>Ga0082212_10000936_pt1 | contig 42949 bp, 33 predicted proteins | sample TergutNt197P3_FD_71548 | JGI IMG/M metagenome (GOLD analysis project Ga0082212, IMG submission 71548) | Neocapritermes taracua P3 segment gut microbial communities from Petit-Saut dam, French Guiana - Nt197 P3 | ecosystem: Host-associated > Arthropoda: Insects > Digestive system > Gut ...
CCCCTGCTGCGGCCAGCGCCGAGGACGGTTATGTACGGGTCACCATAAAGGGGACGAACGTCAACCTGCGGCCTCAGCCCAGGGCCGGCGGGAACGTCGTTGCGAAGGTCAACACCGGCGACGTTTTCATCGCCGAGACATGGCCGGTCACAGACGTAAATGACGGCTCGAAGTGGTACAGGATAGTGTTCCGGCCCGATCCAAAAGACGGGATCGTCCCGTTTGTGAATACTTTTTCTTATTACGACGCGGAAATGGAGGCGGATGTGTCGCCCGCGGAGGCTTTTGTAAGCGCGCAGTTCGCGAACGTAACGCCGCTTGCCGCCGGCGGCATGAAGCAGATAATGGAAACTCCCCGCGGGGGAGGATTCTCCGCTTTGGACACGTCAGCCGAAAATCAGCGCCGCATGGCTTTGGACAAGGGAGTATTCAATGCCGACAACCTGTTTCCCGAGGGCTCGGAGGGGAAAAAATACGCGGTGTACAGTGAACCTTCAACAAACTCCGGCAAAAAGAAATATCCGCTCACTGAAGAAAACGAGTATTTTGGCGCCATGTACGTGACGGACAAGTCGATCCCGGGCTGGCTCCAGATCATAGGTGACAAAACGTGGTTCTCTTCCGGCTGGATCGAGGCGGAACCGGGGTTCTTGCAGGTTGAAGATTTTTCGTTGGGGCATTTCATGGCCCTTTGCCTTGGCGCGAACGTCCCCGAGATAATGCGTAAGTGGGGGCCGGGCGTGATCACCGCGAGAGACAATTCAGCCCTTGAGGAGTCATACTGGCATGGTGTCACGGACACGACAAAAATGTCCTTTGACGGGCTGGAGGTCAACTTCTTTATGGATACCAGAAATTTTGAGTTCACGCTCACCCGCCGGGGAGCGGGCATGGGAGGAATTTTCATCGGCGAGGCATGGTGCGATAAGGATTACCTGAAGCGCGTATTCGCGCACTTTCCACCGGAAAAAATCCAGGCCGGCAAAAGTGACGACGGCGCCGAATCGTGGCGTTTGGAACTCGGCCGCGACGGCTGGTTTTACGGCTATGAAATAACGTTCGGCTCTGACGGACTTGTGAGCGAACTCCATTTCTACTGCCGTGACGCGAACCTAATGTATTGACCAAAAATAAGGAGGAACAGTTTATGAAAAAATTTTTTTTGAGATTTACGGCGGTATTTGCGTTTGTCCTGCTCTTATCCGCGGCCTGCGCATGGGCGGCCGCGCCCGGCTCAGGAAAGCTCAGTATTGATGAAGCTTTGAACTTGATTTCAAAAGCGATACCCTACGAGGGCGAGGGCGAGATCAAGCCGCAGGAAAGCACATGGGAAAACGGCGTTGAGTTTTATCGCTTTGAAATTCATTGGTACGGCGACAGCGCGACATATGACAGTATCTCGGTCAATTCAAATACCGGGGCGATGGACAAAGAGGAGATCGAATACGATTACGCGCAGGCCATGCGCGAACATTGGCAAGGCAGTACATCCGGCGAAGTGACGCTCAAGGACGGCAACACCGGAAATACGGTGACCCTTTATCCGGGGGACGGGGATAACTATCTATTCTATGGCAACAATCGCGTCGGGTATAGCGTGCAAATTCCTCACAATTATTTCACGGAGATCGTTCTTTTGCCGGAAAACGAGGACGGAATGGTCCTGGGGACGAAAGACGGAACCGGGCAGTTTCGCGTGACCGGAGGCTTTGTGCTGGACGACGAGGAAGTTACGCTCAGGGACTCGTTCAATAGCGTTGTAAAAGCCGTTGAAGAAAAAGGGGAATACCCTTCCTCTGATATCGGGGAAGATTATTGGCAGGTTGTCTGGCGGGAAAAAGGCGAAACGCTCCACATTCGCAAGTTCGTCTTAAAAAAGGGCGCGGGCGTCTGGGCTGAAATTGAAGTACACTACGCAGCCTCTGAAGGCGATGTCCATCCGTTTGCCAATGTAATTGATCACTCGATCGACAGCCTCGTGTTTGCTGAGGGTTAAGAGGGAAACAATAGAATAGTTATAGGGAAAGTCGTTAAGTGTAAATTTTGCGGTACGTTTTTGGAATTATAGATTGACATTCCCGCATATGCCGGGATAAAAACAAAAAAGGGTTTGAAAAATTCCATTTTGATTGTATTTGCGATGAGCGTCCTTGTTTTCGACCTCCGGAGTTGTGCGCGCCCTCCGGGCTTTCTTAGCGCCGCGGACACCGTTCAGAACATTGCGCCTGATGTCGGTACTTGTTCATTGCCTATATTGCAGAGACGCTGAACAGTTTAGCCCACAAACATACAGCCACCGACTGTATCCCATGCAAATACACGTCCCCGCGCAACCATAAATTTGCCGGGCAATAATAACGTCTGGTTTTTGTGACATAAGTCTGATGAAACGCCCAGTTAACGACTGCTCATAGCAGAAGAGGAAGCCCAAAAATCCTTCATAATCAAGAAAATTCCTGGGTTTGCTAACGATAGCATCGTTGTTTATAGCCATAAAAATGAACTGTATCGCCTATTTTAGAATGCTTTTTGCTCCCAATTCATTACAAAATTGTTTTCAAATTCATCTTCTGTGACAGTGTAGACATTTTTAAAATATAATCTCTTAAATCTTTCCAGACCGAATTGAATGTGATTCTCTTCAGCCTTATGTGAATAGTGGCCTTTAATTGCATTTCTTGATTGATTCTTTTTTTCATTGTTCTCGCCTGCAATAATTGTTATGGCGTTGATTTCAATATCTGCGGTTTCTATCTTCCCTAGGTTCTTTATGCACAGATGCATGTTACTTCCTCCCGACTATATCTTGCATATGGAATATTGCCATTCCAAACATTAAACTGATATGTCAAATATGAAATTTCTCATATTATAACCTACTCGGCTTGCATCGTTTGAAAAAATGATGAAACATACGTTATAATCTAAATGAAAAACGAAAAGACAAAAAGACGGCTTGCGTGAAGGGGTGGTTCTCATGCACTTGCCTCAGTTAATTATTGATCTGGCGCTTATATTAATAGTTAGCGGCATTACAACTGTAGTATTCAAAAAAATCCGTCAGCCGCTTGTGTTGGGATATATTGTAGCAGGTTTTTTAACGGGGCCTTTTTTTGCCGTACTGCCAACGGTGACTGATATGGAATCCATACACCTTTGGTCAGAAATAGGAATAATCTGCCTTATGTTTGCGCTGGGGCTTGACTGTAGTTTCCATAAACTGGCAAATGTTGGCGGCGCAGCAATAACCACGTCATTGACGGAAGTGTGCGGGTTGTTTTTGTTTGGATTCTTATCCGGTCATATGCTTGGCTGGAGTACACTTGACAACGTTATGTTGGGCGGCATACTGTCAATGTCTTCCACTACCATTATCATTAAAGCCTTTGAAGAACTGCATCTTATGAAGCAAAAATTTATAGCGATTGTGTTTGGCGCGCTTATCCTTGAGGATATTGTTGGCGTGATGATGATGGCGTTCATGTCCACATTCGCGCTTGGCGCCGACAATAACGGGATAGCGCTCACGATAATGCGCCTTATGTTTTATTTGGTACTTTGGCTTATTCTAGGAATATACGTTATACCTACCCTGCTCAACCACGCTCGTGAACTCATGAGCGACGAGACGCTGCTGATTATCTCGCTGGGCATTTGTTTCGGAATGGTTCTTTTGTTCTCATATGTGGGGTTCTCCACTGCGCTGGGTTCTTTTGTCGCAGGTACGATCCTGGCGGGAACGGTTTATGTAGAAAGAATAGAGCATTTGCTGAAACCTGTTAAGGATTTGTTTGGAGCAGTGTTCTTTATTTCTGTTGGAATGCTTGTCGACCCCGCCATGCTCGTTCGTTATACCTGGCCTATAGTCGTAATCACGTTGGCGACGATCATGGGAAAACTAATTTTTTCGTCATTGGGCGTATTATTATCAGGTAGACCGTTATATACTGCCATATGTTGCGGCGCGAGTCTCGCTCAGATTGGAGAATTCGCGTTCATCATCGCGTCTTTAGGAATTAGCCTTAAGCTAAGCAGTGATTTTATATACCCTGTTGTGGTTTCTGTTTCGGTCATCACTACTTTTACGACACCGTTTTTTATTAAAAACACCGATATAATATACGAGCTGACAAAAAAAATAATTCCATCAAGTCTGCTTAAGAAAATTGATAAAAATGTGCCGGAAGGAAATATTGAAAAAGAAAAAGAGAAGTACTGGAGAGGTTTTTTGAAGGGATATTTCACCAGTCTGTCTCTTAAAGTAATAATGCTTTTTGGCATTTTTCAGGCTGGCATACATTTTATCGAACCGTTTATTAAAAATTATTATCCAAAAGTTGGGGGAGAGCTATTGACCACGTCCATTATCCTGTTGTGTATGTCTCCGTTTTTAAGTACCTTACTCTCCCAGCGGGACAAAAATTTCCCCTTGCTGCTGATGAAATCAAAAGTAAACCGTCTCCCGTTGTTCATGTTTTTAGTCGCCAGAATTACCATAACCGTTTTCATTATTAAAATCACGTTGGATACATTCTTGAGCATATCAACTGCGTGGTTGATTGTACCGGTTATCGTTTTCATGATAAGTGTTTCGCGCTCCGATTGGTTCATTGGGAAATATCTTGAGATAGAAGCCCGTTTTTTAGCAAACTTTAACGAAAAAAGACTGCTAGATGAGTCTATGCAAAGCGAAGGCGAATACTCTCAAGAAGGCGGTATGCCGCGCGACAGGTGGATAAATGAGCAACTTTGGGTGACAGTTTATTCTGTGGAGAAGGATTGCAACGTCATAGGTCACACACTAAGATCTTTAAAATGGGGATATGATTATAAAGTGAATGTAATAAAAATCATTTCCGGAAAAAAGCATTTAAATATTCCCGAAGGGCGCCATAAGCTGCACGTTAATGACACTCTCTTTTTAATGTGCACAAGAGAGCAGATAGAATTGTTTGAGCTTGCTGCAGCTAAGAAGCATACGGGGCTTATAAAGCAGAAAGACCCGGTAATGCTCCGGGACTTCATTTCGGACTCAGATAACGAGCTAAATGAGGACCGGATGTTCTGCCATGCGATAACGGTGAAGCGAGGGCTTCGTTTCGTGGGCAAAAATTTAAAGGAATCGAAGATGCGCACGGATTTTTACTGCGACGTCATAGGCATTCATAGAGGAAATTACCCCATCATCTACCCCGATGTACAGTTTGTCATGAACAAAGGCGATCAAATATGGCTTCTAGGAGGGCATAAAATGGTTAGCAGACTGAAAATGGAAGGGATTATTCCATAAGGAGTACTATAAAATAATGTTTTTTTGACTCAATCGGGCAATAAAATGGTGGCCCCAACGGGGTTCGAACCCGTGTTTTAGCCTTGAGAGGGCTACGACCTAGGCCGCTAGTCGATGGGGCCACATTTTGGAAATTGGCTGGGGAACAGGGACTCGAACCCCAATTACCTGATCCAGAGTCAGGCGTGCTGCCATTGCACCATTCCCCAACTGTCAACAAACAAAAATTATACCCTAAACTATACAGTTGTCAACCACTATTCAATGTTCAATGTTCAATGTTTTTGGCATTAGTCTTTTCATTATGCGTTGAGCATTGAGAATTGTGCATTGTCTCAGCAACATTCTGCGCATGAGTCTCGAAACAGAAGAAACTAGAAAACGTACTGGCTAAAGAGATAATAAAACATGCAATTAAAACATTATTAAACTTTGCAGTTTGGGATAAATTCTCTCCTAAATCAGCAATATAACCTAGTAAAGAAGTTCCAATAGCTATGCCCAAAAAGCCAATTGTATTAAGAACAGCTATAGCGGTGCCGGTACTTGAAATTGGAGAAACCTCTTTTGTTATAGCCATAGAAAGAGGGAATACGCCTGAACTTATTCCCATTGCAAAAAGTAATGAACCGATAATAAAATTGTTTCCGGTGCTCCAAAATGCCATTAAACCCCACATGCATGAACAAATAATTGAACCTGTTATGATTATAATTCTTCTTCGCTTAAGTTTGTCCGATATAACGCCGCTTAGTACGCTTCCTATCATTATTCCTACCGTCGCAAATGTTCCAATATTTGCCGCAGTAGTTGAACTCATTTTATATACTTCCCGCAGCCATGGAACAAGCCAGGCGCCTACAAAAGAAATAAACGCCGCTTGATTAAAAAGATAAAAAATTGATGCGCCGTATATGCGTTTTTCACGTGCAACTATACGAATTCCTTGAATTATACTTAGTTTTTCAACATGTTTATCATTTTGAGAATTAAGTGGTTGCAATCCCACGTCTTCCGGCTTATTCTTCACCATAAGAAAGCATATAATTCCGATTGTGACGGTCAACAGCGCTATAGTAAAAAAAGAATTCCGCCATCCGGTCAAGAGCGCCAGTAGGGCAAAAGGGTATTGCCCTGCCGCCCCGCCAAGATTGCCAATAAATATGGAAAATCCTGATAATGTTGCAAACACTCTGCTGGGAAACCATTGCGATTGAATTTTTAAAAGGCAAACAAATACTGTTGCCATACCGGCGCCAATAAAAAATCTTCCGATAAAAAGCATCGTAGGATTCACCGCGAATGCAAACAGTAAAGTCGCCGTACCTCCAACCAATACTCCTGTTGCAACAGTCTTGCGCGGCCCCCAGCTATCTGCAAGCAATCCTGCCGGAATCTGCATTATCATGTAAGCGTAGAAATACATGGAGGCCATAACGCCGAAAACAGTTCTGCTTATACCGAATTCTGACGATATTTCATCGTTCACTGTTCCAATGGAAGTTCGGTGGATAAATGTCAGAAAAAAGCAAAATGCAATAATTCCCCATGAACTCCAAGCTATTTTTAATGCGGATATTTTTGATTCTTTTGAAGCCGTGATAATCGCCTCCTTCTAATTAATTCAGTAAAATCCTCATTATTACCTGCTGAATCTGGCTCGTCCTGAGTTGAAATTCATACTTCTTGAGAAATTTACACGCTGAATATTATACTTTGGTCTATGAAAAAGACAACCGAAATTAAAACCATTAAGAAACATGCTGAGCAACAACAAAAGCAGGAAGACTAAAGGCTACCCGCGTATAGAGAGAATATTCCCAGTATCCTTGCCTTGAGAATGGATATTTTGGATAATTTTATAAAACACCTAATATATCTTAGTTGAACTTGGAGGAAAAGATGGACGATAAGGGAGAGATTACAAGCGTACATTCAGTTGATGAAAAACTCACTCTGGGGATATGGACAAAAGATGGCATGCCGAGGCTTTTAATAGAAAATAAAGCTAAAAAGTCTGGAGCTAAAAAGAAACTTGTACATTTTAGTTGGGTAGAAAAAAACGATAGAATACTTTCCATGAGAGGAGAGAAGAGAAACGAAACGTATAATTATGAAATACACCAACTTGAACCTACAATAAAGCATATTCTTGAAGAGTATTCAGTGTACTCAAAATTTAAAATGTTTTATTGGAAAACGATAACATCTCTAAGTAATATGATTGGGACTCCATCGAATATACTTGATAATGCAGAGATGGCTTTGATGCCCGAAAAAAAACGCTTCTTTCTCTGGGTTTGCGATATGACAAAGAGCAAGAGCGAAGGTTTTTACCGCCCGTTTTTCCCAATGAATGAAGAAGAAAAAAGTATGATGCCATCACCTGAAGGAGTGCCTTTCTCTGGCGGTCAGAAGGGAGTGGAGTATTTTTACAAGACGGGGATTATGAGAAAATTAATGGGAATAAACCCGTCGCGCTGGTATCGTCCATTGCAGATAGCAGCAGCTGCAATCCTTATGGATTTTTCATTTTGCGGGGAAGACGGAAGCGAAATGGCCAAATTATTATGGAATGACAATACCTATGATACTATGAGTTTAAAACCGGATGAACCAAAAATTGTAAAGCTTGGAGAAAGGATAAACCTATATATCAGACATTTTGATGCAGTCAAACGCATAGAGTATGAAGAAGGAGTCTACGACTCAGTTGCTGAACTGCAAAAACGCGGATATGAAAGAAAAAGGAGGTTCAGTATCCCTCTCGGCGCAATCGGCGATGTTGAATATACCGTAACTGTATTTGAAAAAGAAGGGGCGCCGGTCGCGTTTACGTGCGTTCCGCGCAGCGTGACAATCAGGCACGAAAATGACATTATTTATCATATTCCTCAGGAAGTGATAAATAAAGCGGAGCAGGATGATACGCTTAACGAAGGGAATATAGATGAATTCTTTTCCATAACGTCGCTTATAAAAGCAAAGCAATGTAACGATTGGCTTGAAAGAATAGCTTTTTTTGTATCGGCTTTCACAGGCGTAAAAACAACGCAAAAAGTTTAAAAAGGCGGAATACAGTGGTATTGAACGTTTAGGATATATTACGGTTAAATTTTGACGCTTGACGAAATATATATTGACTCGTGACACATTCGTCTGTATAATATCTCTTTGTTGTCACGAGCCGTTAGCTCAGTCGGTAGAGCACCGGACTTTTAATCCGGGTGTCGAGGGTTCAAGTCCCTCACGGCTCACCATATGCAAGTAGTTTGTATGAAATTCATTTGTACGAAATTACTGTATTTGTTTTTGCGGTCCTATCGTCCAGTGGCCTAGGACACAGCCCTTTCAAGGCTGCGACGCGGGTTCGAATCCCGCTAGGATCGCCACTTTTTTGGATTTTTGCCGGCGTAGCTCAGTCGGTAGAGCGGCGCACTCGTAATGCGCAGGTCTCCAGTTCAAATCTGGACGCCGGCTCCATCAAATACAAGGATTTAGGAAATTGTCCTAAATCTTTTTTTTATTACGACTAACCATATATGCTGTCAGTGCAGAGTGAAGCGCGAAACGAAAGTCGATAAATATTAGTGAAAATAGCATGACAACCGCCGTCTACCCCGCTATAATAAGTTGTATTAAGCAATTGTTAAATGCAAAGGGGTAGGGATTATGAAAAGAGTATTTTTGAGTTTAATCATATGTTTGTTGTTCGCAGGGGCAACGTTTGCCGCGATGAACGATTCAGATTTTATTAAACTCTGCAAAGAAGGCTATTTGAATCAAATCGTTGACGCCGTTAAGGGAGGCGCAAACGTGAATGCAAGGGGTGAAGGTGGAATTACGCCGCTTATGGCCATGGCAGCAAGAAAACCTATTAATCCGGTGTTAATAAAAGCTCTTCTTGGATTTGGAGCGGATATGGAAACGAAGGATAAAGATGGTAAAATGGCGGCAGATCACGCGATAGCAGCGGAAAACGACGTTTTTATAGATGTTTTGATTGAGGCTTCTAATGGGTTGGTCAGCGTTTCTTATTTTGAAGTCTATTTCGCAGGTTCCCTGCAAAAGGTCAATGACGCAATTAATAACGGAGCGGACATGAATGCGAGATGTGAAGACGGAAAGACTCCGCTTATGTACGCGGCGCAAGGCAATTCCAATCCTGAAGTGATTGCGGCCATAATTAAAGCAGGCGCGGATGTCAATGCAAGAGATATCTATAGAGAAACACCGATATTTTATGCGACGTGGGGTTCAAATCCGGAAGTAGTAAAAGCTCTTATCAATGCGGGAGCGGATGTCAACGCAAGGAGTAATAATGGATTTTCACCGCTTATGAACGCGGCAATCGGGTCAATGTCAAGTTCGGAAGTAATAACCACGCTTATTAAAGCGGGAGCCAAAGTTAATGTGAAAGATGAATACGGCATGACGCCGCTTATTTTTGCGGCAAAAAAAGTCATCGGCCCGGAATTCGAACTCAATCCGGAAGTGATAACAATTCTTCTCAATGCGGGCGCCGACCCGAAAGTAAGGGACAGCTCCCGAAAAATGGCGATAGATTACGCAAAGGAAAATGAAAAGCTTAAAAATACCGATGTTTTCTGGAATCTTAACGATATGACAGATGATTATTAAAACAATTGACCTGTAAAGCGCTAAAGTAATGCAGAATGAGCTTTATTAAAATCTTAGGGGACAAAAGTAAAATGGCAAGAAAAAAAACGGCGATTATAGAACAGCCAATTGAGCAAATACTTTGGGCGTCCGCCGACAAACTGCGCAAAAATATGGACGCTGCAGAATATAAGCACATTGTGCTTGGGCTTATTTTCCTGAAGTATATCTCAGACAATTTCTATGAGTTGTACTACAAACTTGAATCCGGTGAGGGAGACTACGCAGGCGCCGACCCGAACGACCCGTATGAATACCGCGCGGAGAACGTCTTTTATGTGCCGCCTCAAGCCAGGTGGGACTATCTCCAAGGGCGCGCGAAACTCTCCACCATAGGCAAAGACGTGGATGACGCCATGGACTCTATCGAAAAGGACAACCCATCCTTGAAAGGCGTTCTGCCAAAAGAATACGCCAAAGAAAAACTTGACAAGCAGTCCCTTGGCGGGTTGATTGACATCATAAGCACCGTGGCGCTCGGCGATAGCGTATCACGTTCCAACGACGTATTAGGCCGGGTTTACGAATACTTCCTCGGACAATTTGCGCTTGCTGAAGGTAAGAAGGGCGGGCAGTTCTACACGCCGCGCTGTGTCGTGCAGCTGCTCGTTGAAATGCTCGAACCTTATGAAGGGCGTGTATTCGATCCCTGCTGCGGTTCCGGCGGTATGTTTGTGCAAAGCGAGAAGTTCATCGAAGCCCACGCCGACCGCTACAACGGCAAAACAAGTGAAATTGAAAAACTGTTTGAGAGCGTCGTTTCCATCTTCGGGCAAGAGAGCAACCAGACCACCTGGCGGCTGTGCAAGATGAATCTTGCCCTGCGCGGGATTGACAGTTCCAACGTCAAATGGAACAACGAAGGCTCGTTTCTGAACGATGCGCACGCGGATCTGCGGGCAGATTTCGTCATAGCGAACCCGCCGTTCAATGACAGCGACTGGAGCGGCGACCTCCTGCGCTCGGACGGGCGCTGGAAGTACAGTAAAGAAACGCCGCCGCCTTCCGGTAACGCCAACTATGCATGGATTCAACACTTTGTTTATCACCTCAACCCGAAAGGCATAGCGGGATTTGTTCTGGCAAAAGGTTCGCTATCGAGTAAGACCAGCGGCGAGGATAGAATCCGCAAGGCATTGATTGAAGCTCCTTTAGTGGATTGCATTGTAAATCTTCCAACTAAATTGTTCTTAAATACACAAATCCCCGCCTGTCTATGGTTCCTCTCACGTGAAAAAGAGATGAACCAAAACCATCCGCGCCGGAACAGAATTTTGTTTATTGATGCCCGTAATATGGGTACTCTGATCAACCGCCGCACTCGCGAACTTACCGACGCGGACATTCGCTCGATAGCTGATACTTACCACAACTGGAAAACCGGCGTCGGCTACGGGGATATCCCCGGTTTCTGCAAATCCGCTCCAATTTTGGGCGATGGCAGCGTCGCCGCTCTGGATTACGTCCTCACGCCGGGGCGGTATATCGGTTTGCCCGACGACGAGGACGATTTCGACTTTGCCGAGCGCGTCCATACGCTGACCGCTGAACTGGAATCACAGATGGCGGAAAGCGCGGCTCTTGACGAGCGTATTCGCCGGAACCTTGCGAGAGTGGAGGTAACAAGCGATGAACGATAAACACGAAATCATCATCTACCAATCTGCGGACGGGGTGACAAAAATTGACGTGCGCATAGATGGTGAAACGCTTTGGCTGACACAGGCGCAGTTGGTTGATCTATTTCAAACAACAAAGCAAAATATCAGCCTTCATATTAATAACATCTTCAAAGAAAGAGAACTCAACCCTTCTGCAACTGTCAAGGATTACTTGACAGTTCAAAACGAGGGCGCGCGCGAAGTCAAGCGCAGTGTAAAATATTATAATCTCGATTTAATACTCGCGGTTGGCTATCGCGTAAAGTCGCCGCGCGGCACGCAGTTCCGACAATGGGCGACGAGGGTACTGCACGAATATCTGCAAAAAGGGTACTCCATGAACGACGATTTTTTGAAAAATATGGGCGGAGGGCTGTACTGGAAAGAACTTTTGGAGCGAATTCGCGACATTCGCGCAAGCGAAAAGGTGATGTACCGCCAAATTCTCGACCTGTACGCCACCAGTCTGGATTACAACGCCACCATGCCGGAGACATACGAGTTTTTCAAAATCGTGCAGAACAAACTACATTACGCCGTGAGCGGCCACACGGCAAGCGAGATAATATTCGACCGCGCGAACGCCGAATTGCCGTTTATGGGGCTGACAGTTTTCAAAGGCAGCCATCCCGTCAAAAGCGAAATAACGATTGCCAAAAATTACATGACAGAGAAGGAACTATTCGCGTTCCGCAGGATGGTGAACGCTTTTTTCGACATGGCGGAACTGAAAGCGGAAACCCAGGAGCCGATGTATATGAGGGACTGGCTGGAAACGCTGGACAAATTCTCGCGGGATTTCGGCATGGGAATTTTGGATGACGCGGGCAGTGTCAGCCATGATGCCGCAGTGGAAAAAGCGCGCCGGGAATATGACGCTTATAGAACGCAATTACCGGACGATTTGACCGATGTTGAGAGGGCGTATTTGGACGCTTTACTGGAAATGCGGAAAAAACTCAAAGCCGGAGGCGGAAGTGAATAATGCTGATAAATAGTAGTGATTATTTTACAGTTTTAGACGATATTAAAACCCGAATTAAAACGGCGCAGTATAAAGCCGTTTTAGGGGCAAACAGAGAACTGATGGAGCTGTACTGGAACATTGGCCAAATAATAATTGCCAACACAAAATACGGCGCAAAATTTATCGAAAATCTTTCAAGGGATATTTTACTTGAATTTCCTGAAATTCAAGGTTTTTCTGTGCGCAATTTAAAATATATGCATAAGTTTGCCGAGGTTTACCCTGATTTTCAAAAAGTGCAACAGGGTGTTGCACTTTTACCGTGGCGGAATAATTTGACTTTGATGTCAAAGGTGAAAGACGAAACGGAGCGGCAATGGTATATCGCTCAAAACTTTGAAAACGGATGGAACAATGCTGTTTTAACACATCATATTGAAACGAAGCTCTATCAACGGCAAGCAATAGCGGAAAAAGCGACAAATTACGACAAACAATTACCGTCGCCGTTCAGCGAATTAGCGGAGGAGACTCTTAAAAACCCTTATGTATTCGATTTTATCGAAAAACGTAATGGAATCATTGAACGGGAAATTGAGCGTGAATTAGTGGCGAATATCGCTAAAACCATCATGGAGCTTGGAACGGGGTTTGCTTTTGTCGGTAACCAATACCACATTGATGTCAGCGGCAAGGATTATTATATCGATCTTTTGTTTTATAACACAAAACTCCGCTGCTATGTCGTTATTGAATTGAAAAACACCGAGTTCAAACCGGAGTACGCGGGGAAACTTAATTTTTATTTATCTGCAATTGACGATATGTTAAAGCACGAAACCGACAATCCGTCAATCGGAATCGTGCTTTGCAAGACAAGGGATAAACTGACTGCCGAGTATGCGCTGAAAGACATCAATAAGCCTATTGGGGTAAGTGAATATGCGCTCTCTGATTTTGTACCCGCTGAACTTATCGACACCTTACCAAGCGCCGAAGATATTGAGAAACGCATAAAATTAGAGTTTGGCGTTGACGGTGGCGGTGATGAGTGAGTGGAGAGTGTGTACTGTACAAGATCTAATAGATGACGGCAAGCTAGAGCCACCAATGGACGGCAATCACGGAGAAATTCATCCAAAAGTGGCAGATTATACCGCTTTTGGAGTACCATTTATTATGGCGTCAGATTTACTGAATGGAAAGATTGACTATACCCACTGCAAATACATATCCGAAAAAACTGTATCCACCCTTAGAAAGGGATTTGCAAAAAGCGGAGATGTTCTATTAACACATAAAGCGACAATTGGAAGAACCGCTATTGTCGATAACGGATTTCCTTTTATCATATTGACACCACAAGTAACCTATTACCGAGTGTTAAAAGAGATCAATAATAAGTATTTAAAATATTACTTTGACAGCGATTTCTTCATAGACACATTGACAGCGTGGGCAAATTCTGGTAGTACACGATTATATTTAGGCATAACAGAACAGCGAAAACTTCCCGTAGTTCTGCCTGATATGAACACGCAGGGTACCATTGTCGAAATCCTATCATCCCTTGACGATAAAATAGACCTGCTTGTGCGCCAGAACGCCACGCTTGAAGCCTTGGCGCAGACGTATTTCCGCCAGTGGTTTGTAGAGGAAGCGAATGAAGCGTGGAAAATATTGGCTTTGATAGATTTCGGTAAAATTGTTTGCGGAAAGACACCGTCTACACAGATAACTGACTATTACGGAGAAGATGTACCGTTTTTGAAAATACCAGATATGCACAACAGCCTTTTTGTTTATAAAACGACCGATTACTTAAGCGTAAAAGGAGCGAATAGTCAAGTAAACAAAAATATTCCCGTTAATTCAATATGTGTCAGTTGTATAGCTACTGTAGGTCTTGTTGTTATAAATGCGGTTGAATGCCAAACAAATCAACAAATTAATTCTCTGACACCGTATAATTCAAAACACTTATACTATTTATTTTGTTTCTTGCGAAATTATGCCGAAGACTTAGAAGCGTTAGGAAGCGGAGGAACAACGGTAGGAAATGTAAACACGTCGTTATTTAGCGGTATTGAGCTCAATTGTCCCGATGATAGAAGCTTAAATAAGTTTAATGATATAGTAACACCATTATTCGAAAAAATTGAATCTAACACCCGCCAAACCTTCACCCTGCAGAAGCTCCGGGACACGCTGCTTCCAAAACTCGTCAGCGGTAACGTGAGAGTGAGAATATAATGAAAAAGGTGACGTTCATGCCCAAACTTTGCGAATCATCCATAGAACAAATGGCGATCGAGGAACTGGAGTCCCTCGGCTATGCATATATACCCGGAGTTGACCTTGCTCCTGACGCGCCAACAGCTGAACGTCAGGGCTACCGCGACGTCCTCTTGGCGGGCAGGCTGCGAGCCGCGCTTGCGAAGCTCAACCCCGCTATTACCGTCGACGCTTTGGAGAGCGCTCTGCGAAAGCTCTCGTACATCGTAACGTCAAATCTTATTGCTGATAACGAGGCGTTTCACCGTATGCTCGTTGACGGCGTTCCCGTGGAATATAGGAGGGACGGAGATATTGTCGGCGATTACGCGCGGGTTGTGGATTACGATAATGAGAAAAATAACGAGTTTTTGGCGGTAAATCAATATACGATTGCTCAGGACAGGTACATCAAGCGCCCCGATTTGTTACTGTTCATCAACGGCATTCCGCTTGTCCTGTTTGAACTTAAGAATCCCTCCGACGAAAACGCAACCTGCCACAAGGCTTACGAGCAAATTCAAGCATACAAGGCAGCGATTCCGGCATTATTCACATATAACGAAATATGTATAATATCTGACGGTTTGGAAGCGAAAGCGGGGTCGCTCACCGCTTCATATTCCCGTTTCAGCGCGTGGAAAACCAAAGACGGCGTAAACGAAGCGAAATTTCGGGACGAGCTTTCGACGCTGATTCATGGACTTTGCGCTCCGGCAACGCTGCTTGACTATATCCAAAACTTCGTGACATTCGAGAAGTCAAGCACGGAAGATAAGGACACGCACATCGTCAAAGTTGAAACCGTAAAGAAAATCGCGGCGTATCACCAATATTACGCAGTAAATAAAGCTGTATCAAGCACGGTTGAGGCAGCGAAATCCAACGGGACTAAAAAGGCAGGCGTTATCTGGCATACGCAAGGCACGGGCAAGTCGCTGTCCATGGTATTCTTCGCGGGTAAAATTGTGCGAAACCTGAACAACCCCACAGTGCTTGTCATCAACGACCGTAACGACCTTGACGAACAGTTGTTTGACACGTTCGCGGACAATAATGCCCTGCTGCGCCAGCCTCCGAAACAAGCGGATTCATGCGAGAATTTGAAAACACTGCTGAAAGTTGCATCCGGCGGTATCGTGTTCACAACCATTCAGAAATTTGTACCCGATAACAACCAATCGGCTTATGAATTACTGTCGGCGCGGGACAATATTGTGGTCATCGCCGACGAAGCGCACCGAACACAATACGGTTTCGACGCCAAACTCCGCGATATTAAGGATAATGGCGAGGTCGTCGGTCAGCGTATTGTATACGGTTTCGCAAAATATATCCGTGACGCGCTTCCTAACGCTACATTTATCGGGTTTACGGGTACGCCTGTTGAAAAACAGGACGCGAACACGCCCGCCGTCTTTGGAGATTATATTGATATTTATGATATTTCCCAAGCGGTTCTGGACAAAGTCACAGTTCGAATTTATTACGAGAGCCGCCTTGTAAAAGTGAACCTCACGGACGAAGGCAAACAGCTTATTGAGCAGCTTGACGCGGAGTTGGACGAAATCGGTGAGGCGGACGAAACAAAGGCCGCAAAACTGAAATGGGCTAAACTGGAGGCAATCGTAGGCAGTAAAGACAGAATCGCCACGCTTGCGAAAGACATAGTGAACCATTTTGAAGAACGCCAAAAAGTATTTGAGGGAAAAGCTTTGATTGTCGCCATGAGCCGCCGCATTGCCGTAGCGATATACGAAGAGATTATTAAACTGCGCCCCGAATGGCACAACGACGATTTGGACAAAGGCGCCATCAAGGTTGTAATGACCTCCAACAGTTCCGATGGCGAGGAAATTCAAAAGCATCACACCACAAAAGCGCAGCGAAAAGCCCTCGCGTTGAGAATAAAGGACGAGAGCGACCCGCTTAATATTGTAATTGTCCGCGATATGTGGCTTACGGGTTTTGACGCTCCATGCCTGAACACGATGTACGTAGACAAACCGATGAAAGAGCACAATCTTATGCAAGCCATAGCTCGCGTCAACCGCGTTTTCAAGGACAAACCCGGTGGTTTGATTGTTGACTATATCGGTATTGCGACAAATCTGAAAAAAGCGCTCAGTTTCTATGCCGATAGCGGAGGCAAAGGGGAATGCGCGCAAACGCATCAAAGAGCGGTTGAGATAATGCTCGAAAAGCTTGACGTCGCGCGCGGTATCCTATGCGGCTTTGACTACTCGGCATTTTTCAGCGCGGCGGTGAAAGATAAATTGTCCATTATCCTATGCGCTGAGGACTTCATTCTCGGCACGCAGGACGGTAAAGAACGTTTTGTCAGGGAAGTCGCCCTCTTAAGCCAGGCTTACGCGCTCGCCAAGCCTGACTCGAAGACATTTGAACACGCAGACGAGATAGCTTTCTTTCAAGCGGTCAAGGCGCGATTGACAAAATTCGAAACAGGCGCGGGCAGTGACAGAGGTTACGAATCGATTATCCGTAACATTGTGGATTCCGCCATCATGTCCGACCAAGTTATCGATGTTTTCAGCGCGGCTGGACTTGAAAAACCGGAACTCTCAATTTTATCGGAAGAATTTCTCAAAGAGCTTGAGGGCATGAAGTACAAGAATGTTGCAATTGAGCTATTGAAAAAACTGCTCTCAGACGAAATCAAACTGCGATCAAAACATAACCTGGCCAAGTCAAAGTCGCTGGCTCTTATGCTCGACAGCGCGATTAAGCGATACCGGAACAATCTGCTGTCGACCGCTGAGATAATTGAAGAGCTTATCCAAATAGCGCGTGAAATCAACGAAGCCGACAAACGCGGCGTCGATATGGGGCTTTCCGAGGATGAACTGGCGTTTTATGATGCTCTTGAAACAAACGATAGCGCGGTCAAGGTTTTAGGGGATGAGCAACTTCGAGCCATCGCCCGTGAAATAGCGAAAAAAGTAAGAAGCAACGCCACAATTGACTTTACAATAAAAGAAACCACCCGCGCAAGAATAATGGTCATTGTCCGCAGAATCCTCAACAAGTACGGATATCCGCCGGACAAACAACCCGCCGCAATAGAACTTGTAATGAAACAAGCGGAAAACCTCGCGGATGTGTGGATACAGGAATAAATCATAATTAACTTAATTATTCTTGAGAATCTCGTTTATAATGAGATACTCAAATCAAATGAGTGAAGAAATGAACACTAAAAGAAAGAAGGCGTCATAATGTCGGTTATTCAATTTGAATCTGTCGTAGAGGGAAATATCATACGAATCCCGGAGCAATATATAGGTCAAATTCCTACAGTGGTAGCGGTAACAATTGTGGATATAGAAAGACCTCGATTGAATCGGAGAATACGTAAGGAGTTGCCTGATATTAACGATTTTCCTGCCGTTTTTGATACAAGCGGTTGGAAATTTGATCGGGAGGAAGCTAATGAGAGGCGTTAGGGCTTTAAAGTAATTGAAGGACAACTTACCATCAAAAATATTTTTAGTTAAAATAGCACGCTACGATCAAAAAAGGAATATGCACGCTTGCCGCAAGATTTCCCTCTGTTGTGTTTTGTATTAACTTAAGTCTTGCTTCCGTTGTTATAAATAGCATTGAATCGCCGTCCAAAAGGATGGTAGGTAAAACTACTCGAAATCATTCACGCACGTCTCTGTTATTCTTCATTTGAATTCAAGCGTGTTGCTGCGATAAAAGCTGGCGAAAAAAACTCCGTTCATTTTATATTTCGTTACATCTTTGTTATGTTTTTTAAATCCTATCTTTACATAATATTCCCATAATATAGAAAAATCCCAAAAGGAGTGTTGTTATGAGAAATTTCAAAACGAAGTTTTCACCGCTGGCACTGCTGCTTGTTTCAATAACGTTTATGTTGTCAGTTCCGCTTAATGCGGGCGCTGCTGATTTGAAGGAGGGAGAAAGGTATACGCTAACCGTTTTGCACACCAATGATATTCATGGTCACGTGGACAAACTTCCGAAATTTGCGACGGTCATTAATGAAACTAAGAATAATACAGGTTTGAATGTCCTTGTTCTGGATGGAGGAGACATCTTTTTGCGGGGCGAATTTCAGGAATTTCAAGGAATCCCTGAAATTAGAATGATGAACGCCATGGGTTATGACGCGATGGTCTGCGGAAACAATGATTTCAGGGTACCGCCTGCTGGTGGAACCCCAAGTGATGGGAACAATCAGCTCAAGGCTCTGTCCGAGACTGCACAATTCCCGCTTCTATGCGCTAACGTAAAGATGAAGGACAGTGGACAGTACAGCGAATTCGTGAAGCCGTTCATCGTCAAGGAGGTTCGCGGCGTTAAAATAGGGATTATCGGAGTCACTTCAATGAAACCGCAGGATAGGGATTGGACTGAAGTTTCGGACAAGGTATTCGAAAGGGGAGATATTACGCTCAACAACCTTATCAATACAGTGATCAGCGAGGCGGATGTCATAATAGTCCTTTCCCATGCGGGGTTGATTGTTGATACTTATATGGCGGGAACAAATGGCGTATCAGCCATTATCGGCGCCGACGATCACATCGTTATGCCTGAACCCATCTATTACGCTACGGGGTATGGAGAAACAGGAACCCCCATTGTGCAAAACGGCGGTGAATTCGAGCATTACTTGGGAAGAATAGATTTGACGTTCGAAAAAACCGGAAATGCTATGAAGCTTGTTGAATACAGCAGATGCCTTTACAGCATGGAAGACGTCAATGAGGATGTCGAAGTCATGAGCATTATCGCTGAGTACAGAAGCGAGGATTCAGAGCCTTGCCCGCTGCCGGAAACAGGTTGTGACATTGGATTCCCAGTGCTTGCCATTGTGATTGTGGCATTGTTCAGCGGGGCGGTGCTGTTCCGAAGGAAGAAATCTTTGTCGTAAATAATTATTATTACAAATATATTAAATACTTTTAGAGGAGTGTTGTTATGAGAAATTTCAAAACTAGGTTTACACCGCTGTCGCTGCTGCTTGTTTCTATAGCGTTTGCGTCGTCGATTCCGTTAAATGCGGATGCTTCCCAGCTGAATGAGGGAGAAAGATACACGCTTACAATTATGCACACCAATGATATTCATGGTCGCGTAGATAATCTTCCAAAATACTCGACTATCATAAAAGATACAAAAAAGAATACGTCGCTGAACATCCTTGTTCTTGACGGCGGAGATATTTTTCTGCGAGGTGAATTCCAAACATTACAAGGGATACCCGAGATTGAAATGATGAATGTTATGGGTTATGACGCGTTGAGCTGCGGAAATAACGATTTCAGAGTGCCGCCCGCCGGCGGAACTCCAATTGACGGTAACAATCAGCTTAAAGCTTTGTCAGAGACAGCGAAATTTCCAATTTTGAGCGCAAACGTAAAGATGAAGGACGGCAGCCAGTACAGCGAGTTCCTGAAGCCGTACATAGTAAAGGAGATTCGCGGTGTTAAAGTGGGAATTATCGGCATTACTTCATTGAAGCCGCAGGATAGGGGTTGGGCTGAAGTTTCGGACAAGGTGTTCGAAAGCGGAGAGATTACGCTCAGAAACATTATAGAGACAGTGAGACGTGAAGCGGATGTAGTTATTGTCCTTTCACACGCGGGACTTGCTGTCGACTTGAGCATGGCGGGGATAAGCGGCATTTCCGCTGTCATAGGCGCCGATGATCATCTCGTTATGCCGAAACCAATCTTTTACACTAATGGGAATGGCGAGAAGGGAATCCCCATTGTGCAAAACGGAGGCGAAATAGAACATTACCTTAGAAGGCTTGATTTAACGTTTCAAAAAACGGGAAGTATAATGAAGCTGGTAGATTACGACAGCCGGTTTTACAACAATATTGAAAGCATTAAGGAAGATATTGATGTCAGGAATATAATCGACGAATACAGGAAATTGGAGGCGCTTAAACCTGCCGCATAGGGCAAAATTTGATTGCGTGTGCCGCAGAAAACAGTTGTTTTTTCTGAAATACGCTGTTCTATCTGTCCTGCGCAAAATATGAAACGGTAGCGGAGCAGCTGCGGAACACTTGTTGATATATTGAAAAAAAACAAAATAGTTGACGTTTTTTATGATAATATCAAAAAAAGTGTTGACAAGATTCAATAATACCTATATTATTCATAAGCTTGATATTAATCGAGCGCAATTTAATGTTCTAGGAGGCAATTGTGTAATGGCTCAGGGTACTGTAAAGTGGTTTAATGAGAGCAAGGGTTATGGTTTTATTACTGCGGACGAGGGTAGGGATGTATTTGTGCATTATAGCGCAATCCTTGGCGACGGGTTTAAGACCCTTGCGGAAGGGCAAAAGGTGTCCTTTGACATCGTGAATGGCGAGAAAGGTCCCCAAGCTTCGAATGTCTCCAAGATCTAATTAACGCTGATGCTCTTAAAGCCTCTCCTTAATTGGAGGGGCTTTTTTAGTCGTTTTCTATCAACTTTATAAACGCTTCCTCAAGTGTGGGGTCGGGGTCTTCGTTTGTTGCGGCGGAGGCTTTCAGTTGGTCGGGCGAGCCCAGCGATATCGTTTTTCCTCTGAATATGAGGGCTATTCTGTCGCAATACTCGGCTTCATCCATGAAGTGTGTCGTGACCATTATTGTTATTCCCTTCAGCGCGGCTGAATTTATATAGCTCCAAAATTCACGCCTTGTTACAGGGTCAACTCCGCTCGTCGGCTCGTCTAAAAACAGCACGTCAGGCCCGTGCATGAGGGAACATCCCATCGCTAGCCTCTGCTTTATTCCAAGCGGCAGGGAATTTGCGAGCGCGTTCATGTATTGGCGAAGTTCGAAGGTTTTGGTGACAAGCTCGATTATATTTTTTCTTTCTTTCCCCTTGAGCCCGTATACACCTGAAAAAAAATCAAGGTTTTCAATGACGCTCATGTCGCTGTATAGGGAAAATTTCTGCGCCATATATCCAAGCCTTGACCGCGCCTCTCCCGGCGCGTCCTTGAAGTTCCGTCCCGAAATTGAGCAATTCCCCGTCGTGGGGGTAAGAAGCCCGCACATCATCTTGAAAGTGGTCGATTTTCCGGCGCCATTCGGGCCCAACAGCCCAAATATCTCCCCTTTCTTTACGGAGAACGAAATATTATCTACCGCTGTAAAATCTCCGAATTTCTTAGTAAGGTTCTCAGCCCTGACAATTTCTGAGTCTTTTGACTTGCCTTCCGCCGTCTTAAAAAACGCGGATATATCCGCGCGCTCTTTTCTTGCGCCGCCGAGGATTTTTATATATGCGTCCTCAAAACGCGGTTCCGTGCTTTCAATCTTGAGATTTTCATTTGGCAATTCACTTTGTAGTTCTCTTTGCAGTTCGCCTCCTTTGTCTTTGGTTACAACGCGTACTTTGCTGCCTTGAATGACCGCGTCGATGGTATTCTCTTTCTCCATGAATGCAGAAATCATTTTTCTGCCTGCGCTTCCGGCGCCGTCAATTAAAAACACATTGCCCTTCATTTGAGCGGAGAGTTCTTTTGGCGCCCCTTTATATATCAGGTCGCCTTCATTCATGAGAATAACGGTATCGCACATTTCAGCTTCCTCAAGATAGGCAGTGCTCCAAACGACAGCCCGTCTTTCCGAGGTCAGCGAGCGTACCATGCGCCATAGTTCCCTCCTCGCCAACGGGTCAACTCCAACGCCCGGCTCATCCATCAGCAGAATTGCGGGTTTTGAGAGCAATGTGCAACCAAGTCCAAGTTTTTGTTTCATTCCGCCGGATAATCTGCCCGCGAGTCTCCTTGTGAACGGCAAGAGCGAGGTAAATGATAATATTTCGTCATACCTTGATTTTCTTTCATTAGTGGGGATATTTCTGAGAGCGGCGTGGAGTTCCAAGTTCTCCATGACGGTCAGATCCTCGTAAAGCCCAAATTTCTGCGGCATGTATCCTAAAATCGAATGGATTGAATCGGAATCTCTGACAGTATCGTAACCGTCAACGGTAATCACGCCGCTGTCGGGTATAAAAAGTCCGCAGATGAGCCGCAACAGCGTTGTCTTGCCCGCTCCGTCGGCGCCCGCAAGCCCTGTTATATATCCTGCGCTTATTGTGGCGGAGATATTTTTTACGGCTTTTTTCTCATCCTTTTTCCCGGGATCAAAAGATTTGGAAACGTTTTCTATTGAAATAAAAGCGTCGTTCATTTTGGTATTTCTATTGTTACCGGCATTCCGTTCTTAAGTCGTTCGTCAGGATTATCTTCAATTAATAGACGAATACGGTAAACGAGTGAAGTCCTGAGCTCCGGGGTTTGAACCTGTTTTGGGGTAAATTCGGCTTCCGATGAGATGAAATTAATCGTTCCGTCTATAGGTTCAAGGAAAGAATCCGTATATATTTTTCCTTTCATTCCCAAACGCACATGCTCAAGCTGTGGCTCTGTAATATACGCGCGGACTTGGAGCGGTTTCTTGAGAGCGAGCGCGTATACCGGTTGTCCCGTCGCAACGATGCTCCCGGGTTCCGTTATTCTCGTGAGTATCGTCCCGTCGCTCGGAGAGTAAAGCTTCGTATCCTGAAGGGAGAGCGAAGCATATTTAAACTGCGCCGTGGCAAGCTCAACCGCGGCTTCAGCGTATCTTATGTCTTCCGAGCGGGAGCCCTCGCGCATCAAGGCCAGCGAAGCTGAAGCTGACTCTAATTGCGCTCTCAGGCTGTCCCTGTTCGACGTTGCTTTATCTAGATCGTTCTTTGAAACCGCTTTTTCTGAAAATAGTCTGGACAGTCTGTTAAACTCTGTCTCGGCTAATTCCAAAGAAGCTCTAATCTGATTTCTGTTAGCTTCCGTAACTTGTATTTCTGGAAGTCTATTCCCGCTTCTGATTTTTTCAAGGTTGGCCTGCGCTTCTGCGAGCAGCGCTGTTGATTCCGCCATTTTAATTTCGTACGGTACAGGGTCAAGAATTCCTAACAGCGCTCCTTCTTTGACGTCCTCACCCTCTTCAAAATGTATGTTTTCAAGACGTCCTGAAGCTCGAAATCCAAGAAGCACCTGCCTTATCTCAACATTTCCGTATAGTTTTATGACATTGCTTTGCGCGTTGTCTTCTTTATTAAAATAAAAGTATGCCGATCCCGAAATCATAATTATGAAAATTATAAGGAGTAATATTCTTTTAGGTTTCATCGTTAAAATCCTCAACGCCAGCAGAGTGCTTTTTCTTTTCCTGAATAAGTTGAAAATCAGTTATAAATTTTTTTGTGATGCACAAAAAGTTTCTTGCTTCAAGAATCGCTTCTTCCATTTCTTCTCTATCTTCATCGTTGAGAGTCATATAAAACTACTCCTTCTCTATTAACGTTAATCATTAATCCATAGTAATCCAATCCTTTAGATTCTTCTTCTGACATAGTCAATGCTTGAAGATATGCATTTTCATCAAAATTCATATCTTTTTCGACATCAGCGCTGATATAACATATTTCTCTTTTTTTCTCAAAAGAACACTCTTTCAGAATAAAAAGAACATCAATATCAGAGTCTATATTAGCTTCTCCCCTAGCAACGGAACCAAAAAGGATAATTCTAGATAAGTTATCTCCTTCATGTTTCTTCACTCTCTCAACGAACAAATCCAGTGTTTTTTGAGTGATGGAATTCATTCTAATATCTAAATCCAGTAGTATCTGCACGATTAGCGTTCCTCCCGCATGGCTTTATAATTGTAACCATCTGTAAACTTTATCTTACCGCGCAAATGTGTCAGATCCTTAAGTGGCTCCGATTCTGGGCGAACATGTGTCTGCTCAGAATCATCTACATAAACCTTAAACCCCGACACGGAAATAAATTGCATCATCGTTTCATCGGTATTTTCTATATTGGTTCGCATGAGTCGTACCTCTATTCATGTATAATGATACATAGAAACATTATTTGTATATTATACGTCAGATTTAATGATTTCATTGTATTTAAAACTTATTGAAAGGAGATTTAGAGAATATTGAAGGACTTAAAGATATATGGAGTATGAAAGACCTATATTATCTATTAAATAAGAAAGAATAGCGAGTTGCCCCTAATATAGTACAAAATTGAGATGCGAAGAATGCTTTTCAGTATTAGCATTTTTCAGATAAAATGCATGTCTTTTACTGCGTTTTCTTCTTAAAGAACAACGTCGCGAAAACAAGCGTGACGGTCGCTATTCCGCCTAACCAACAGAGTTTCGATGTTATGTCCTCTAGAGGGACGTCTTTCAGATACAGCCCCAGCGATATAGAAATTATGTGCCTCATAGGGTTCAAAAACGTCAGGCTCTGGAGTCCATGCGGCATATTCTCAATGGGCGCGGCAAATCCCGACAACAGAACCGAAGGCACCATGTACATGAAGGCGCCCAAAAACGCCTGTTGTTGTGTGTTGCATAGCGACGAAATAAACAGCCCCACGCCTGTTACTGACATTACAAAAATCAGTATGCTAAAAGCCAGCAACAGTATATTTCCGGTGAAAGGGACTTCAAAAAAGGTTATTGCTATTAAATGAATGATTGCCCCTTGTCCGAACGCAATGCATACTGCAGGTACTGCTTTACCTATTATTATCTCCGTGGAGGAAAGAGGAGAGACCAACAGTTGCTCAAAAGTTCCGAGCTCCCTTTCCCGCGCGATGCTCATCCCTGAAACCATTAAGGACAGCATTTGCGTGAGCATTATCAGCAATACAGGCAGGGTAAACCATACATATTCCAGATTTGGGTTAAAAAGGCGCCTTGGAGTTATGACAATTTGCGGCGCCTTTTGCGCGGCAGCGCTCCACGCGGGCGATCTCTTTGCGATTTCTGCGCCGAAACTTCCTGCTATAGCTGTTGCATATCCATTGACTATGTTGGCGGCATTTATTTTTCTCCCGTCTAAAATAACCTGAACCGTTACGGGGATTCCTGCCATTAATTTGCTTGAAAAATCCTGAGGAATATTAATAGCCATCATTGCTTCCTGATTATCAATAACTCGCTTTATATCATCTATCCCGTCGAGTTCAAACACTTTTGTAAAAGTCGGAGAGGAGGAGAAAAACGAAATGAATTGCCGCCCGACGTCGCCTTCATCAAGGTTCAGCACGCCAAGAGAAACGTCCTTTACGTCCATAGTTATCGCATAGCTAAAAATCAGCAACATCATTAAGGGCGCGACAAAAACCAACTTGCGGCTTTTGGGGTCGCGCAGCACTGCGTAGAATTCTTTTTTAATCAACGCCGCTAAACGATTAAACATCTCTATAATCTCTTTTGGGTTTTCTTAATGGTAATCCCAATAAAGAATAACCCTATAACCGCTAGTTTCAACATATTTGGAAGAAGGACGCCCCAGACGTTGCCCGCTAAAAAAAGTGTCTGCAAGCATATTACTAAATAACGCGACGGCAGAATAGCGGCAAGGATTCTCTGCGGAAGCGGCATTGAGCTTACCTCGAACAGGAATCCGGATAGCAGCACCGTGGGCATAAATGCGGATAGCAAAGCACCAAATGACGCCAAAAACTGGCTTTTTGTAACTGTAGATATAATAAGTCCTTGCCCTAAAGCGGACAGCATGAAAAGAGAAGAGACGCAAAAAAGCATAAAGACTGATCCTCTAAACGGGACGTTGAAAAGCCAAACCGATATCCCAAGGCTGAGAAAAGTGGACAGTGTTGCCAGTAGATAATATGGAATCAGTTTTCCGAGTAAAATCTCAAACGCGCTGAGCGGTGTGGAAAGCAAAGCTTCCATTGTGCCGCGTTCCCATTCGCGCGCGACTACAAGCGATGTTAGCATCGTGCCTATTAGAGCCATTATCATTGCCATTATTCCTGGAATTATTGAATACCGGCTGTCTATTTCGTTGTTGTACCAATATCTCGAAGCGAGGTCTACCGGAGTTATCGCGCCGTATTTTTGTTTTATCCATTGCGAAATAAGCCCCAAGCTGAAGTTTTGAACAATTCCGCCTGTATTCGGGAAAGTCCCGTCTATTATAAGCCCTGCCGTGGCTGCCTGACCGGTGTGGATGGAAGCGGAAAACCCATTCGGAATGACGAGAACTGCCTTCAGTTTATCCGATACGAGGTGGGGTAATAGTTCCTGCCTCACAGTCGAAGTTGAGGGAATAAAGTACTTGCTGCCGTAAAACTGCGCCGCTAAATCCCTTGCTTCGTACCCGTTGTCCTCAAGGGCGAGTCCAATATGAATATCCTTTGCGTCAAGCGACAATCCGTATCCGAACATAAACAACAAAAACATTGGCAGTATAAAAGCGATTATTAGGCTGCTTGGATCACGAAATATCTGAAGGGTTTCTTTTTTAATCAATGCTAAAAGGCGCAATTATTTCCTCCAAAAAAATTACTCTCATCAGTTAAGGAATGATAGCATATTCTGATATTAATTTATCAGGCGTTCCGTAAGAAATATGATAAAATTCGTTTGTTTCATTATATTTCTATTGCTGCTAAAAATTAAATTTGTGGGGGTATGAACTGATGAAAATATTGTGCGCGGTTTTGTTGATAGCTTTTTCTATTGTTTCCGTTGCTTTTGCGGATGTTGAGCTTCCCGCCCCTAAGACTGAAGGCGGGATTGGAGTTTTCGACGCTGTTGAACTTCGCGCGTCTGCCAAAGGAGGCAGTTTTCCATCCTTGAAATTGGATAATGAGGATTTATCTCAAATCCTCTGGGCTGCATCCGGACGAAACAGGGATGGCAAAGGCTGGACTGTCCCGATGGCAAGAGGCTTGAAGCCATACTGCAAAATATACGTAGCGGATGAGAGCGGAGTACACCTGTATGACAAGGAAAATCACAAGTTGATGGAAGTATCGAAAAAGGACATAAGGTCAAGCATTGCTAATCAGGAATTTGCAAAGACGTCTCCATGTTCCCTTATATTTGTAACTGATATGGAAACCCTTCAGGGTGGATACAGCGATAAGGAACTGGCATATCATTTCGCTTCAGTCGCGGTAGGGGCAATGACGCAGAATATTTACATCGCAGCGGCTTCAATGAACCTTGGCGCAAGATATATCTACGGAATAAATCGCGCCTTTATCCACGAAGAACTGAATATTTCAAAAGATGACTCCGCTGTATGTATATTGCTGATTGGAAAATACGCGCGGTGATGAATAAATAATGTTCTCAAATTTGAGCGAAAAAACGAAAGCTGCTTTATTCTTGGCCTTGGGGATGGGATTATTTCTCTTAGCCGGAAGTTTGGTGCATTTTTTCCCAAAGTTTAACCTGATAGAAAATGTACCGATAGAGAAAAACAGTTCACAATCTTCATCAATTGATGAGCTTTATAGTAACCTTTCAAATACGGATACTGATAAACGAACATTAAAATCGGAAGAGATTTATAGATCTGAAATCCAAAGCGTGCAAACTGAAGTTGACGACAGATGGGTTTTATACGTGACCGGCAGTGTAAAAAACCCCGGAATATATAAACTGCAGGCGGAGGCCAGAGTGTTTCAATTAGTGGAAGCGGCTGGCGGGTTTACCGCGATGGCTGATACTATAGCTGTGAATATGGCCGCCCGCCTGCAGGATGGAGATCATTTGCACGTCCCAAAAATCAATGAGAATAGCTCAACGATTAATGGCAGAAGCCAAACTATAACCGGTGCAAACAGCGTGGCGGCTAATAATTCGCAGAACAAGCAAAATAATGGCGCCGCGACAAGAAACCAGAGGTCAAAAAAGAATCCGCAGAGTAAAAGTATCAACTTGAATACTGCAACGGCAGCGGAACTACAGACGCTCCCCGGAATAGGCCCCGCTTTATCCGAAAGAATAATTCAGTATAGGAACAAAAATGGCAGATTCAAAGTTGTTTCCGATCTGATACATGTTCAGGGTATAGGCGCCAAGGTACTTGATTCAATTGAACCGTTCGTTTTCGTGAGATAACAGCTTGAAAAATTCACCGGCGCTTCTGATTCTTATAGCTATTTCCTTTGAAATAGCCTGTTACAATTTTGTCAAAAATCCGCTTTTTCTCGTATTGATATCATTTATAGTGATTTCATGCGCGTGTTTTATATTCCGGGCAAAGGGGAAAAACACGCGCATTATAACATTAACAATATTATTTTTAACAATTCTCTGTTCTTTCAGGATAGCGGCGGTATTATCCGCTCCGCCTCCGGAAACTGCGAAAGTTGAGCTACCTGGTGTTATTACAATGAGCAGCGCATTCGGAAGAGGACACGCGCTGATTGTGCAGACGGGCGAGGGGGATTACTTAGTCAAGCGCCCTAAAGACGAAAATTATAACCTTGGAGAGGCGCTCTCGCTTAGAGGTTGGATCAAGCCGTTTCCGGTCATAGATGATAACTCGAAATTCGACGAGGCGAAATTTTGGAAGTCAAAAGGAGTCAGAGCGGAACTTGCTGTTTCGAGCATTGAGAGGGGAACAAGCGGAGAAGCTAACTTGCATTCAATCAGACAGTGGATCCATGATAAAATAAAATCAATTCCAAATACCCTGCGAGGATATCTTGACGCCATGTGGACAGGGTTGAGAGATGCGGAGCTTAACGAGAAACATCAACGTTGGGGAACTTCTCATTTGCTGGCTGTTTCCGGTTTTCACGTAGGGCTTATTGCGGGATTGATTGAATCGATTTTTTATTTTTCACGGTTTCGCTTTCGTTTACGCGGGATTATATCGTCTATTTTCATGTGGATGTATATCCTCATATCGGGGGCTGCTCCAAGCGCGATAAGAGCGGCTTTTATGTTCCAGACAGGCATTATTGCCGGTATTATTGGCCGCCGCGTACATGCCGTTAATTCCGTTGCGGTTGCCGCAACTGCAATGCTCTTATATTCGCCTTTTTTGTTCTGGAATGTCGGATGGAGGCTTTCAGTTATTGCTGCCTTAACCATAACAGCTCTAACAGAGATAATCTTGGACAAAAAATTTAAACCATGGACATGGTCAATTATTCCTCCAGCAGTTACCATTACGACTTATCCAGTTGTTTCTTCTGTATTTGGAAGCGTCCCTGTTGTCGGAGTCGTATTAAATTTAATCGCTGTACCATTTTTTGCATTTGCTTTTCCTTTTATTTCCATAGTAGCTTTTATCGGAGTCCTGCAAAACGTGACGGACGCCAGCTTAAGGCTGTACGGATACATCGCGGATTTCTTTACTTGGATACTCCCGTGGCGCGTGCCATACAACACATTTTTGTCGATGTTCTGCGTACTGTTTTTTTATGGGTTGATGTGTTCAGTGCTTAAGAATAGGGAGGAGTTAGGAGTGAGGAGTGAGGAGTTAGGAGTTAGGAGTGAGGAGTGAGGAGTGAGGAGTGCAATGTCATTAAGTTTAGCAAAATGACAAAAGCGACTCAATTTAAACGTCTTTGCGACCGCGAGCGTAGCGTGACGGGAAGCAATCCAGAAAGCTAAATAGTAAGATAAAAGATAAAAAAACTCTGGATTACCATGAAACGATAGTACCAAAATACCAAAAACCACTGGATTGCCGCGCCGCAAAATACCTATCGCTTCGCTGGCACTTCTGTCGCTACGCTCCTCCTGAGACGCGGGCGTAAAGAGCGGCTTCGCCGAGGCGCAAAGACAGAGATCGTGCTTCTGCCTTTTGAGACATCAATACCAACAGCGTTCATAATGTACCTCCAAGAAATAAGATTATTAAATCGGTACCCGGGAATTACTCAACGTCGATTCAATCTACTTGGTTACGCGAACGCAACTTGCCGATGTATGGTCGGTAAGCTGAACAACCTGCTAAAAACGAACGCAGCGCTGAGAGGCCGGCTGACAGTCTTTGCGACGGACGTATATAGCACAAGACGTGATGCGTCAGACCGATTACCCTCTCAGTTTAGTTTGGACGTAAGTAATAATAAAGCGCGGCTGGCTACCGCGCCTTATCCGTAATCTTAATTGTAGTAGACGTGAGATTTTGACAGGTTACTCTTAACTTAATGACGTTGAACTCCTAACTCCTCATTCACACTAAACGCATACGTCAACCCATTTTTTGGCGCCTGAGCTCAAAAAAAGTTCTTCGCAAGTTAGCTTGACGGAACTGTTTTCGCTGCCGCAGGCGGGATAGACCGCGTCGAATCTCTGCATGGAAATGTCAAGATATATATTTGCTTCTTTATTTACACCGAAAGGGCAGACTCCTCCAACCTGATGTCCGGTCTTCTCTTCGACTTTGTCCGGAGACAGCATTTGTGATCTTAAACCAAACTCAGCTTTGAATTTCGCTCCGTTCACCTTCATGTCCCCCGCTGTTACGATTAGTATGCAGCCTTCCGGCGCCGCAAAAGACAGAGTTTTTGCTATTCTTGCGGGCTCAACGCCCGCAGCCTCGGCTGCAAGCTCAACAGTTGCGCTTGAAACTTCAAATACCTTCACTCTGTCCTCCAAGCCAAATTTTTTTAAGTGATTCATCGCTTTTTCAAAACTCATATTAACACCTTCCTATATTTACAGCTGTATTGTTTAAACGCATGTCGCCTAGTGTACATCCACTACGGTCATGAATTCAGCAATTCAAAGTATTTAGCTCGGGCGGCTACAAGCCGCCCCTACCCGTAAAACCTTCTACGTTACCAAATCATCCATGTCTTTGAATTTCATTCCGAATTACGCATTGCCTTTCACGCTGTTCCTGCAATATCCAACGCTGTCCCTATTCTTTCCATAACCGCTTTCAGCAATAGCGGCTCACTTTTCAATTCAGGGTCAGAATCCAGCAGTTTCTCCGCTTCGGCTCTTGCTTCGAGTAGAATTTTGCGATCGCGAATTAAATCCGCAACGCGAAAATCGGTTATGCCATGCTGCCGAATACCGCATACCTCTCCCGGGCCTCTCAGTTTCAAATCTATCTCTGCTATTTTAAACCCGTCAGCCGTTTGTGTCATGGCCTCTATCCTCTCTCCGCCTTCCGGGGTTTTGGGGTTGGAAACAAGTATGCACCAACCTTTTTCCGCCCCCCTCCCTATTCGCCCTCTCAGTTGATGCAACTGTGAAAGCCCGAATCTATCGGCGCCTTCAATAACCATTATGGAAGCATTAGGCACGTCAACTCCAACCTCAATCACTGAAGTCGAGACGAGAAGGTCAATGTTGCCGCTCTCAAATTCCTGCATGATGCTGTTCTTCATGTTTCCGTTGAGCCTTCCATGCATTAATTCCGTTCGCAGTCCAAGACAGTTTCGAAGCTCGTCGCATCTGTTTACAGCAGAAGCAATATCGATATTTTCGCTGTCCTCAATGAGCGGGCATACCCAATATATTTGGCGTCCCAAACGCGCGCCCTTCTTCACGAACTGTAGAACATTTGCTAGTTTTGAGTTTGACACAGCGCGAGTCTCCACAGGCTGCCTTCCCGGAGGCAGTTCATCAATTACTGACACTGAAAGGTCGCCGTATACCGACAATGTCAAAGTGCGCGGGATTGGCGTCGCCGTCATGACAAGCACATGTGGGTGCATTAACGGAAACCCCTTTGAAATTAAGGATTGTTTCTGTAACACTCCGAATCTATGCTGCTCGTCGACTATTACTAATCCTAACGATGAGAATTCAACGTTTTCGCTCAACAAAGCGTGCGTTCCAATAACTATTTTAATCTCCCCGGTCTTAAGCCCTTCAATTACCGATTTTCTCTCTTGCGTATTAAGCGATCTCGAAAGTATGGCAACATTTGGCAGCATTTTGCTTAATCTGGCGTAATGCTGCTGAGCCAATATTTCAGTCGGGACCATGAGCGCTCCCTGTTTTCCGCTGTCCAACGCTGCGCACAGAGCTGCCGCAGCTATCACTGTTTTTCCTGATCCTACGTCTCCCTGTAAAAGCCGATTCATGGGGTGAACTTTCTTTATGTCATCAACGATTTCATTTAGCACTCTACTTTGTGCTGCCGTAAGTGAAAATGAAAGAGATGCGAGAAAACTATTGAATTTGCCTCCCGGAATAATATTAGGAGCAGCTTTGGATTCTATCATTCTTTTCCTGAGCCCAAAACCGACCTGTAATAGAAAAAATTCGTCAAAGACAAGCCTCTTACGCGCTTCGGCCCACACAGAACGGTCGCTTGGATGATGAAGAGTTTCTATCGCCTGAGCAAGCGAGATATTTTTTCTTATATTTTCCGGGATGAAATCGGATAATTTAGGAAGCACTGCTTCGATAGCGGAATTAATTATACGCCGGAGCATTTTTTGAGAAAGCCCTGAGGTTGTGGGGTAAACGGGCATGATGCCCAAATTAGCGTCACTCTCGTCATCAAGGACTTCCAGTTCCGGCGATGTAATTTGCCACAAACCGCGAAACTCCACTTTGCCGTATAACGAAACTAGTTTGCCGGGTGTGAGTGTCTTTTCCAAATTTGGAATGTTAAACCAAACTGCTTGCGCAGTATTTCCCTCTTCATCACAAATCAAAGCTGAGGTTACGGTAAACTTTTTTCTATTGGTTGATCTTTTTTCCACTGCTGCAACGCGGGCGATAATGAGGCTTTTCTCTCCAACCTTGTTGACGCGCAGCGACGATATTTTTGTAGGAGTTCTTCTATCTTCATATCGGTATGGAAAATAAAAAAGAAGATCTTCTGATTTTGTTATTCCAATTTTAATCAGAAGATTCTCCCGCTGTTCTCCTACACCTTTTATATATCGTACAGAATCAGAAAGCTCAACCAAAAGACTATACCTTAGTATTCTTCTGTGCTCTCCCTCCACATTGAGAGAGTATCAGCATAATCTTTTGCGAGCCTTTCGCTCTTTTCGATAAAAAGTATTCTTTCTTCTTTTAGCTTTATAATTGAATCTTGTATTTCTTTCACTTCATCCTCCGCATCAATAATCATTTGTTCTCTATCAAGATGGGCTTGTTTTAGAACTCTTTCTCCTTCTTGAATTATTTTCTGGCATTTTTCCCTTGCTTCATTCAGTAAGTTTTCCGCCCGAGCTTCTTGTTCTGCAACGGAACGCTGACCATCAAGCACTATTTGCTTAGCTGCTCTTTGAGCGGCAAAAAGGGTATCTTGAATCGAGTCCTTCATCTCTTCATATTCTTTTTGCTCCGATTCAAGTTGAATTATTACCCGCTCAAGCTCCTCTATCCTCGTTACATAAATCTCAACATCTTCGCTGATTTGATCGAGAAATTCGTCTACTTCCGCAACAACATACCCTCCAAAAGTAGACTTTTTTAACATGCGGGCTTCTATATCCCGCGCTCTCAGAAGATCCTCCATTATACGTCATCTCCCTGTTTTTTACCTGTGCTTGTCCCTGTCATGGTTACAACCATGTTTGGATGCGGAGAAACGGAAAAAATTCTCGGAGCTAGCTTTAAAAATTCTCCATTATTAGCAAAAGAGACTCCATGCATGAACGTTATGAATTGCCTTCCTTCTTCTATCCTTTCGGGTGGAATTCCGCTCAGGTCAAGCAAGATAATACAACCATCAAGCAACGCTTCTCTTAATTGTAGTTTATCTTCAGTAGACGGCAGTCCTTTGAATAAAATTAGTCCGTTTTTCAAAGAAATTGGGCGCCCACTTTTTTCGTCATCATCATAGTCCTCGTAATTGCCGTCATAAGTATTATTTCTGCCGGTATCTTCACGATTTAAAGGGTGCGAAGGCTTCCTTCTCTTGTATTCACCTGTTTCTTCATTTTCAAAGCCAAGTAATTTCATGAATTTTTTCAATACAAAGCTCTCCTTTCGAATGCTTTTTGTTTTTCATACCCGCATACCAAATAATGCAGTCCCTATTCTTACTAGAGTACTGCCTTCCAATATAGCCAAATGAAAATCTGAACTCATACCCATAGATAAAACCGGCAATGGCAACCCGGTTCTATCTCGCGACATTTCAGCAATATGCCGCATTTTTGCAAAAGATTTCCTTATATGGTCTTCATTCTGAGTGAAAGAAGCCATAGTCATGAATCCTTCAAGCTGTAAATTATTGCACTCAAGTACAGTATCTACAAGGCAACAAACATCATCCGAAGATATTCCTGTTTTGGAATTTTCCTCAGATGCGTTAACTTCAATTAATATAGGTAAGATTCTATCACTTTTTTCATCAAGAATACGCTGTAAAGTTAAAGCTAACTCAATTGAATTTACGGAGTCTATTGTATCAAAAATTTGAAGAGCTTTGCGAACTTTATTCTTCTGTAAACTTCCAATCAACCGCCATGGTTTGTTCCAAACTGCGTTACTCTTTTTTGTGAATGCTTCCTGCACTCGATTCTCTCCGAAGGCGTCAACAAAAGGTTGAGATTCAATCATTTCTGTAACAGTTCGGGTTTTCGAAACTGCTACAAGCGAAATTTCATTTATTGAGCGACCTGAAATTGAAGCGGCTTCAGCAATACTCTCTCTAATTGATGCAACTCTTTCTGCTATTGTTTCAGGTATCACCATATACTAACTTCTCCTTCGCGAGCGCTTCCGGCATTTAAAATCAACATATCTCCCGGAATAACGCCTGAATTTATGAAAAATGTATCTTCATCCACATGAAAAGCTTCTACTTTTCTAAATATAGCTTCGTTCCCTTTGATTATATATACTCCCATAACTCCATCCTTTAATATAACAGAAGAATTCGGGACGTAAATACCGTTTTGCTCCCCGACATATATTTTCCACGAAAATGTTCTTATTTCAGCCATTTCCGGAGTGAAAAACGGTAAAGTGACATATATTTTTGTTCTTTGAGATATATTAGCCTTAGTTCTGATTTCAGCCCAAACTCCCCAATCATTTTCACTCCGGCGAATTTTTATCCTGTTTCGACTGATATCCCGATTCAAGGATGGTGTGACGTCGATCCATGCTATTGCGCGAAGTTCTTGTGGTTGAGGGATAAGTTTTCCTATAGGCTGCTTGTTATCAACATATATTCCGTCCGGAATGGGAGTAGCTTTTGCAGGGGATGGCAAGGCGGACGTTCCGGGCCATAAATCTGAGTAGTTCCAATTCCCTTCGTAACCATCAAAGGCAGGTATAAAATATCCGGCGTCCGGAGAATTCTGCGCAACACCGTTGATTTTGCATAACTGCTCACCTTTTCTAACTCTTCTGGGTTCTTGCGACGGATATGATATTGTACCGGAAGTTCCTGCAAAAACAATTCTCTCTTCCCAGAGCAAAACCCCTTCAAATGGAATTTCTTCGGCATATACGCCGGATTGCGCCTGAAATACTTCAGGATGCGAGTATTTGTAAGCGTCGAGCCAATAGAAATATATATTAAACGCCACTATTGAAATAAAAAGGACAGTTAAATAGTAGAATAAACGCGCGGCCAAGCTTCCGTTAATATTTTTGGATTCTATGCCCTTATGCCTGTCTTTTGCGGTAAGCTTCTTTACTGAAGTTTTACTCTCAAATTTTTGCGGCTTATTTAAATATTCATTCGTATGCACGTTCTACCTCAGCAAATGCATCATGATTATGAATACTTTCGCTACTTGATACTGTCACCCGAAACTGTGAGATGCGTTTATCCGTTTCCAGGCGAAGAACTATTTCTCTGACGACATCTTCCACAAAACGCGGATTATTATACGCGTGTTCCGTAACGTATTTTTCATCTTCCCTTTTTAATAAAGTGAATGTCGGAGCGGAAGCGCAATCCTCAATTATTGAAACCAATTCTTCTATCCATATGAAGTCCTTCATTTTCACAGCAAGCCGAACGTATGCCCGCTGGTTATGAGCTCCGTAATCAGAAATTTCCTTGGAGCAGGGGCATAGAGTCTGAATCGCCGCTATGACTTCCGTCTCCAGTTCGAACTTGGAACGAGTCTTTTCAGCTTTGAACATGACGTCGTAACTCGACCAGCTTTCAAGTTTAGAAACCGGGGCGTTCTTACGGATAAAATATGGGAAACGGAATGTAACTTCGGCTTTAATCGCCTCAAGCCTTTCAATAAGGTTATCGGTAAGCCCCTCGAGCTCGTGGGGAGTGACTCTTCCTCTGAATTCTTCCAGAGCCTCCACGAACCTGCTCATGTGAGTTCCGCGGTATTCATGAGGTAAAGCAACCGCCATTGCAACAATAGCGACTGTTTCCTGAGTTCCTTTTTCTTTATCCAAAACAGTTATCGGGTACGAAATGCCGCTTATGCCCACCCTATCAATAGGTATGTTCCGTACATCAAGTTCAGATTGTACATCACGCATATGTACGCCCCCAGCTTTTCATATCTTCAGAACACAATACAGCGCAGCAAGAAGCAGTTTCCCAAACCTCAACAATTTCAAGCCCGCAGTTGTCTCGCGCGACAGCCTGCTCCAGCTGTCTCCATATCCAAACGGCAATATTCTCCGCAGTGGGCTGCGGCAGTATTTCATTAATATATGAATGGTCAAGCGCGCTCAACACCCGTTCTTTCACAATGGAGGAGAGCTCGCAAAAATCAATAACCATACTTTCTTTGTCCGGTAATCCCTTAACTACAATAGCCACACGGTAAGTGTGCCCGTGCAAACGCTCGCACTTGCCATGATACCGAGTCAAATTATGAGCAGCGTCAAAAGTGAATTCTTTTCGTATAAGCACTTCGCTTCACCCCGCATTAGATAATGTGCGAAAAATGCGTATATGTCAAGTTAATATTACTGGATTATCACGAAAGTAATAAATAGTTATATTAAAAATATTTCATGGTAAAGACAAAAGCCAGAGATTTTGGGTAGCTTTGTTGGGGCGGTTTGTAGTCGCTCGTTTACATAATCCATGACAACACAATATATTGCATTTATGTTATTTCATTTTTAACTTGTAAAAATTAGCGTTGTAGTGGCTCATTGTCTCGCTTGTCTTTGTGATAGATGAAAATTCTGTAATCAATGAATATCTAGATAATAAAAAAAAATAAGAACAAAATAACGAAACATATAATAAATAATATTATCTAAATTATGATTATTATATTGTATTTTTGCCCAATTACTTTATAATTATTGTAGAAGTAACAAATATTTGAGAAAGGTGGTGTAAATTAGCTATGAAGAAATTACTATTTTTTTTATTATTGGTTGTTTTATTTTCTTGTCCCGCCTTTGCAAACTCTTCTGAATATGTTGAGGGGGAAGTCCTTGTCGTTATTGATGCTCCGGAATCAGGTTATTCTGCTTTTTCAGTACAAGACGAAGTCGGCGTAAATGCATTTTCGCAGTCCGTTTTGTCAGAAGCACAAGCTTTTGCGGAAGAGTTCGATCTTGAAGCTCTTGAAACTTATCCCGAAATAGCAAACATCTCAGGGAAAAGTATAATTCACCTTCGTTCTGAGTATATGAGCACGGAGGAATTAATCCAGGAGCTTTCGTCCGTTCCTTATGTCGAGAGTGTTTCTCCAAACCACATAATTAGACTGGATGGGTCTAGCGCGGCTCAGTCAACCGAGTATGCTGCTTTCAGCGCATTGACGCCGAACGATCCGTACTATTCACTACTTTGGGGTTTGACCAATATTGGAGTACAGCAGGTATGGGATTACGTCACGGGCAGCGATACGATATGTGTTGCTGTTTTGGACACCGGAATAAACTATACCCATCCAGACCTAAGCGCTAACATGGCAAAAGATACAACCGGGTATTACGGCAGATACTTCAAGAATGGAGTAGTGAGTACAAATCCTATGGACACGCATGGTCACGGGACTCACGTTGCCGGTACGATAGGGGCTGTGGGAAACAACGGAATAGGAGTTGTCGGAGTTAACTGGAAAGTAAAGTTGCTTGCTGTAAGTGTTATTGCGGGCGGAAGCGGTTCTGAAGCAGATATAATCAAAGGAATAAATTACGTGGTATCGGAAAAGAGAAATGGGTTGAATATCCGCGTTGTGAATATGTCACTCGGAGGATGGTATCCTGTTCAAGCGGATAATTCTCCATACGGAAACGCTATTAAATCAATGAGCGACGTTGGGATAATATGTGCGCTTGCCGCCGGCAACGATGGCCAAAATTTAAGTAATCCAACCGGCGTAGACACTAACGGAATATCTTGTAAAGGGAGAAGACCTTACCCCGCATGTTTCAGATTTGTAAATACTATAACCGTAGGTTCCATAGGCTCTGGAAACGGTAAAAGCATTTTTTCAAATTACAGTCCTGCATGGGTCGATATAGCCGCTCCAGGAGAGAATATTTACAGCACGTATCTAAGCAACGGTTACAGATATATGGACGGCACTTCAATGGCAACTCCTCATGTTGCCGGCGCAGCGGCTCTGTTGTGCGCGGCTTATCCGGGCGAGACACCTGCTCAGATAAAAGCGCGTATCTTGAACAATGCAAATAATATCGGGACCGCTTATTGGGCAAAAGGAATTCTTAACGCTTGGGGCGCTTATTCAAATGGGGCAAAGGCGCCGATTATAACCACAACTTCTCTGCCTGGAGGTACTGTAGGCAAAGCATACAGTGCAACGCTCAGCGCGAGCGGGACGACACCGATAACCTGGTCTGTTTCCGCTAACAGTCTGCCAAACGGCTTGATCTTGAACGCGGCAACGGGTGTCATATCCGGTACGCCGACAACGGTTGGAACATTCAGCTTCACGGTCAAAGCGGCGAATATCGCGGGCAGCGCCACGAAAAACCTGAGTATTGTAATCTCGCCTGAACCGCCAAAAATAACCACGACGTCTCTGCCGGGAGGAACTGTAAACAAAACTTACAGTGCAACGCTCAGCGCAAGCGGAACAACCCCAATAACCTGGTCAATTTCCGCTGGCAGCCTGCCGGTCGGATTGAGTTTGAACGCGGCAACCGGAGTGATTTCCGGTACGCCAACGAAAGCGGGCACGACAAATTTTACAGTCAAAGCTACAAATGGCGGAGGTAGTGACACGAAAGCCCTGAGCATTGTTGTAAGCATAGAAATTATACCGCCGACTATCACAACAACCTCTTTGCCGGGAGGCGTCGTAGGAACAACTTACAATCAGGCTCTCAGCGCGAGCGGGACGACCCCGATAACCTGGTCTGTTTCTGCTGGCAGCCTCCCGGTCGGGTTAAGCTTAAACGGAACCACTGGAGTGATTTCCGGCTTGCCTTCGATGGCGGGTACGTTCAACTTTACGGTTAAAGCAGCGAACACTGCGGGAAGCGACGCGAAAAACCTGAGTATCGTTATCAGCCCAAAACCTGTTGCTCCGGTCATCACCACATCTTCTCTACCCGGAGGAGTTGTCGGCAAAGCTTACAGTGAGACGCTCACTGCGAGCGGGACAGCCCCGATAAACTGGTCTATTTCCTCCGGCAGCCTGCCGCCTGGTTTGAGCTTGAATACAACTACCGGAGTGATTTCCGGCACACCTACGACGGCGGGCACGTACAACTTTACGGTCAAAGCGACGAACGTAGCAGGAAGCGTCACGAAGTCATTTAGCATAGTTATCTCAACGCTTCCGGTTGTCACAAAAACCTCTCTGCCGGCTGGTACGGTTGGTGTTTTCTACACTCAGACGCTCACTGCGAGCGGGACGACCCCGATTACTTGGTCTATTTCCTCCGGCAGCCTGCCGCCAGGTTTAAATTTGAACGCGACAACCGGAGTGATTTCAGGAACACCAACGAAGGCTGGCGCGTACAACTTTACAGTCAAAGCGACGAACGCCGCGGGAAGCGCGACGAAAGACCTAAGTATAGTCATCAATCCTGCTCCTGATCCCGACCCGCGTACCCCGCCAAAGATAACAATAACCGCTATACCGATAGGATACGCAGGGGATTATTACAGTATGACGTTCAGCGCAAGCGGGACGGCCCCGATAAGCTGGTCTATTTCCGGCAGCCTGCCGCCTGGCTTAACAATAAACTTCATCTCCGGCGTAATTTCCGGAACTCCCACGACGGCGGGCACGTTCAGTTTCACGCTCAAAGCATCGAATGCCGCAGGCAGCGCCACAGCAAACTTGAGTATAACTATCAGGCCTGTTCCTCCGGCAATAACAACGTCCAACCTTCCGGGAGGCGTTGTTGGGGCAGTTTACAACCAGATGCTCAGCGCGAGCGGAACGGCGCCGATAACCTGGTCGGTCGCGAGCGGAAACCTACCGACCGGCTTGATATTAAGCGCGAGTACCGGAACGATTTCGGGTATAGCATTGACGGCTGGCGCGTACAACTTTTCAGTTAAAGCAACAAATACCGCAGGCAGCGCCGCGAAAAACCTGAGCATCGTGATTAGTTCCGCAACGCTTCCGGTGATTACCACGTACGCTCTTCCGGGAGGCAATGTAGGGGCTGCTTACAGCCAGACGCTCAATGCGAGCGGAACGGCGCCGATAACCTGGTCTGTTTCAGGCGGCAGCCTTCCATCAGGCTTAAACTTGTCGAACAGCGGAACAATATCCGGCAAACCGACAGCGGGCGGTACGTATAACTTTACGGTAAAAGCGGCGAATGCAGCTGGCAGCGCCGCGAAATCTTTTAGCATCGTCATCAGTGCTTCAGTGGCGCCGACGATAACCACGTCTACCCTGCCGGGATGTATTGTTGGGACAAGCATCAGTATCGCGCTCAGCGCGAGCGGGAGCACACCGATAACCTGGTCTATTTCCGGCGGCAGCCTGCCTCTTGGCTTGATTTTGAGTACGACTACCGGAGTGATTTCCGGCACGCCAGCGACGACAGGTACATTCAGCTTTACGGTCAAAGCGGCGAATTCCGTGGGCAGCGCCACAAAAGCTTTGAGCATTGTCGTCAGCCCTTCGCCCTTGATCCCGCCGAAGATAGGCACATCCGCTCTGCCGAAGGGCATCACAAATGTGGCATACAACCTAATACTCGCAGCGAGCGGAAGCGCTCCGATAACCTGGTCGGTCTCAGGAAGCTTTCCTCCAGGCTTGATGTTAAACCCAAGTACAGGACTAATTTCAGGTAAACCAGCAATGGCGGGTACTTTCACCTTTACAGCCAGAGCGGCAAATGCTGCGGGAAGCGACGCGAAGTCTTTGAGCATCATAGTAACATCTTCAGGTTTATCGGCAGGCATGACTGATCTACCCGAAGACGTCTTGCCGCAGCCTGAAGGAGATATAGCGGCGGCAATCCCTCAATATTCTTCAAATATGGGCTATGCAGCCACAAGGATGGTTGATGTCAATACCGCAGATCTTGAGACAGCCGATGGAAACGTCGTCATAAATAAGTCGGTAGCCGAAGCAATATCCAAGAAACTGCTTGGAGTGAACAACGTCAGAGTTGTTCCTCTTCCGTGGTTTGAAGCGGCAGTCCAGAGCGGTAAAATAGCGGCGGTAAAAATCCCGGTAAGCGGGGCGCAGCTTAATACCAGTCACCCGAAAGATATATTGCTTTTGAAGATAATATCCTCCGAAACCGGTGAATTCTTGGAATATGCGGCAACGGACGATGATTATGATGACGGCAGGTTTACTCTTCTTGAAAAGGGAAGCGAAACGCCATATTCAGGCAATATAAACCCGGATGCCGAGTATGATTTGATGATATTTATCAAGGATGGAGGAAGATTTGATCTTGATAAAACCACAGATGGTTTTGTAATAGATCCGACCGCTATTGTGAATGTAGTACACGGTAGTGAAATAAGACTTAGCGAAGGCAGCGCAAGTGAAAGAACCAAAGCAAGCGAAAAAACCAGCGGCGGCTGTAACGCGGGCTACGTGAGCTTTTCATTTGTATTGCTTGGAACAGCGTTGATCAGCATAAGAAAAAAGTAATCCGCTGCAGAAAACGCAATAAACGCAACAAAATTGAACGTGGGGCGGCGTTTTGCCGCCCCACTACTGAATAACGCGATGAACGCGCAAAAATAATGATAGTTCTTTGTCCCGCCAGTCCATGCGGCTGCCAGAAACTTTGAATTGCTTGACCTAAGACCGTAGGGGTGGCTCCCATGGGAGGCTGCTGAAAAAGTGATTTGTTGTAAAAAGCAACATTACAAGGGCAGTGTTATGTAAGGAATATGCAATGATATATTAGCAACTGGAAGCACATCATATTTAGCGCTGAAATACTTATA
>Ga0082212_10000937_pt1 | contig 42928 bp, 42 predicted proteins | sample TergutNt197P3_FD_71548 | JGI IMG/M metagenome (GOLD analysis project Ga0082212, IMG submission 71548) | Neocapritermes taracua P3 segment gut microbial communities from Petit-Saut dam, French Guiana - Nt197 P3 | ecosystem: Host-associated > Arthropoda: Insects > Digestive system > Gut ...
CGCTGAGAAAGAATACGGGATTTCCCGCAAGGAAATTCTCGAAGCAATAAACGCTGGTGAACTACAGTTTAGAGAAGGTAGTACACACGGCAATCCTTGGTATCGGCTTCTCAGAATAGAAATTGAAGCCTTTGTAGAGAAAAAGTATGGGAAAGAAAATTCCAGAAGGCAAATTGGTTTTCATGATATAATAATAGATAGGGTGTTTGCTCAGATAGCGTGGTTTGAGGTCTCGAATGAATAACAAACTTCGATGAACGAGGAGGGATTATGATGACCGAAATGGTACTCAAAACAAATACATTACCGGAACCACTGTTACGGCTGATTCATACTGAAAGCGTTAAAGTGCGGGAAGCACATGGTGAAATCAGGCTTACACCCATAAGAGAAACGGAAAGTGAATGTCCGCTTCTCGGAATGTTTGCAGATGGGAAAATTTCTGTTGACAAATTCATAGAGAATAAACGTAATGAAAGGGAGCTTGAATCATGAGTCCCGTATATGTTTTGGATGCTTGCGCCATACTTGCTGTTCTATCAAGAGAGACGGGAGCTGATAAAGTAGTTGATTTATACAAGAAAGCGGGTTCCGGCGAGGTTGTCCTCATCATAAACAAGCTGAATTTGCTTGAGGTTTACTATAATTTATTGCGTGAATATGGAACAGAAAATGCAAATAAATTTCTTAAGGAGATTAAGCAGTCTCCTATTACCATTATACATGAAATTTCTGATGGTGTTTTTCTTGAAGCTGGAAAATTGAAAGTATCATATAAAATCTCGCTAGCTGACTCAATTGCCCTCGCTGAAGCGGCTGTTTCTGGCGGCATGTTAGTGACTGCTGATCACCACGAATTTGACGTAATTGATCAAAGCGGTGATTTGAAGTTCTTTTGGATTCGCTGATTCAGCTTGAGGCAGGCGAAGGAACAGCGCGCGAGCTTATTGAGGTTGATGATGGTTAAGGTATGGTCTGATAAGGCTTGGGAGGATTACCTTTACTGGCAGGGACAAGACAGAAAAACCTTATGACAAGGAGATACGTTATGCTTACAGACGGGATATGAGAACCCGAAAGGAATACTTGTATGGAACAAACAAAAATCCAATCTATAATCTCATCCTTACCAGAGAACAAAGATGAACGGATACAAGCTATTCTTGCTTTGGCAGGCTGCTATTCTTATAGTGATGAGTTTTATCCGCAAGATACAGCACAGTATGAACAGAATGCCGAAGTTTTAGCCCAATTGATTGACACAGAAGAAAAGCGTAAATGCAAACGAGCGGCGCAAAAAGCTCTTGCGAAGCTGAACTACAAGCCCGCCGGGCCGTTATGGCGCGAATTGGCCAACCGCAAGGATATGGGCGAAGAAATTCTTATGCCGTCGTGCTCTGATTGTGTGTCGGATGAGGTCGCACCAGTTGTTCATACGTTGTTTAAAACACTGTTTGCGTTGCCTTCCGGCGTCCCTATAAATAGAGATCAGTACAGCCAATTCCAGGCCGCCGTTTCTGTTATGTTGGGCAAAGCAACCACCGCCATGCAGGATGTATACCGGCTCGCGGGAACCAATACGGGCTGGATTTCCCAGCTTAAAAGGATACCAGATTATGAGGGCGATAATGTATCCAGATGGATGATTAATGAGCAACTTTCCTTTTGGAGCATAGCGCCCGAAGAATTGCCAACGGAATTAGCAAAAATATTCCCTGTCGTATTGGCGACTTCCATTGTCCGGAGCATGGATAAAAGGCTTATGGACTTGGCTGATGAGCTGCACACGCAATATGGCGCAAGCTGGTTGATTCCCGTGTTTATGAAAGCACTCACAACCCAGACGCCCGAAGTTGTATTTGACACATTTTCACAACATTTGGAGAATACCAACGCTCAGCTCATCTGTAATGTGTTGGGGATGTTGGATTACTCCGAAAGCAAAAAAAGCACTCAAGTTTGGATCAATTGGGGAAATCACGGCGGTCTTATCATCAGACCCGTTGTTTTAGATGAACGTTGGATTTATCGCTTAAGCGACAATCCGAAAGAGTCAAAACCACGTGTAACCTTGCAAGGCATTGGTACACAATATCATGATTATGACGAAATGTTGCTCAAGCTGCTGCCCAACAAGGTAGAGGACAGGACGCTCAAACAGAAATTGACGGAATACTTCTCTATACGTTTCAAATTTGATAAGGAAAAAAACAAGCTGTACCAGGACGCGCTACGGCGTTTTGTGTAAACTCCAAGAGGCAACGTTGCATGGACTATTGACGCCCAAGAAAGCACGTTTAGCATGAAAATCTTGTTTGATGTATTCTGATGTATTCTGATGTATTCTGAGGTGTGGCATTGAAGGAGATAATGTATTGTGCTATAGTTTAAGTAGTTTTAGAATTTCTCGCAGGCTGAACCCGCATTTTTATCCTTGTTTGTATTTTCACTTTAGGAGGAGTGCTTATGGACACATCATATTTATGGAGTCAGAAGAACGCGACTCTAAGCGACAAGTCCGCTGAGAAAGAATACGGGATTTCCCGCAAGGAAATTCTCGAAGCAATAAACGCTGGTGAACTACAGTTTAGAGAAGGTAGTACACACGGCAATCCTTGGTATCGGCTTCTCAGAATAGAAATAGAAGCTTTTGTAGAGAAAAAGTATGGGGTGGATTATCTAAAAGAGAAAAAAGCCAAAAAGGAGCTAACAACAATTAACAAGGAACTCAAAGAGTTGAAGGCGAGAGTGGCTGAGCTCGAGAGCAGGAAACAGGAGTTGACTGGCTTGATGTAGTAATCAGACCTGAAGGTGCAGGAGGCCGAGTTTGCAGGATGGACGCACAGGGCGCGGGGGAATGGGCTGTAGACGGCGGCAAATTAACCAGATTGAGGAGGCCGGAAATGTACTACTTTTTCCATGAACTAAAGGCTACATCTTGCCCCGTGTTCATTAACGGTCTAATGCACGACAAGTTTATGAGCAACGGTGCTGAAGTAGATATGAATTATGCGTGGCACTGGGTGGATGAGGGAGATCCCGCGCCCTTGCCGGAAGAGCTATGGCTAATCACAAAAGATCGTTCATATTCTTTCGATTTTAGGAAAAAATTCGGTGGCTATATTGTAAGTTGTCGTCTGTTGTCCATTATGGATAAGCACGGAACCGCTGGATGGAGCCGTTCTGCACTTCATGTGGTCAACAAAAAGAAAGAACCGGTATCGAAGTATGACTATTATTTTCTGCGTGTTGCAGATAATGTTAATGTTGCATTGTCCAACGTAATTAATTTAAATGCATCTGATGTGGAGTTGAGAAAAACCGGTGAGATAAAACATATAAAGCGCTTGTCATTGTGTGATGGCATAGATAGGGAGATATTCTTGGTTGATGAGCCTGCGACGCGTAGTGCACTGTTCTGCTCAGCTTCTTTTAAGGCGGAGTTTGATGCTGGTTCTTGGCAAGGTGTTACCCTTGTTTCTGTGAGTGAGTTTGGTGTAGTGAAGGAGCTTTACAGACAATAGGATGCGGGGGACTCCGCACTTTCCTGAGGGCGCGGGGGAATGCGCGGCTTGCTTTGGGAGCCTTAGTAACTTACAGACGCGAAGCATCAATCAATAGCAAGAACCACTGACCACTTGTGGGCGTAGCCCGCGTTAGAACCGAAGATGTTGAGGAACGGGGCGTTAGCTTGGAAATAAGATACATTGACATATAATTGGGGTTAAAACCAATTGTTATTTAGGTGAGGGAGATGCTATGGCATCCATGCGGGATGTGTTGTCCAGTTATTTAGCTCGCGGAAGGATTTCTTTTCATACACCCGGACATAAGGGCAGGGCGGAGTTTTTTGAAGGGCTGGCTTTTCCTCAGAGTGACTTAACGGAACTGCCTGAGCTTGATAGCTTATACGCGCCCAAGGGGATTCTTTTTGAGGTTCAGCGCAAAGCGGCGCGGGTTTTTGGCGCGGAACAGACGTTTTTTTTGGTGAATGGGGCAACGGCAGGGAATTTGGCTATGTTTCTGGCAGTGGCTCAAGATGCGAACTTTCGTACACCAAACAAGGGGCAGCGAATAACGGATGTCGATTCGGCAAACAGCGAACTACGAGCCGCGAGCCGGCGGTTTGTGAGTGTGGACAGATACGCCCACCGCTCGGTGGAGTCGGCTTTTGTGCTTACGGGGCTGGCGCCTCACTATGTGATGCCTGTCATGCACCCGGACTTCCTGCTGCCTCTTGGTGTCAATGAGCAGGACTACTGGTGTAAGCCGGAGGGAACGCCGGAGGGAACGCCGGAGGGAACGCCGGAGGGAACGCCAGAGGGGACGCCGGAGGGGACGCTGGCGGCAGTGCATGTGACATGTCCAAGCTATTATGGGTCGGCGCTGGACTTGCGGTGGGTTCTAAAGATGCGTGATGAACAGGGAGAGAGGGCGCCTGTCCTTGTGGATCAGGCTCATGGCGCTCATTGGCAGGGGGGTCTTTTTCCGCCTGATGCGGTGGGTTTGGGGGCGGATGCGGTGGTGCACAGCGTTCACAAGACGTTAGCCAGTTTGACGCAAAGCGCGCTGCTGCATGTGCAGGGGCAGAGGCTGGACCGGCGTATGCTGGCTCAGGCCTTGGAGATGGTGCAGTCTTCGAGTCCCAGTTACTTACTGATGGCATCTTTGGATATGGCCGTTGAGCAAAGGAATACCTCTGAGACGACTGAGACGTGGCGGGATCTTCTGGCTGAGGCTGAGAATTTGCGCCGAAAATTGGGGAATGTTTATCGTATTTTGGGAGAGAGCGATGTGGGCCGGTACGGGATCTCGGCAGTGGATGGGTCAAAAATCCTAGTGAATACTTGTCCTTTAGGGGTTGAGGCTGGAGCTGTGGCGGAGGAGTTGCGCCGGGATTTCGGGATTGAGCCGGAGCTTTGGGATGGGCAAAATATTTTGTTTGTGCTGGGTGTGGGGAACAAGCCGGCAGATGTTCAAGTGTTGTGCCGGGCGTTGGGGGTTCTGGCTGAGAAGCGGTCTTGGCGCAGGGACGTCGGACCGGGAGTGTCAGGTTTGGAGGTGGGCAGGGAGGGAAGGCCTGTGGGCATTGTTGTGTCTGGGTCGATGACGATGCCGGCGCCTATGCCGGCGCCTCCCATGCGGTTGACGCCTCGCGAGGCATGGCTGGCTCCCCGGCGATTGCTGAAGATTAGGGACTGCCGGGGCAAGATTGCCGGAGAGACTCTTGTGACGTATCCTCCAGGTGTTCCTCTTGTTGTGGCGGGTGAGGAGATGACGGAAGAGGTGATGAGCCATGTGGTGTCGAATCCGTTTTTGCAGGGTGTTTCTGAGATGTATGTGATTGAGGAGTGAGAGGGTCGTGTGACATGGTAGATGCGTTATGGGATGGGGTTCGAAAGGGCAATATCGCTCATTTTTATCTCTTCTATGGGGAGACACGGCAGCATAGGGAACAGGCTTTGACATTAGCGGCGGCTCTTAATTGCCTTGCCGGACACAGAATTGAAGGATATAATCAGCATGTTGAAGGAAATCGCCTTCGGTTCAAGGATACCAACCGTGTTGAGAAGAATCCACTTGACAGCCCCCTGTTCTGTGGTCAATGTGTGGCGTGCCGCAAGGTGTTCAGCGGGTGTCACCCGGATGTGGAGATCATAGGGCCGGCAAAATCTTCTATTGGTATTGATCAGGTGGTGGCTTTGCAAAAGAAGGTGGCTCGCAAACCCTATGAAGGAGCTTACAAGGTCTATATCATTGAAGACGCGGAAAAAATGACGCTGCCGGCGGCGAATGCCTTGCTGGTGACGGCTGAGGAGCCGCCTGAGTATATTGTGCTGGTTGTGAGCTGTGCCAGTGACGCGGCGATTTTGCCGACTTTGCGCAGCCGGGCCAGGGCGGTTTATTTTCCGCCGGAGGAAGAGACGCGGGGTGCGCTGCACATTGGGCAAGGCGCTGGGGGGCACGGCATTGATGGGCAAGGGGCCATGGAAGAGACGGATTGGGCGGAGGCGTTGGATCTGAGCGGGGGAAATGCGGGTTTGGCCCGGGAAGTGGCCCGGGTGGGGTCTGCGCGCATTCGGGATCTTATGGGTCTGTATGAAAAGGCGGTGGAGGCCCGGGATTTTTTGAGGATTTTTTCTTTATTTCCGCTGGAAAGGGATGTGGCTTTTGTGTGGCTGCAGGTTATGGCAGCGGGGGTTGTGGCGTACTTGAAGGGCGATGCGGAGTATGCTGATGGATACTTGGAAAAAGAGGGAGAAAACAATGTACAAATTAGGATGGACGATGTACAATTGGAGGAAGGGTCTTGGCGGCGGGAAGCGGCGAGGATTTTGCCGTGGATAGAGGAAGCGTTGAGGGCGTTGCAGAGGCAGGCTGATGTGCGTTTGACTATTGAGGTATTGGCCTTGAAGCATATGAGATCTTGAGTGACGGGGGTTTAAAAATGGCAAAGGTTGTTGGAGTGCGTTTCAAGACGGCGGGTAAGATTTATTATTTTTTGCCGGGAAGTTTGACATTGCTGGTGAATGACCCTGTGCTGGTGGAAACGGCGCGTGGGATAGAATTGGGGCATATTGTGCTGCCTCAGCGCGATGTGGGAGAGGATCAGCTGGTGTCGCCGTTGAAGATGGTGGTGCGCAAGGCCACGCCGGAGGATCTTGTCCAGGATGAGCAGAATGTGGAGAAGGAGAAAGAGGCTTTTAAGATATGTCTGGAAAAGATTGCTCATCACAACATGCCGATGAAGCTTATTGATGTGGAGTATACTTTTGACAGGAGTAAGCTGATTTTTTCGTTTACGGCTGAGGGGCGTGTGGATTTTCGGGAGTTGGTCAAGGATTTGGCGTCGGTATTTCGCACACGTATTGAACTTAGGCAGATTGGGGTGCGGGATGAGGCGAAGATGCTGGGGGGATATGGCAGCTGCGGCCGGGATTTGTGCTGCGCGTCTTTTCTGGGGGATTTTGAACCTGTGTCGATCCGTATGGCGAAGGGGCAAAATATTTCGTTGAATCCTTCGAAGATTTCGGGGATTTGCGGGCGGCTGATGTGCTGTCTTAAGTATGAGAATGAAGCTTATGATGGGGAGGATGAGGATAAGGGGGCCGAGGTGGGGGAGGAGATTTTGGCGCTGCGGGGAACTCGCGAGGGAAATTAGCGAGGGAAACTCGCGAGGGAGGGGATGGCGCGAAATAGTCACTTACAAACTTTGTGAAAACATTGGGGGATGTGGTTTTGGGGCAGTTTTCTCAGGCGATGACAGAGGTCGAAAAGAATTTGGGCAAGATGATGGAAGAGATCGGAAGGCTCAAACGGTATGTTGTGTCGTTGGAAGAGGAGAATATTCGCTTGAAACGGCAGATGTTTGCTGTGTCTGAGAGGGAAATTGAGCGGGTCCAGAGCAATGCCGGGCGGATTCAGCTGGAAGCCCGAGAGAATCTGGAAAAGATGTATCAGGAAGGGTTTCACGTATGCCATTTTTATTTTGGGGAGCCGCTGGAAGAGGGGTGCCTGTTTTGCAGCGCGTTTTTGCAGCATGAGCGCGATTGAACCGGGGACGCTCTATGTGTGCGCTACGCCTATTGGCAATTTGTCTGATATTACGCTGCGGGTCTTGGAGGTTCTGCAGGGTGTGGATCTGATTGCGGCGGAGGATACGCGGTACTCACGCAAGCTGCTGGCCCGATATGAGATCAAGACGCCTGTGACCAGCTGCCATGAACATAATGAACGCGCCAGGACGCCTGAGCTTGTGGATCGTTTGAGGCGGGGGCAGACTGTGGCTCTTGTCTCTGACGCGGGGATGCCGGGGATTTCTGATCCTGGGAGTATCCTCATGGAGGCGTGCCGGGAGCAGGGGATTGCTGTTGATGTGCTGCCGGGACCGAATGCGGCAGTGACGGCGCTGGTGTTGTCGGGATTGTCGAAGTGTACATATTTTTATGGGGGATTTTTGCCGGTTGGGAAAAAACGCAAGAGGGCTTTGGGGGATCTTGCGGGGTTGTCCTGCACTCTTGTTTTTTATGAAGCGCCCCACAGGTTGGTGCGGACTTTGCGGGATCTGCTGGGGGTTTTAGGGGATCGGGATGCGGCTGTGTGCCGTGAACTGACGAAGGTGCACCAGCAGGTTCACCGGGGGACTCTACAGGAGCTGATAGAGGAGTTTGAGGGGCAGGCGCCCCGTGGGGAGTGCTGTCTGGTGGTGGCTGGAACGGTGGCTAAGACGGAGAGTGAGATAGAGGTGAGGAAGGATGATGAGATGCGTCGTATATGGGCGGAGCTTACGGAGAACGGGATGGAGGCTAAGGAGGCTGTGAAAGAAACAGCCCAGCGCTTGGGGGTTCCGAAGAGGTGTGTCTACCAGGCAGTTAGGGTGAAAGGGGCACGTGACACTTGAAAAAGAGAAATCCCCAGAATACTGAAAAGTCTAAAGAAATACCCTTGGATGATTCTGTTGGAACCTTCCAATAGGCCCTTGATTTTTGACCCGGACTTGGTTGATAATGTACTGGATACGAGTCGATCAACGAGTTCTGTTCATAAGGAAGTATTTTTCATGAGAATTTTGATTCTTGAAGATGATACCGCCCTCGGCAAAGGGATTGAAATGGCTCTTGCCGCATCAGGCAGGGATTTTTTGCTATGCAAATCTGTTGCGGAAGCCCAAGCGTCACTTCAAATAGGCTCACCCGATTTATTTATCATAGACATTAACCTTCCCGATGGTTCGGGACTTGATTTCTGCATTGAACTGAGAGCAGCGGGACGTTCTGCTCCCGTTCTTTTTTTGACCGCTAACGACACAGAACTGGACATGGTGACGGGATTGAACTGCGGTGCTGATGATTATGTTACAAAACCTTTTTCTCTTGCCGTTTTGCGCGCGCGTATTGATGCCTTGTCGCGGCGTGGTTCTCCTGGTGGCGGGAGACTTATGGTAGGGGATTTTGTGTTCGACTTTGAAACCATGCACTTCGAGAAAAATGGCCATGTGATCGAATTGTCAAAGACGGAAGCACGGTTGCTGCAATTGCTCTTGATAAACAAAGGACAAACGTTAACACGGGAACGACTGCTTGCACTGATCTGGCCGGACGGTACGGAGTATGTTGACGGAAACGCCTTGTCTGTGGCGGTGTGGCGGCTTCGCGCAAAATTAGAGTGCAACTCATCCAAACCGCAATTCATCAAAACTGTTCATGGCATTGGATATAAATGGGCGGTGCAATGATGATTTTTTGGCCTGACAAAAAGCTGCTGCAACAATTAGACAAGATGATTGATGAAGCAATCGCAGGCACTTTTCATACTGAAACTTACGATGAGAGCCTGTTATCAAAAATTGAATCAAAAATGCTAAAGTTTTTGGAACAATCGCGATTGAGACAGGAACAAATCGAGGGCGAGCGGGGGCACGTTCGTTCGCTGATTGGCGATATATCCCACCAAACGAAAACACCGCTTGCTAATATGGCGCTCTATACACAGTTGCTTGCGGAACAAGGGTTGACTGACGAACAGGCAAAATTAGCAGACCAAATTGCCATCAGCACGGATAAACTGAATTTTTTAATACAAGCGCTCGTCAAAACATCGAGACTGGAGAGCGGAGTCATAAAAATCGAACCCAAACCAGGCGATGTACAAGTCTTGATTGCAGCCGCTGTTGCTGATTGTGAAAGCCTTGCCGCGGCCAAAGGCATCACAATCCACGTTCATCATACATCGCTGTTGACGGCGATGTATGATGAACGATGGTGTACGGAAGCGCTGTTTAATATTTTAGAAAACGCGGTGAAGTATACGGAAAATGGGTGTGTGATCGTTACCACGACGGAATATGAAATGTTTGTCGGCATTGATGTAACCGATACCGGACGCGGCATCTGTGAGGATGATTTGCCAAAAGTGTTTAAGCGGTTTTGGAGGGCAGAAGAATCGGCGGACAAACCCGGCGTTGGGATAGGCCTTTTTCTTGCGTGTGAGATAATTACAGCCTGCGGAGGATACTTAAAAGTCAGCTCGCGGCTCGGAAAAGGCTCGACGATTTCTGTGTTTCTTACAAAAGTGTAAGATTTGAGAAAGACTGTTGAAAGAACAAGGGAGTACAATGATAGCAGATTTAGAAAACTGTCTGTTATTTTTTTATATTTGGGGAGGGCTTTGCACGTGAGCGTTTTAAAAACAAGCAATCTGAAAAAACATTATCATACAGGCGCCGTTGTGAAGGCGGTTGATGGTATTGATTTTGAGGTGGAATCCGGTGAATTTGTCTCCATCGTTGGCAGTTCCGGCAGCGGTAAGTCGACCCTTTTGCATTTACTCGGCGGGTTAGACCGTCCGACAGACGGTACAGTTGAGATCAACGGTAACCTGATTTATGCAATGAAGGATGAAGAGCTGACTATTTTTCGTCGCCGCAATATTGGTTTTGTTTTCCAGAGTTATAACCTGATCCCTGTGTTGAGCGTGGAGGAAAACATTCTTCTCCCGATTCAGCTTGACGGGAACAAACCTGACATGGTTTTTGTTGATCGCATTATTGAAACGCTTGGCATTGCTGACAAGCGCCTAAGCATGCCGAATCAGCTTTCCGGCGGTCAGCAGCAGCGGGTGGCAATCGCCCGCGCGCTGGCAAGCAAACCCATGATCATTCTGGCGGATGAACCTACAGGCAACTTGGACAGCAAAAGCGGCATGGATGTGATAGGTCTGCTCAAAGTCAGCGGCGAGAAATTTGGGCAGACCATTGTTTTGATAACGCATAACACCGAAATCGCGCAGATGGCGGACAGAACCGTCCGTATTGAGGACGGGCGCATTGTCGGAGGTGCGTCAAAATGAAGGTGGCAAACAAAGGTATTATCCGCAAACTGACTATGCGAATCATAGGAGCCAATAAATGGCGCAACTTTTTTATCGTTGCCGCCATAACGCTGACCGCTTTTATGATTACTTTCATGTTCAGTGTCGGCGCCAGTTTATACGAAACTGTGCAAAAAACGCCCTTTCTGATGCAAGGAGACTATTCCCACGCTTACCTTTCAGGTCAAAGTGAAGAAAACATGGAGGCTATTCGCTCACTAGGTTATGTCCGGTATGGCACCTACACATACCGGGCAGGCACAGGGTACTTGGCGGGCTTTGAAGATGGTTTGGAGATGATAACCGTAAACGAAGACAGCTGGCGGCACCATCATATCCCGGTTTTTACCGATATTATCGGAAGCGTTGCAAAGGATACAAGCGAAATCATGCTTTCTCGCGCACACCTCAAACAGATGGGAATAGAACAACCGTTTGTCGGAATGGAAATCCCGATGGCCTTTGACGTTGGCGAGTACGCCGCGGGCACAATCAGTGAACACCACAGTGAAACCTTTATTTTAGCCGCTATATACACTGAATCCGTTAGGCTTCGTCCCGGCAATCCCTTCACACCCATCTTTGTATCCGAATCCTTTGCCGAGCGTTATGGACATATGAACATCAAAAATATGGAAGTCAGAGTCATTTTCACAAACCAAAGCCGTGCGGTTGAGTACGCAAGGCGGCTGGCTCAGGACATGAATCTGGATGACGATAGTGAAGTCAATGTTCATGTCTCCCTTAGTCATCAAGCGGATACAGGCTCGTCCACCATATATGCCGCCATTGCGATTCTCATCGCATCATTTATGACTGTTGGATTCATGCTGATTTATAATGTGATGAATATATCGATTACCAGGGACGTGCGCTTTTACGGCTTGCTCAAAACGATAGGAACAACCCCAAGGCAACTGCGACGCATCGTCAACGGGCAAGTGCTGCTTATGTACACTGTAGGCCTTTTCATTGGCCTTGCGGCGGCCGTATTAACAACTTTGGTGATTATTCCCTCGCTGACGTTGGTGAAAGGTCCGGCAGGCGCGGTGATTTCCTTTTCACCTTTGATTTATCTGGGCGGCGCTGTTTTTACGCTGATTGCGGTCTATCTTGGGGCATGGACTGCCGCGCGCAAGGCGGCAAGAATTTCCCCTGTTGAAGCGGCCGAATATACGGGTGATCAGAAAATAAACAAGAAACCACGTTTCTCAGTCAACGGAAAACCCGCGCTCATGGCATGGCGCAACTTGTTCCGCGAGCGCAAACGCGCCTTAATCGTGTTGCTGAGTTTATTTATTGGCTCTACGGTGTTTATAACGTTTATGTCGATCGCAAACAGTATGGATACAGAAGGATTGGTTGCTGATTCGTTTGACCATGATATATGCATAGCCCCTGAATGGGGCGACTCTGGATTGATAGACTTTGACAGAGATTTTATTGAAGAAATCACCAACCTGACGGGAGTAAGGGAAGTCAGAGAGCTGACTTTTGGGCTGACTGCTTTTATGGATTATCCGCAAGAGATGGCAGAAGCGGATATCGAGACTCTGGGCCATCCCCCCGAGGTTGTTTTCATCACAGGGATCGGCAGTGACTATTTTGCGGAAATCAATAAGACAATGAAAGACCCAGCTGATCTGGCAGCCTTTGAAAGGGGGGAAATCGTACTCGTTGACGAAGCAAAAAGCTTGTCATCATTGGGCAGCTCCCTTTATGATCATTTTCCGGTTGGGACGAAACTTTATCTGGAAGTTGGCGATGAATCACATATTCCCGTAAACACCCAAATAGACGGATACCATAATATTAGAATACCATTTGGCATCATAACGTCGTCCAGATGTCTGCGCTTGATTATGTCAAACACATTTTTAGAGAGTATAGCGGCTGTGAGCGGCATAAATTTTCTGTGCGTAAATGTTGAAGAAGGTATGTACGAACAAGTCTATGCCGCTATGTCCGACCTTGTGGATGTTGATATTCTAACGATGTTTGAAGCGCGGCGCAAGGTCGAAGAAAATCGGATGACATTGTTGGTGTTAGGCGTGTCCATATCAAGTGTCTTGGCGTTGGTTGGACTGTTTAACTTCATAAGCCTTATTTCCGTAGGGCTTATGGCCCGTAAGCGGGAATTTGCCGCCCTTGAAAGTATGGGCATGGGCAAGGGGCAAATGCGCCTTATGCTGAGATGGGAAGGCATGATTTATTGGATCGTGACAATCGCAGCTTCCGTAACAGCGGGAACGGCAATCGCATACGGCTTGTTTAGGCTTGTAGCAAATCAATCACCGATAGAATTTCCACAATTTAATTATCCGTTAGCGCCTGTAGCGATATTCTTTTGCTTCATTGTGTTGATTTGCACCGTCACTCCGGAAATTTGCTATCGCAACATGAGCAAAAGGCCACTTGCAGAACGGCTAAGGGAAACAGAGTCAATACCAGGCGTGTCAAGACTGCGTGTGCATATGTGATGGGGGGATTAGATTTAGGTAACACAAAATCAGGACAGCCATCATGACAATGCCAATGAAGACTTGGATTGATGAGGAATATGGCTTTGAGTTAAAGAGTATTACACCAAATATAATGTTTGAAGTGACGGAATTTAAGGTCGGCGGCTGCAAGATGACTGATCTGATCGATCTTAGTGAGTACTCTATTGTTGAATAGCATCATGAATAAGCCGAACAGCCCCTAATCGTAGAAAATTTACGCATGATACAATTTGCGCATGATACAGTTGCCATCACTCTGCTTATGGAGAGTAAAACCACATTTTTCAAACAGCGCGACTGTCCCGTGGTGAGCGGCGTACATATCACACTCACCGGCGAGGGGATACCCCTCGATAAAATCATATCCCTCTATTAACGCGTCTGAGCAGACACACTCAAGCAATGTGGTCGAAATGCCTCTTCCGCGCATATCCGGCGCGACGCTAAAACACACGACTGACTTTACTTTCTTATCCCCATCATCCGTCCAAAGTCCGGGGTCCACATTGCTTTTCAAGGCAGCATACTCCTGTTTATCGTTCGCGTTACACCAGCCCACAACGCGGTTATTGAAATATGCCAGGTATCCCTGAATTATGCCGTTTTTGACATATTGCTCAGCATAATGCAGGCTGAATGAGAGATCGTCTTGGTGGGCTGTTTTGCAAAATGCTTCATACGAGGCGGCTAATTTCTTATCCAAATGGAAATGCAGGCAAAAACAGCCCGCCCAATCTCTGTGGTCGGAAAAAGCGTCGTTTTTAAAATAATACATGTAATCATTCGCCAGCTGAGGGCTTAGGCGACGTATATCGAGTTCCATGCTGAAGGCTCCATCTTATTGACGCTTCGCGTCTGTAAGGTACTGCTACTCGCATCAGTCCTCATGATAATTGCTGATTGAGTCAAGCGCTGGTTGCGTCAAGCATAACACAAAAACTCAAAAATCAAAAACTCAAAAATCAAAAAATATCTCTCAATAACTCTTGTATTCTATGAGACAAGGTGCTATGATGGCGTTAGTAACTTACAGACGCGAAGCGTCGACAAAAAACAAGAAAATCCAATACTGACCACTAACCACTGATCACTGACCACTTGCGGGTGTAGCCCGCGTTAGGATGACAAAACAAACCATAAGACGTTGGAGGCAAAACACTATAAGCATTATTAAGAAAGAACTATGAGCATTAACCGGCTGGAAAGAACACCATTACGAACATAATATCAACACAATTACACACGAACAGTAACGTATTGCACACTGATTGATTGATTGTAGGATGCAAATGCAAAGGGTTAAGAACTAAAAGTATCTCTATTTGACCTTAATTGAGCATTATTTCACAAAATCCGTCATTTCTATCAAGAGTCAGTGTTTTTTCTATCTCGTTTTCGATGATTTGCCACATAGGAGTGTCTTGTTCTTTTCTCGTTCCGGCTTTGCTTTCTTTCGTTGCTGCAGCTTTTTGTTTCTGTTTTGAGGGATCGGTTTCGGGTTCAATATGTAACAGAGAGGGGGCGTTCAGAAGAATAGTCATGGTTTGACAAAGACGAGCATAAGCATACTTTAGCACTTGATTATGCTTTTTCAACAGGGAAAGGGGGAGTTTTTGCCGTTGGGCGCGATAGGCTCGCATGTTTCGGTATGTTCGCATGTTTCATGTTTCGGATCAAGAGCCGATGTGAAATCGGCAGCAACGAAGGGATTTTATAGCACAAAATGGATGTGAAAGGAGAGTTGAGGATTGAGTAAAGATAGTTTGGCTAACAAAATGTCTCGGCGGACATTTCTGAAAGTGTCCGCGGCCACGGCGGCGGCTGTGGCGGCGGGTAATCAGCTATTGGGCGGAAATGGCGTCGGCGTGCTGGAAGCGAATGCCGCTCCGGCCGCTGAAGGCGGCTGGTATCCAGGCGTTTGCAAAATGTGCATGCAAGGAGACTGCCAGCAGCGCGTCCATGTCGTGGACGGGGTCGTTGTCAAAGTGGAGGGGGATCCTCAAGGCCGTCAAAACTTTGGCGCCCTGTGTCCCCGCGGCAACGCTTCCATCATGCAGATGTACAATCCTTGGCGGGTTAAGAAACCGCTCAAACGGACCAATCCCCAGAAAGGGCTTGATGTGGATCCGGGGTTTGTGGAAATCTCTTGGGATGAAGCTCTGCAAACTGTGGCTGATCGCCTGAAACCTATCAGAGAGAGTGATCCAAGGAAGCTGGTCTGCGTCAGCGGTTTTGGCGTCAGAAGCGCCTTGCTGGCAAACTTTGAGCAGGCCTTTGGCACACCCAACGATGTGCCGTCCCGTGGGTCGGCCTGCGCCTACCATATCGCCGGCCACATAACCCACCAGAGGGGCCCGGATGGTGTCCCTGATTTGGATCGCTGCAACTATTTCATTGATGTTGGTCACACCTTGGGACCGAACATCGCCAATGCATCTCCCGGGACCCGGAACGTTCTTGATGCGATTGAGCGCGGCTGCAAAATCATTGATATTGACCCGCGCTGCAGTCAGGAAGCTTCCAAATACGCGGAATGGGTTCCCATCAGGCCCGGCTCGGAGCTGGCGTTCTTCTTGGCGATGCTGCATACCATGCTCTATGAGATCGACAAGCTGGATATCTGGTATCTGAAAGCCCGGACAAACGGTCCTTACCTGATCGATCCGGAGGGCGAGTTTGTGAAAGACGGCAGCGGCAAGCCTCTGATGTGGGATGAGGAGGCCGACCGTGCGGCGCCTTTTGACACGCCCGATTATATGAACTGTGCCTTGGAAGGAACCTTTGAGGTTGACGGTGTGACGTGTCATCCCGCGTTCCAGCTGGTCAAGGATCAGATGAAAGAGTATACGCCTGAATGGTCTGAGCAGCATACGACGATCTCGGCCGCGACGGTGCGGCGTATTGCCAACGATTTCGTTGAGCATGCCCAAATCGGCGCCACGGTCGATATCGACGGGTTCACGTTCCCTCTCCGGCCGGTGGGGATTGTCAGCGAAAGAGGGCCCTATCAGCATACCAACTGTGGCCCGATGCAAGATTTTGTAACTAAGATTATTTGTCAGATGGTTGGCGCTATCGAGGTTCCCGGCGGCATGAGCGGCTGCTCGATGCCCCATCCGGATTGGCTCAAGCCGGATGAGGAAGGGATTCGGATAGCGAACTATGAAGCCGGCGCCGATTACTACGGCTATCCGTGGAGCTGGCCGCCTAACCTGGCGGATTTGCGTCAGTTTTATCCGGTTTCTCATACGTTGGTTTGGGCACTGCCTAAGACCATCCTGGAGCCGGAGAAATACCATATGGATTACCGCGTTGAGGCTCTGATGTCCTGCGGCGGCGGTCCTGTCCGTTCGGGATTCGACCGTGAAGCTTTTGAGAAGGCCTGGGCCGCGGTGCCGTTCCATTTCGTCTTTGCTTTGACTTATGACGAAAATGCCGTGTTGGCCGATATTGTGCTGCCTGACAGTTCCTTCTTGGAGAAGGATACGTTCCATGGCGGCAGCAGCGCCCCGCCCGGGCACAAAGTCATGGTCGACAGCAGCAGGGGCCTTAACGTCTTCCTCTTCAGAGATGCCTCCAAGATAACCAAACCCTACGATTCCCGCAATATGGACGAAGTTCTGGTTGACCTTGCTGATAAGCTTGACATTATGACAGGACCGGACGGGATGGCGGCGAAGGCTAACAATTCGCTGCGCAACGCTCCTCTGGATACCGGCAAGAAGTTCACGCTCAGGGAATGGTCGGAAGCTTCGCTGAAACAGACTTATGGAGCAGATAAGAGGCTGGATGCTATCACCGATGCGAGCGGACCGGTTTACTTCTACTCCACAAGGGGCAAGGAGAATTACAACTACTATTATCAGCCGGATAACCAAACAAGGACACCGATCTATTATATCAACCTGTTGAGGGTTGCCAATAAGTTCAAAGAGAATCTGGAGGCAGCCGGCTTGGACGCCGTTCCCGGCTGGGAAGGCGATATGGATTATTTCTTCGAGGCGTTTACACCCATTCCCAAATGGATGACATGCCCGGAATTCAATCCTCCGGCTGAGTACGACTTGTGGGCCATCAACTGGAAGACCCCCATGGCGCCGTTTTTCTGCGGGGATACTTTCGGCAATGTCTGGCTGCATGAGACCATGAAAAAATTCGATCCTTATGAGTTCTCCATTTGGATCAATACGGCGACAGCGGAGAAGAAGGGGATTAAGGACGGAGACAAGGTCTGCGTGGAGTCCCGTTATGGCAAGGCCGAAGGCTATGTTAAGGTCACGGAGCTGATTCATCCGGAAGTCTTGGGATTCCCGTCCGGTCACGGAGCAGCGTCGTCCATGGCCAACCCGATTACAGCCGAAGGTCCCTATTTTAACGCTCTCTGCAACATTGATGAAAAGAACAGAGCTGTTGACCCCTTGACAGCCGGGGTGGAATCGGGACCCGCCGTCAAAATCTATAAAGTATAGGAGGTGTAATCTTGAGATACGGAATGGTAATTAGCCTGAGCCGGTGTATCGGCTGCAACTCCTGTTCCATTGCCTGCAAGCATGAAAACGGAACAGGCCCAGGGGTTTTTTGGCGCAGAGTTGTTATCACGGAATCAGGGAAATATCCGCAAGCGGCGATGCATGCCCTGCCGCTTCTCTGTAATCATTGCGAAGACCCGTCCTGCGCCAAGGTCTGTCCGGTAAAAGCAACTCAATTGGACGATAATGGCATGGTTACGATTGATGCCAAGAAGTGCATTGGCTGCCGTTACTGCATGACAGCTTGTCCCTATAACGTCAGAGCCTATGTCAAAAGTAATGACAAGGGCTATTTTGACGAAGGTCTTACCGAGTACGAAAAAGCGGTTTACGGGGAGCACAAAGTGGGAACCGTGGAGAAATGCACCTTCTGTGCCCAACGGGTGGAGGAAGGGAGAGACCCGGCCTGCGTGGCGACGTGTCCCGCGAAAGCGCTTTTCTTCGGCGATTTGGATGATCCCGCCAGCCAGGTGGTGAAGCTGCTGAAGGACAATCCCAATGCGAAGACTCTTAAACCGGAAGCCGGTACCAAACCAAAAGTATTCTATATATAGGGAGAAGGTGAAAATATGACTAACAGTGCTTCAAACGAAGCGAAAAGATCAACTGCGGGCAATCTGATTTTGCCGGTTGCCGGTTTGCTGGCCGTAATTGGCATTGTCTGCTGGGTGCTTCAGCTTATTTTGGGCCCAACCGTTTTGGCTGATTCCATCCCCTGGGGTGTCTATATCGCCGCTTTCTTCCTGCTGGCCGGCGCCGGCAGCGGCCTGGTTTTTACGGCTGCCGCGGGGGAGTGGGGTCTCCTGCCCGCCTTAAAGGATAAGCGTCGTTCACTGTTGATAGGCGCCGCTGCCAGCTATATTGCCGCCGGCTTTATGATTCTGCTGGATCTCGGCCAGCCTGTGCAGATTTACAACTTTTTTGTTTCCCCGAATTTCACGTCGATGTTTGTCTGGGATTTTCTGTTCCTTTTGGTGACAGTGGTCTTGGTTCTGGTGTGCTTCTTCCGTAAGGAAAAGAGCAAATGGCTGCTGGGACTGACGGCTGTGACCGCCTTGGGGATTGTCTTGATTGAAGGATGGATTCTGGCGGTCAATTCGGCTGGTGCTTGGAACAGTGCCTTGATTCCGGTGGTGTTTTTGGTGGAAGCTATAGTTGTCGCTGCAGCTGTGCTGCTGGTGGCGAAGGGAGACGCGTTCGAGCCGCTTAAGAAGATTCTGATAGGATTGCTGCCGCTGCTGCTGATTTTCAGCTTGATTGAAATGTTTGCAGGAAACTATATGGGCGCTTCGGAAGAAGCTGCCGGGACAAAACTGCTGTTAACCGGCAGTCTGGCGCCATTTTACTGGGGCTGGGTTGTTCTGGGCGTTGCCCTGCCTTTTGCACTGCTTCTGTGGAAGGGCAAAAGCGCCGCCATGGTTAAGGTGGCTGGGGTATTGGCTGTCTGCGGTGTTTTGGTGGCGAAGATCAATCTGCTGGTCGCCGGACAGGCACTGCCTTTTGAAGGGGAACAGATTGGCTATTTCCCGTCGATTGTTGAAATCGGCGGGCTGCTTGGCGGTCTGGGCCTGGCGGTCTTCCTGTTTGTTTTGGGCAAAAAATTCTTTGGTGACACACCGGCTGCGGCTGGAAGTGCACAAACTGAGGCCGCGCCTGCGAAAGCCGAAGCGGAGGCCTGAGCATGAATCACAACGAAGCAAGCCTCAATAGGGAAGAAATGGCTCAAAGCGCCCACACACGCGCCTCGTTTGGTTCCTTCCTCAATGTTCATTTTATCACCTTGCCGGATCTCGGGTTTATTGAACGGATCCGCAGCGCCGGGTTTCGCGCGACGCTGGAGAGTCTGGTCACCGACCAGGCTCTCCCCGGTGATCTGTCCGCCGGCGCCGCGCTGATGCTGAAGTTTCTGGATGAGAACGCGGATGTGGAGGCTGCCGAACTTTCGATTGTTTTGGGGAAGGATCGCACTTACCTGTACAGGGGCGTGAATCCTAAAGACAGCCCGCCTCCTCCTTGTGAGGCTGTCTGGTCGCGGAGCAGGCCTAATGTCATTGAACTGCTGCAGGAGCTGACGGGAATCTATCGGCAATCCGGCTTGGCTCTCGCGGAAAACGCGGGGGAACGTTTGGATTATATTGGGGTAGAGATGGACTATCTGCACCGTTTGGCAGAAAAAGAAGCCGAGGCCTGGCAAATGGGAGATGTGGAGGTGGCTGGGGAGCTGCTCAAGCAGCAAGAGGCATTCCACAGGGCTCATCTCGGTGAATGGGCGCCGCTGTTTGTTAAAAAGGCTTTGCCGGCGGCAAAGACTGATTTTTATCGAGGGCATTTGACTATGCTGCTTGCTTGGGTTGTTGGATCCGTGGAGTAGAGCTATCCGTACAACACATGCGGACAGTGGCGTTTTTAAGTCATGGGAGAGGCTGGCGAAGCAGCCTCTCTTTTTCCTGGTAATATGGCGTGAAGTGCATGTCGATATTTCTTGAAAAATATTAAAAAATATATTATAATCAAAAAAACGCACGAAACAAATTTGTGTGGATTACTAATTAGACATGGAGAATATGAGCTTATGAAAAAAAGAACATTTATCATTCAGATACTGGTACTCTTGGTTGTATTTTTACACTTTGGCGTTATCAGCGCCATTGCGGACTTCGGCGACTATGGCGGCAGTTCGGACTACGGCGGCAGTTCGGATTATGGCGGCAGTTCAGACTATGACAGCAGCTCTAGCTTTGGCAGCAGCTCAGATTATAGTGGCGGTTCAGGCGATGGTGACGGCCCGGGCGGAATTGTCGGCGGAATAATTGTCGTTGTGGCTATAGTAGTTGTTATCTTGATCTTGCCGGGGGCTATGCGTAAGAATGGCAGCACCGGACCCAGCGCGACACGTCCCGCAGGGGCCCAAATCACTGACGCTTCAAGGCTGCGTCCTATCTCCGAATATCGCGAGAAGGATCCGAATTTCAACGAACCACAGATCCAGGAAAAGATATCCAACCTCTATGTCCAGATGCAAAACTGCTGGACGGGCAAAAATATGGAATCCTTGCGGCCCTATTTTACAGATGCTGCCTATGCGCAGTTCGACCGGCAGCTTGACAGTTACCGCCAGAACCGCCGAACCAACTATATTGAGCGTATTGCTGTTTTGGGTGTTGGGCTTCGCGGCTGGTATGAACAGGAGAACAACGACTGCATGGTGGCAACCGTGCAGACCCGTATCGTGGACTATACCAAAGACGACGTGACTGGGAATATCATCTCCGGCAGCAGCACCGCTGAGAAGTTTATGACCTATGAATACATCCTGGTCAGAAGCATCGGCTGTGTTACCAGTGATCAGGAAAAAGATGCCCAAACCGTGAATTGTCCTAACTGCGGATCGCCGCTTGACATCAATCGCAGTGCCGAGTGTCCGTATTGCAACAGCATCATTACTGTTAAGGATTATGATTGGGTTATCTCCTCCATAAAGGGAGTTTCTCAACAGACTCGATAGGTAGGGAATAGGGGCCGTTGTAGAAAGGGGCTGTGGCAAGGCGAATAAATCAACTTTGCTTCTGCCGCGCCCTGCTGATCGTTATAATAAAAGTTGCGTTGATAAGAGAATAGCATATAATAGATAAAGGCTAATAGATAAAGGCTAATAGATAAAGGCGGTCAGAAAATCTATGGCCTTATCTTCATCATTAAGGGGCTGTCCCTAAGAAAGGATTTTTCTCATGAACTATTACATAACAACACCCATTTACTATCCCAATTCCAGCCCTCATATTGGCACAGCCTATACAACCATTCTGGCAGATGCCATAGCCCGGCTTCGGCGCCTGAACGGGGATAATGTCCATTTCCTAACAGGAACAGATGAGAATTCTCAGAAGATTGTGCGCATGGCTGAGGCGGCAGGGGTGGATCCTCAGGCTTATGTGGATCGGGTTGTGGAGTCGTTCAGGAAATTATGGCAGTGTCTGGAGATTACCAATGACGATTTTATCCGTACCACGGAGAGCCGGCATCACAAGGTGGTGCAGGAACTTTTTGCGCGGCTGCAGGCCCAGGGGGATATTTATAAGGGTGAGTATCAGGGATGGTATTGTACGCCTTGTGAGACCTTCTGGCCGGAGAACAAGCTGGTGAACGGCTGCTGTCCCAATGAGGACTGCCGTCGGGAGGTTACATGGCTGACGGAGGAGAGCTATTTCTTTCGGCTGTCACGCTATCAGGAGCGCTTATTGCGCCATATTGAAGAGAATCCGGACTTCATTCACCCTGTATCCCGCCGCAATGAAATGATCAGATTCATTGAAGGAGGGCTTGATGATCTGAGTATTTCCCGTTCCAGTATTCGCTGGGGGATTAAGGTTCCCGGTGATCCTGAGCATGTGATCTATGTGTGGATGGATGCTCTGGTCAATTATATCTCGGCTTTGGGGTATCCTGACGGGCCCCTGTATGCCGCATATTGGCCGGCTGATGTTCATGTTATGGCCAAGGATATTGTGCGGTTTCATACGGTGATCTGGCCTATTCTTCTTATGGCGGCAGGGATACCCCTCCCGAAAAAGGTTGTGGCCCATGGATGGTACTTAGATCGTGAAGGCAGTAAGATTTCCAAATCCCGGGGTAATGTCCAGGATTCTTTTGGCCTCATCCAATGCTATGGGTCGGATGCGGTGCGGTATTATTTGCTCAAGGAAATGCCTTTTGGCCAGGATGGGACTTATGGCGAGGAAGCGTTGGTGGAGCGGATCAATAGTGACTTGGCCAATGATCTTGGGAACTTTGTTTCCCGGACTTTGGCTATGGTGGAGAAGTATTGCGGCGGTGTTGTCCCTGTTCCCCACAGCGACGGGGAGGCTCAACGGGAGCTGCAGGCTCTGGCGGCTGAGGCAGCTGATACCCTTGAGGAGAAGCTTATGGCGGGTGACGGCGCTGGGGCTGTCGAGGCTCTATGGCGCCTGGTGGGGTGGGCGAACCGTTATGTGGATACATCGGCGCCCTGGGTATTGGCACGGGATCCGGAGAAACGGACTGAGCTGGAAACGACTCTTTATACTTTTGTCGAGTGTGTGCGTATTCTGGGTCTTCTGGCGGCGCCTTTGATGCCGGGAGTTCCGGTAAAATTGCAGAAGCTGCTTGATGTACAAGGCGACGGACGGAATTTCTTTGGCGCTTGGGAGAATGCCAAGAAATGGCGGCTGGTACCGCCGGGGACTCGTGTGCGCAAAGGGGAACCGCTGTTTCCGCGCATTGATTTGGATCAGCTGTTGGCGGAACGGGAAGCACGAGACGAGGCGGAGGAGTATATAGAGCCAATTAAGCCGGAGATTGATATTGAAGACTTTGCCAAACTGGATCTGCGTGTTGTTAAGATTCTTGCCGCGGAGAAGGTGCCTAAAACAGATAAATTGATTAAACTCACTGTCAAATTGGGTGCGGAGGAACGGGTCGTGGTGTCGGGCATTGCTCAACACTATAAGCCGGAAGACTTGGTGGGGCGGTCTGTGGTTCTTGTGGCCAATCTTAAACCGGCTAAATTGCGGGGCATCGTCTCGCAGGGTATGGTTTTGGCAGCGTCCCATGAAGGGAGTCTTGAGGTTCTGAGTCTGGATCACCCGATGCCGCCGGGGGCGGGGGTGAAATGACAGTAACAAAAGCCCCCCGGATATAATTTTTATTACTGCTAAATTTTTATTACCACGATATGAACGAAGGGATAATTTTAATGAACGAGCTGCCATTATTCAACGACTCAATCCACACACTTTGGGATACTCACGCCCACTTGGATGATAAGCGTTTCAAATCTGACTTGGCGGAAGTTCTGCGCCGGGCTCAGGAAATGGGGATCAGGCGGATCTTGAACGTCGGGCATTCGGAGGAGTCCAGCTGCAGATCCGTGGAGATGGCGGAGAAATATGATTTTATCTATGCGTCGGTGGGTGTTCATCCCCATGATGCTAAAGACTGCACGCCCCGGACATGGGAGACCTTGAATCGCTGGGCGCGGCGTCCCAAGGTGGTGGCGTGGGGTGAAATTGGTCTCGATTATTATCGGGATCTATCGCCCCGGGATGTGCAAAAGACAATCTTCATTGAGCAAATCGAGCTGGCCAACGCGGCGGGTCTGCCGGTGATTATTCATGACAGGGATGCCCATGGGGATCTTGTCAGAACAGTTAAGGATCATCCTCCTGAGAAGGGTGGGGTGTTTCATTCTTATTCCGGTTCTTGGGAAATGGCCAAGGGGTTGCTGCACCAGGGGTTTTATCTGTCTTTTTCCGGGCCCTTGACCTACCGCAATGCTCGGCAGGCTGCGGAGGTGGCTGCCCATGTCCCTGCGGATCGATTTCTGGTGGAGACGGATTGCCCGTATCTGCCACCGGAGCCTTTTCGGGGTCAGCGCAATGAACCTGTGCATGTGCGAAAAGTTGTTGAGCGGCTGGCTCAGCTGAAAAATCTTACGGTTGACCAAGTGGCGGATTTATCAACGGCTAACGCGGAGCGGCTTTTTGGGGGTAAGGGACTGTAAGTAAATACCTTAGTTACAGTCCCTAAATACCTTAGCGCGAATTTGCCATAAAATTATATTATCGTGGTCACGGGGAAAAGAAATATTGCATTTTTGGGATAAAGAGAGTATTCTTGAGTGGGACGACAGGGTACAAAAATGAACATGCCAATTATTATGAAAGTATATGCTGAGTATGACTGCGACACCAAATAGAGCAAGACAAAATATACTATTTATATGTTAAGCCATATGGAGCACCCTAATTATAGAGAGTTCAAAAAAATGGGGGGATGATATGAGAACAGCTAAGAAAACTTCAAAACTCTTGATTTTGAACATAGATTTTAGAATTACTGTAACTATCCTATGCTGTATAGCCGTATTTATGATTACTTTTCTATCTGAAGCTCTCCTGGCGGGCAGCATTATTCGCTACACCGAAGAGGATCCCATCGATATGGCTCTCCAAGTTTGTGATACCTTATGGACCAGCGATTCCTCCGCCATGATACTGGCATCGTCTGATGAGGAGGACAAAGCGGATGTTCTTTGTGCGGCCCCGTTATCAGGGCAGGAAAAGGCGCCGATTCTGCTTACCGACCGTGATATCCTCGACGAACGTGTGGCCAAAAAAATCACCGCGCTCAAGCCTAAAAAAATCTATCTTCTGGGCGGGATCAGCGATACCCTCTCAGGGCAAATCCGTGACTTAAAGCTCGGGACTGAGACCAAGATATATCCTGTGCGCGGGCAAGATCCGGAAGCTCTTTCCCGTGCCATCACTCGCGAATTGAAAGATATCAAAGGCACCTTTATCATTAACCGAGATAATATGGCGGATGGAGTGAGTATCAGCGCCTTTGCCGCCGCAAACGCATACCAAATCCTTCTGGCGGATGACCAGGGCTGTGTTCCTGAAGATCAGATTATCTGGCCCACTTACCTGATAGGCAGCGAAGCCCGCATCCAGGATGTGAAGGAAGCTAAACGTCTGTTTGGCAGAGACCGCTATGAAACCAACAGAATTATCGTAACGACACTCTCCCATAAATTCAGCCATATTTGGATTGCCAGTGGCGAGGACAGCTATCTTATGAATGCGCTGCTCATGTCACCCGCCGCAGCGGCCAAAAACGCCGCTATCATTTTAAGCAGCCCGGCCAACAACACCACAAGCGCTTCGGGCGATCTGAAGCAACTCCTGGAAAGCAGCCAATGTTATGTCATGGGCGATGAGAAACTCATATCTCAGGATGCCGTAAAAACCATCTTAACCACGATCGGACAGACATGGAAAGCTGTAGGGACTTGGGATGAGCTGAAAGACGCTGTCGATTCCGGAAAAAGCGTCTTCCTGATCCAGGATATTTCCGCCGAAAAAGGGGATGAACTTTGGATTAAAAGGCCGATCACCCTTGATGGACAAGGGCATAAATTGGAGAGCCGGATTTGGGTTATTTCTACAGGGGTTATTTTTAAAGACCTGAGTATTGAACTTAAGGAAAGCTCGCGTGATGCCTTATTGTCCAACAACGCCGTGGTCTACTCGGAAAACAACCTGCACATTGAAAGCACAGTAGCTATTAAAGGCCCTGCCGAAAGCAGCTTTCACGGACTCTTTGTTGAAAACACTCTGAGTGTGGGCGCAAAGGCCAACCTCAAAGTACAAGCCGGAAAAAGCACCCTCTTCGAAGGAGATGGGATTAAGGCCGGACGGCTCATTATAGAAGATCACGCCATTGTAGAAGGTATTGGCGGCGATGGGGATCACTATTCCGGCACAGGCATTATGGTCTATACCCTGAGCTTAGAAGGAGAACCCTACATCATAGGTACTGGGGGCCAAGTCCGCCTCACCAAAGACTATAACCAATATTCTCCTGACCCCTACGAAGCTATGAATGAAAGAAATTACCCTCACCGTGTGGGCAATGGGATTCAATGCAGTGACTTCCGCTCAGATGCTGACGCGACCCCCACAGTTGTGGCTCAGGGAGGAATGCTGATATCTGACGGATTCAAACCCAGTCCCCGCGCGGCTGGAGGCTGCGGATTCGTAATCACCCTCTCTTCTTCCCCAAAAGCGCAGATTGCCGGCAGTTTCACCGAGGATGTCGCCATGAAAACCAAGCTCAACCTTTACTATAACGTGCCGTACAATGTGAGTGGATATGCTGTCTATAATCATGGCAAGGAACCCTTAAATTTGTATACGATAGAGTTGGATATGTACGTGCCCCCCAAAGAGAGGCTTGTAGGCGCCGCATACATCTATTAAGTTACAGTCCCTAAGTAAATACCGGTGGGAGAATAACAGACACAATTCAACAATTAGAAAAAACCCTTGTCAAAACCCTTGTCAATTAGAAAAAACCCTCGTCCTAAAAACGACAGGGTTTCTTTTATGGGATTGATATAATTAATTTCCAGAACAGAATCCGCTCTACTTTACACAAGGAGATGAGGATGCAAGAAACAATCATATACCTTGATCTTACCATTCTGGTTCACACCATGATGACGGCGCTTCTTCTGCTTTTGACGGCACGTCTGTGCCGGCGCAAACCTTATCCTTTATGGCTGGCCGCAGGCGTCCTCATCGGTTCTGCACCCATACTTTTATGGGCTTTGGGCGTGACATGGAGTGGTCCGGGCCTGATTGCCATGGGGTTGGGTCTGCCTGTGATGATAGCTGTGGGTCTGCGTATCAGACGTCTGCAGGATTTTGCCCGATGTTTTCTTATCTTTGCTGTTTTGGCGGCGGTAAGTGGGGGGGGTGTCTATATGGTCACAGGCAGCGGCACACGGCTCACTCTGGAAAATTTATGGATTGTTCCGGCCTTGATGGGCGCTCTCTATGGCCTGGTGTGTCTGTGGCAGCGGTGGCACAAAACCGACGCATACCTGCAGAACGTCCTCTTTAAGGTCGAAATGGATTTTGGCTGGGGCAGCGTTGAGGTTCCGGCTCTGCTGGATACGGGCAACGAGCTCAAAGATCCGGTTACAGGATCTCCTGTGATAGTTGTGGAGGAAAGAGCTGTCAGACGTGTTCTCCCCCCTGACGTACGAAGATTTCTTGACAGCGGCTGGCAAAAGGAAAAAAATCCTTGGACGCTGCTGTGGCAGTCTCCTGCCTTGGCTTCAGCCATGACCTTTGTGGCCACAGAAAGTGTTGGAGGAAAGCGGCTTCTGCCGGGGATCCGTCCTCAAAGTCTCGCGATCAGACCTCTGGATTCCAAGAGAACAGCAGGGACGCCCGAGTCCAAGGAAACAAGATCCAGATTCATCTCAGAATCCCAGGAGATCACATCAGAAATCAGGCCGACCCCCTTTATGACCCCTGTCCCAGACAAAAAAGCAACGATCCTCTTAGTTCAGCAGGTTCTGAGTGCGGAAAATCGTTTTCAAGCGTTGCTGCATCCTCGCTATGCAAATCTGTCAGGAAGGAACAGTAGCTATGCCGGTCAAGAAAAATCCCATGTCCTTATGGGAAAAACTGGGGACAACATTCGCCGGGAAATGGCATAAACTTTGGAGTCTGCTCGTTGCCGGAAAATGGCGCAAATTTCGGTCGGTCCGCAAGATATTTTATGTGGGCAGCAGCGAAGCCTTGCCGCCGCCGTTGAGTTTAGACGAAGAAAGTGACCTGATCCGGCGCTTGGAAGCAGGAGACGCGGCGGTGAAAAATACCCTCATTGAACGCAATCTGCGCCTCGTCGTTTACATTTCCCGCAAATTTGAAAACACATGTATCGGGATTGAAGACCTGGTCTCCATTGGAGCTATCGGACTCATTAAAGCTGTCAATACCTTTGATCCCGCCAAAAAAATCAAGCTGGCCACCTACGCCTCACGGTGCATTGAGAACGAAATACTCATGTACCTGCGCCGCAACAATAAAACCCGCTACGAAGTTTCCTTCGACGAACCCCTTAATATCGACTGGAACGGCAACGAACTTCTCTTGTCTGATATCCTCGGAACGGAAAACGATATTATCTCCAGACCCATTGAAGAAGAAGTGGATAGAGCCATCTTGAAAGAAGCCATGGGAATTCTCACAGAGCGGGAAAAACTCATTATGGAGCTGCGTTTTGGCATCGGCGGCGAAGAGAAGACGCAGAAAGAAGTGGCTGACTGCCTGGGCATTTCTCAATCCTATATTTCGCGCCTGGAGAAGCGAATCATCCGCAGGCTGCGCAAGGAATTCGTCCGTTTGGAGTAGAGTTTGAATAAGTCCGTCACCCCAAGGGAATACTTTTCTCTAAGAAAGATGGGGGGCGGACAATATTTTACATAAAGTGGAAATTTGTGGAGTAAACACAGCCAAGCTCACGGTGCTGACCGGAGCTCAGATGAAGGATCTTTTTGTTCGCCTGCAATCCGGTGAAGAATCAGCCCGGGAAGAGCTGATCAAAGGCAACCTAAGGCTTGTACTCAGCGTGATCCAACGGTTCAGCAATCGTGGCGAGCACGTAGACGATCTGTTTCAAGTCGGATGCATCGGGCTCATTAAAGCCATCGACAATTTCGACTTAGGACAGAACGTAAAATTTTCGACCTATGCCGTCCCTATGATTATTGGTGAAATCCGCCGGTATCTGCGGGACAACAATCAAATTCGAGTCAGCCGGTCCCTGCGGGATATTGCCTATAAAGCGCTGCAGGCCCGGGACCGCCTGGCGGTAGAAACGTCACGGGAACCTACGGTAGAAGAAATCGCGAAACAATTGGAAGTGGCTCAAGAAGATGTGGTGTTAGCCCTGGATGCCATCCAGGAACCCATATCTCTCTTCGAGCCCATTTATCATGATGGAGGCGATCCCATCTATGTCATGGATCAAGTGGGGGATGAGCGAGAAACCGAGCGCATCTGGCTTGAGTCCATCGCTATCAAAGAAGGCATTGGCCGCCTGGGAGATCGTGAGAAGAAAATTATTTCTCTCAGATTTTTTCAAGGGAAGACCCAGATGGAAGTTGCTGACGAGATCGGGATCAGCCAGGCCCAGGTTTCCCGCTTAGAAAAAGCGGCCCTTAAAAATATGCGCAAACATGTCTAATCGTCTTCCTCCTTTTCACCCGTCATGCGCTTAATCTTCAACAAACGGGCCGCGACAATGGAAACCAGAGCTGCCCCAGCTGAGAACAAGGCGCCCATTTTTGCCGCCCCCTGTAAAGCGGCATCCCCATAGGCTACCCCAGCAACGAATAAAGCCACCGTCAGGCCCATAGCTGACACGAGGCCCACCACAAAGAGTTCTTTGGCGCCCATGCCTTGAGGCAGCGGAAATCTCAACCATTTGGACAAGCTTCCCAGCAGGAACACCCCCGCAGTCTTCCCCGCTAAGAGAGCCAGCAGCACAATCCATGTCAGATTGGAGATGGCAGAAAAGCCAACACCCGCATTAGAAAGCCCAAAAGCGATCAACCCAAAATCCACAATAGGTTTAAACCTGTGTTCAAAATCATCCAGAGGCATGTACTGCCCTTTCTCAAGAGTCTCATCCGGGATAAAATGATCCAAAGCATCCGGATGTTTTTGTGTGTGGGGCTTAAAGCCCTCGCCCTTCTTCTGACCCAGGCCCTGATCAAAGACACTGCTGTCAGACTCGCTGTCAGACACAGCATGAGGAAGCTCCTTCGGATTTCTCATCGGTCTATGCGGCAGAAACGGGACAATAAAAATCAGCGCCAGCGCCGGATGCAAATGGGCGTTATGCATACCGAACCAAGCCAAAAGGCCGCCCCCTAAGACATAGGGCCAAAAAGAATACACCTTGGCCTTGCGAAGCCCAAAAGCCAACAGCATACCCGCCAGGACAAGAAGTAACCAAAGGGGTTCAAAGGGCACGGAAAGATCCCGATAAAAAATGGCAATAATGACAAGCCCCACAGCGTCATCCGCAACCGCTAAAAGCAGCAGAAATGAAACCGCCGGGTGCTTTGCGCCAAAAATCATGCGGGCAATCAGCCAGGCCAGAGCAATATCTGTGGCGGTGGGAATCGCCCAGCCGTTGGAAAACTCAGGAGCCCCGATCACCACATTGAGGATAAAGAAAACAGCAACCGGCCCCAACACGCCTCCTGCTGTCGCTATAAGCGGGGCCACCGCCTTATTCAGAGGATTAAGCGGACCACCCGGCAGCATACTGCGCATAATCTCGACTCCCGCAATGCCAAAAAAGAAAACCATAAAGATATCGTTGACGAGGTCATGGAGGCTGAATCCCAGAACCACTTCTGTATAAACAAAAGCATGATAGCTGTCCGGCTCCAGATTCGCCCAAAGCAGAGCCGCCACAACCCCCACAAGCAAAGGTATAGAATATTCCCGCAATTTTGTGACAACGCTATTCAAGGTTTCTCCCTCCTAACGCGGGCTTTGCCCGCAAGTGATCAGTGGTTAGTGGTTAGTGGTCAGTATTGGATTTTCTTGTTTTTTATTGACGCTTCGCGTCCATAAGTTACTAATTTCTTGCCTATTTCTTGATTCTCCCGCAAATAGCCAATTTTCATGACGTGTGTGATTATATGTGTAGGACTATGTGTAGGATGTGGTCTTCACACGCGCCTCTCTATTTCAATGCGCTGACCTCATCCAATTCCTGCTTAGAGCCGATAACCGTTAAAATATCACCCTGGCAGAGAACGGTGTCCGGATTCGGCGAAGTTTTTATCTTGCCTGTTTCCGCGCTGCGGATCGCAATCACATTGATGCCATATTTTCTGCGGATACTATTTTTCATAATGCTGTGGCCCACCCAATTTTTAGGTGTTATGATTTCCAGCACACCGTAATCCGGTGAAATTTCAAGGTAGTCAATGATGTTTCGTTGAACCAGTAAATAGGCAATACGTTTACCCATATCAGACTCCGGGTGGATAACCTTAGCAGCGCCAATCAGAGACAAAACCTTCGCGTGCCATTCATTCTGCGCTTTGCAGACGATCATTTTCGCTCCCATTTCCTTCAGCTTGATTGTCGTCAAAACACTATCCTCTATAGCGCTGGCCATAGAAACAATCACACAGTCAAAATTCTGAATCCCCAGGGAACTCAACACTGCGTCATCCTTCGCATCCCCAATGATGACATTTGTTACTTGGTTGAGGATCCCGGTCACATTGTCCTCAAGGGCATCCACAGCCAGAACCTCATGTCTCATCCGATACAACTCGGTGGCTACCGCGCTGCCAAACCGCCCCATGCCAATCACCAAAAATGAACCCATATCATCCTCCGCATAAGATTTACCTTGTTTTAAGGACTGTAACTCAGGGACTTGGACACTAGCCCTGATCTGCTATCCCATCATGATCCACGTGTCGGGATACTTTGTTTTTTCCACGTTGCCGCGGTTCCGGAACGCCGCCATGCCCAATGTAATGATACCAACGCGCCCAAAGAACATGAACAGAATCATGATAGCCATAGAAGCAGGTCCAAGGCTGGGCGTTATCCCGAGTGAAAGCCCGCAGGTGGCAATGGCCGATAGGGTCTCAAACAGAATTCCTGAAAAAGGAAGCTCCGGTTGGATCAAAGCGATGGCAGAGGATCCTGCCAGAATTGCCGTCAGCACCACAAGCAGAATTGACAGAGCGCCGACAATCTGTGGTGCCGGAACAGTGCGCCCGAACACCGACAGCCTGCTCTTACCCTGCAGAGAACTTATGGCTGACAAAAACAAAATGCCGGCCGTGACGTTTTTGATACCCCCTGCCGTTGAGCCGGCCGATCCCCCGATAAGCATCAGAAGCATCGTCATCATCATGGACACGCCGGTGAAGGATGCCTGATCCAGTGTACACAGACCACCTGACCGGGGCGTAACAGCCTGAAAAAGGCTGGCCAGCGCCGCGTCAGGGAAAGACATAGCGCCCAGTGTTTCAGGGTTTGTCCGCTCGGTGATATAAAAGAACACCCATCCCAAGGCTACCAGCCCCAGCGACACAGTCAGCACCAGTTTCGAATGCAAATGGAGCTTCCTAAACCGGCGGTTGCGCCAAACGTCCTCCCACACGAAAAACCCAAGCCCACCTATGAAGATCAGCGCCATCACTGTTATGGAAACAGCAGCATCCCCCGTATACGCGGTCAGGCTGGAGAAGGCCCCGGTATCCCCCATCACATCAAAGCCCGCGTTGCAAAAAGCGGAAACGGAGTGAAACACACCCATGCCCAATCCTTTCCATACCCCGTATTCAGGCAGAAAACGGAGCCAAAGAACAACGGCCCCAACCCCCTCGAACACAAAGGTTCCGATCAAAACATGGCGAACCAGGCGGACAACCCCCTGCATATCCTTCAAGTTCAGAGAGTTCACGATCAGCAGCCGCTGTGATAGGCCAATATTCTTGTTCATTATGAAAAAGAATATTGTGGTGATCGACATGAACCCCAACCCGCCGATCTGGATCAGACATAAGATGACTGTTTGCCCAAAGAAGCTCCAGGTCTGAGCCGTGTCTGTGACCGCCAGTCCAGTGATGCAGGTTGCGGAAGTGGAGGTAAACAGTGCCGTCATAAACGGTACCGAAACGCCGTCGCGGGAAGAAATGGGCAGCTCCAGAAGGAGCGCTCCCAGCAGGATGAGGGCTAAAAATCCCAGAACCATGACCCTGGCAGGACTCAAGGTTTTGCGGGAAAGTGTCAAGGTTTTACGAGAAAGTGCCATAGTTTTGCGAGAAAATGTCATGCCACGACGATTCCTTCCTGAGCTCCTTCACTGCAAAAAATATTATGCAAGTTCTCCTTTATAAAAATAACACAATAGGATAGAATCATCAAGAACGTTCCCCGGCCCCGTCAAATTCTCCGCATAAACTTCCTTGTGAAAAAAGCTATCCATATTGCGCATGACAGCAAACCGAGTGCGAACGCTATGATATGTGTCCCGTCCATTATGACCTTTCCTACCCAGAACGATGGAAGGAATGAAGCGAAAAATGAATACGGAGCAGGGGCGAACCAAACAATGAAAAGCCCCAGGAAACTGATCCCCATCAACTTTGACAAGGCAAGCCCCTCGACGCGGTTAGCGGCAAACGACACAACCATCATAGACATAGATATTCCCGTCAGAGTGCTTATCACCGAGCTTGACAGAATGGTACTCCAAGACAACTCCGAAAGGCGAAACAGTGATAAAACAGCAAGTGAACTCACAAAAGCCCAAAGCATAGGAACCCCGATGCGTGCTGTCAGGTAAGCGTACCCCTCAACAGGCGTGATCTGATAAAACGCGCCTATATCTTCATCCCGTTCCTCAAGCATCAGGAAAGCGGCAATCATCGCCGCGAACAAAGGCGTGAGCATAACAAGGAACCCATCAACAAGGCCATACCACGGCGAAAAGGAGAAGGAAAACATATCCTCCGCAAGACGATTCGTTAACGGGATGCCGAACCGGAAGGCCAGTCCGACAATAAAGGGAGCAGGGATAAGCACAAACAGCATACCGTCTTTGGCAATTTGTCTCAGTCCAATTTGAAAAAGTTTCATTGTCCGCCCCATGCCCCTCATGCCCCTCATGCCTTTTGGTTCCCTTCAGTTTGCATGGCTGCAGGGATACGGCAGTTTGCGTAATACAGGCCCAGCGCCGCGAACAACACCTGTACGCCCCACACCCACAAGACGGGAGTGTCCGCTATGCCCAACGAATATCCTATCATGCGCCACAATGCTGTACCCGGGGATATTTCTAAAAGTGGATGTATACTCCCGAAGGCCGTGAGAAGGGACGGAACTGTCAGTAACGTCACAGGCGGGATGGCGATGAGCATGTAGTGATTGACCGATCTGGCATAAGACGCTATTATCAGACCGATGATGTTAAACACCACCGAGCCCATAAATACGCTTGCCGTCAACAGGAGATAATTATGAGTCTCCTGCAGTCCTATGGCAACAATCAGAACGGCGGACAGCGCTGAGATAAATGCCAGCGACACGGCTTTTGATAAGACATACTCTAACGGCTTAAGCGGAGAAATTCCCCAAAACCGATGAAGTCCCTCCTGCCTTTCAAGGAGCCATATCCCTCCGATAAAGAACGACCCAAGCATAGCCGGGTCAGTCAGGATGATGATAGAAGCGGCAAACCCTTTGTATTCATAAGGGCACATGAACAGCCCTATGATATACAACGCACTGATGAACATGTAGAGAAAATAAAAGCCGTATTTAATGTGATAGCGTATATCGCCTTTGAGCGCAGAAAAAAACCTCATTGCAAGCTCCTTCCCGTCAGCGCGATAAAAACATCCTCCAGCGTTTGCTCCTTTGAGTGTATGCGTGTGAGTGTCCCGGCGTCCAGTACGGTGCGGAAGTCCTCCGAAGCGCCAAGTTCGGACAGCAGGCAGATGTTTTTTGATTCCTGTCTGTTCTTGGCAAAGCTGTACTCCACCGTCGTGTCATCGCCACTCTGGCGTAATGCGTGGGGAGTATCTATCGCTTGAATTTTCCCGTCAACAATAAACGCCACGCGGTCACACAATTCTTCCGCGTCGTGCATATTGTGGGTGGTCAGAATAATGGTCTTGCCCCTCGTTTTCTCTTCCAGAATCATATCCTTGAGTACTCTGGCGTTCGCGGGATCAAGCCCGCTTGTCGGCTCGTCCAAAAAGAGCAGTTTGGGGTTGTGCATCAGACAGCGCACAAAGCCAAGCCGCATTTTCATTCCTTTTGAGTACTTGCCGACCTTTTTGTCCGCGTCATGATGAAGCCCGACTTTTTCCAACAAAAGCATAATGTCGGCTATCTTTGCGGAGTAAAGGGAAGCAAAACCCCTCAGATTTTCGAGCGCGGTAAACTTGCCATAAAAATTGGGAAACTCAAAATCCACGCCAATATTTTCATAGAAGCTGCTTTTTCTGGTGTTGATCTCTACATCCAAAACACGCACACTGCCGCGATACTGCCGCAGGACGCCCGTCAATATTTTCTGCAAGGTGCTTTTCCCCGCGCCGGAGGGGCCGAGAAAGCCGAAGATCTCGCCTTGCTCCACAGTAAAGCTGATACCCTGTATGGTATCGTCTTTCGCGGCGGGGTATTTCAAATAAACATCCTGTACGCTAATCATGTGTTTCACCTACGATTTCTTTCAAGACGCCGTCAAGGATTATATTCATGATTGATATTCGAGCGGCTTTATCTTCTTGCATCACGTTCAGGAAACTCAAACTTAATACCTGGAAAATCTTAGCTGTCATTGGAATACCACATATAAAATTAACTCCGTATTCCGTGAGTTTTAATAAAGCGGCTTCGTCGTCGCGGGTATGTGCTTCTATGATCTCTTTTGGCAGCTTGCGGATTAAATAATCTGTTGTTTCTGAGTCTATCTTCATGATGAGCGGATAGCGGTCAATCTGTTCCATCATCCAGAAACAGGTTTGCTTCACCAATTCTCTTGGAGGTAAATTATGGTTTTCCCGTAAAAAATCCTCCAGTTCAGACCACATCATTTTCTGTAAGGAAAAAATAATCTCGATAAAGAGATGTTCTTTGCTGGAATAAAAGGAGTAGAAAGACCCCTTGGCTATACCCGCTGCCTGTGCTAATTCGTCAATGGAAACCTTCCTGATGCCAAGAGCGGTAAACAACCGTTCACCCTGTGTAAATAATCTTTCTCTGATAATTTCTTTTTCGGTTTCACTAAATCGTGGCACAGGGCTCACCTCACCTATATGACCTAATATCTAATATAGTCATATATATTGTACTGTGGGCCATGCACTTTGTCAAGTGTTCCCTTATAAAACTGTGTTCCCTTATAAAACAAATCCTTGACTAAGGTGGTCTAAGAGTGTTATAAGTAGCTATAATACATTTATAAAGGAGTCTCATGTATCACATGAACTTCTCGATCTGATGAAACAGTATTTCCACAAAGGCTGAACGCAATCACATAGGGGAAATATCCCGGTCGGCGGCGTGAGTCGTATCGAGTTTTTGGCTTTAAGGGTGGGGAAGCCGGTCAACCAGACGTCGCTGGACGTCACAGGTTGCCGGTTCTCTGCCTTTTAGTTACAGTCCCTTAGCATATATTTTAAAATTTTTTAAGTTTAGGAGGAATTACAATGGCCGCACTGAGTTTAGAAACCGTTAAGATGTCGAAGCGATTCGGCAAATTCACAGCCCTTAACAGTATTGACTTAAAGGTGAACGAGGGCGAGGTATTTGGCTATATCGGCCCAAACGGATCAGGAAAGACAACGACGATCCGTGTCCTGTTGGGGATCCTTCAAGCGTCAGAAGGCATGGCAAAGGTGTTTGGGATGGATGCCTGGAAAGATGCGGTAGAAATACACAAAAGAATCGCCTATGTCCCGGGCGACGTGAATCTGTGGCCCAATCTGACCGGCGGTGAGGTCATTGATTTGTTTGTCAGGCTGCGAGGGAAACATGACAAGTCCAGACGCGAACAGCTGCTGACCCTGTTTGATCTGGATCCGTCAAAAAAATGCCGGACATATTCTAAGGGCAACCGGCAAAAGGTAGCGCTTGTTGCCGCATTTGCCTCCGATGCTGATTTGTATATTCTCGACGAACCGACCAGCGGGCTTGATCCCTTGATGGAAAAAGTCTTTCAGGAATGTGTGCTTGACCTGAAGAAGGACGGCAAAGGCATTTTCCTGTCCAGCCACATCATGTCCGAAGTGGAGAAGCTCTGCGATAAAATCGCGATCATTCGCGAAGGTGTGATCGTCGAAACGGGGACACTTGCCGAAATGCGTCATCTTACGAGAATCACCATGACTCTCGAAACGGAATCACCGGTTGAGAATCTTGCCCAAATTAAAGGAGTCCACGATATTACGGAACATCTGGGTGGGATCTCCTTTCAAGTGGATTCGAATGAACTCGGCGGTGTGGTTTCCTACATCGGAAAATACGGTGTCAAGAAACTTGAAAGCACTCCGCCCACACTGGAAGACTTATTCATGCGGCATTACAACGCGGACGTTAGCAGCAATATGGACAACAGCATGGACAACAGCATGGACAACAGCATGGGCGATAGCATGGGTGACACTATGGACAACAGTATGGAGGGAGGGGAGAAATCATGAGCGGAAATTTTGAAAATACCGGTACCCTTATCCGGCTGACCCTCCGGCGAGAACGTATTATATCAACGGTTTGGATTGGCATTTTATGGGTGTTTTCTGTGGCTCTTGCGCCTGCGCTGGGCAATATGTTCGGTATCGAGGCCAGAGCAGGGCTTATCGAAATGGTAGAAAATCCTGCTATGATCGCCATGGTAGGGCCTGCCTACGGTATTGACAACTATACCTCCGGCGCCTTGTATGCGAATATGATGCTGCTTTGGGTGATGATCGCCGTTGCTGTTATGAATATTTTCCTGGTCGTTCGCCACACGCGCGGTGATGAGGAAAGAGGCCGCGCGGAGGTCGTGCGTTCTCTGCCGACGGGCAGGCTGGCCAATTTGAATGCTACAATGATCACAGCACTCATTGTGAACGCCGCTCTTGCCCTGCTGACCGGTCTTGGGATTGCTGTCATGGGCGTTGAGAGCATGGATTTTACCGGTTCCATGTTGTACGGCGTTGTGCTAGGCGTTTCGGGAGTGTTTTTCGCCGCGGTCGCCGCGCTGTTTTCGCAGCTTTCTTCCTCTTCACGCGGCGCGATAGGACTGTCATTTGCGGCATTATTTGTCGTCTATATCATGCGCGCTGCCGGAGATATGAACAGCGAGGCGTTATCGCTTGCCAGCCCGATGGGACTGGTTCAGCGAGCTCAGATTTATGTAGAAAATCATTGGTGGCCAATTGTAATCCTGCTGCTTGAAGCGGCTGTTGTTATGGGTGTCGCTTACGCGTTGAACGCGATCCGCGATATGGATCAGGGCTTTATCCACGCCAGACCGGGACGTAAGAAGGCTTCGTTTTTCCTGCGATCACCGTTTGGGCTGACCTTCCGGCTGCTGCGGAATATAATGCTGGCATGGATCATAGCTATATTCGTTCTTGGCGCGTCTTACGGCTCAATTTTGGGAGATATTGATAATTTTGTTGAGAACAGCGATTTTTATTCTATGATGATCGGCGCCAACCCTGATTTTACGACAGCACAGATGTTTGTTTCGATGGTCACCGCTATTATGGCTCTGATCTCAGTTATTGCAGTCTTAATGGCCGCCCTGAAGCTGCGGGGGGAGGAAAAAGACGGACGCGCCGAGCATGTTCTGTCCCGCGTCGTCTCCCGTGTAAAGTACATGTCGGATTATGTAATAATGGCCTTTGCGGTCAGCGTATTAGCGCAGGCTGCCACCGCGCTTGGGATTTATTTGGCGGCTCTTTCTGTTTTGCCTGATCCGGGCGATCTTACGCTGGGTTATCTGCTGAAGGCAAATATGGTCTATCTTCCCGCGATGTGGGTCATGATCGGTGCGACGATTTTCCTAATCGGTATCCTGCCGAAGGCAACCCCGATAATTTGGGGATATTATGGATTTACTTTTTTCGCGGTCTTTATCGGACGTTTCCCTGATATCTTCCCCGATTGGTTCCCGAAAACCACCCCATTCGGTCACATTCCGCAGCTCCCTGTTGACAGCATAAATTACGGAACACTTGCTGTATTGACAGGGATCGCTGTCGTCCTGACGGCTGCAGGGGTTATATGTTACAGGAAGAGGGATATGGCAGCATGAAGAGAGATATGGCAGCATAATGATTTGGGGACTGCTTCGAAATGAAACAGTGTGAATATTGCGACGATTATTCAAAGGTTTAATATCAACCATCCAGGAACTCTATAGCTAATTCTATTGTACTTTTGACTGCAGAGATGGTACAATGTGGGTGTAGAGGCTCTGGTTTTTTCTTTGCCTTTGGTAAAAGTTTCATTTGCCTGGATTTATGGGGTACATGAAAGAGATAAGGGCCTGTACAAAAAATATAATTAAGGAAAGGGTGTTTAATTAGTGGAAAACAAAGTGACAAATTGGGCAAATCCAACTCCTGCTGGATTGGTGGGACTGGCGGTGGCCTGTTTCTGTTTCTTTGCGATGCTTAACAAAGATCTCACGGGTGTTACAGTACCGGATATTCTTCCTCTCCTCGGCTGTATCTTGCTGGGCGGTTTTGTTATTCAATTGATTGTTGCGCTTTTAGATCTGAAGGCAGGGGCGATCCCTGGAGGAAACACGTTTTTATTCTTTTCAGCTTACTTTATGCTTGCCTCCGGCTTGGAAATGTTCGTAAAATATTTTGCGTTAACAGGACAATGGCAAGGAGCAGTGGATGGAAAGATTGACGGATGGCTCTGGCTTTGTCTTGGCATAGCGATTATCCTATGGACGCCGGCCTTTTTCAAATCTCCCGCGATCCTGTTCGGGATAGTTCTCTTGCTGGATGTCGCCGTTCCGCTGGTGGCGCTCAATGATCTTGGAATTGCTAAAGAGATCTGCGGACCCCTTGCCGGATGGTTTTTGTTAGCGACGGGTGTCTTTGGTCTCTATCTGTCGGCGGCTTTATTGGTCAACGGTACGTATGGGAAAACGGTATTCCCCAACCCTGGACCTCTCTATAAAGAGAAGAAATAGTCTCAATTGGAGAATATTGGCCTCAAAAGCTCAAAAAGCTCAAAAAGATTAACAAGCTCATAAGGTTCACTCATAAGGTTCAAAAGAAGCCCCAAGCTGGAAGATGCCGGCAAGGGGTTTCTTTTTTATGAACTTCATGGAGCAACATGGCCTAATTCTTGAGGGATCCCCATATACTATACTAATGCGGGCGTTGCCCGCAAGTGGTCAGTGATCAGTGGTTAGTGGTCAGTATTGGATTCTCTTGTTTTTTTATTGACACTTTGCGCCCATAAGTTACTATTAGACCACTGATTACTAACCACTATCACTAACCACTAACCACTGACCACTGACCACTGACCACTTGCGGGCGTAGCCCGCATTAGAGCAACCTCCAGAAGGAACGGGGGGAAACAGATGCATGTTTCTGATTTGCGCTCCATGGATATTATTAATATTGGAGATGGGTCACGCCTGGGACCGGTACTCGATCTGGAATTGGATTTAGAGCAGGGGTGTGTGAGGGGACTTGTGGTTAGCATGTATGCGCCGAAACCAAGTTTTTGGGGTGGCGGGGGTTCCGGTCGAGGCGGCGATCTTTTTATAAGCTGGGATAAAGTGGTCAAGATTGGCATCGATGTGATATTGGTTGATATCCCTTCGCGGTATGAGTATCGTTATGGGGATCGGCATGGGGATCGGTATGATTGAATTTTGCATAGAAATGGTACATAATTAAAGAGAGGAGCGGGGGGAGAATTTTATTTTGTTGTTTGGAAGTTGAGGATATTAGCTGTGGAGAGACTGGATAGTGTTCAACTGGATTTCCCGGATCCGGGAAAAGGGTGGTCTTGGCAGTATGGCCAAGCGGACCAACCCTTGCAGGCCACTCAAGCAGACCAAGTTAGGATTTCCTACTTGAGTCTGGCCTGGGAAGAATACGGCGTCACCACCGCGTTTTCTGCCCGTGGCGGTGGTGTGAGCGCCAAGCCCTATGATACTCTTAACTTGGGACTGCATGTGGGAGATCTCGCCCAGGATGTTCTGGAAAATCGCCGCCGCTTTGGGCAGCTGATGTCAATTTCTGCTCAGGAATGTGTTGTCTCGGAGCAAGTTCATGGTGTCAGGATTGCTCAAGTGGGGGAGGCTCATGGCGAAGCGGGTATGCTTGACAAAGCCTCTGCCGTGGCGGGATGCGATGCTTTGGCTACCCAGGAGAGAGTGGGGCTCATGGCTTTTTTTGCCGATTGTGTTCCTCTGTTCTTTTGCGATCCAAAAACTCATTGGGTGGCGCTGGCCCATGCGGGATGGCGAGGGAGTGCGGCAGGAATGGCGCGTGTCATGGTCGAATTCCTTATTGGAAAAGGATGCCAGGTACCGGATATCCGTGCCGGGATCGGCCCCTGTGTGGGATCCTGCTGCTATGAGGTGGATGAGGCGGTTGTGGAGGCATTTCGGGAGGGGATCCCAGGATTTTCACACTATGCCCATTCCCGGCCTGACGGAAAATATGCCTTGGATTTGCAGGAGGCCAACCGGCTGGAATTGGTGCGGGCAGGCCTTGAGGAGTCTCATATCGCGTCAGCTTCTTTATGCACAGCCTGTCATGGGTCAGAGTTCTTTTCCTATCGCAAAAATTCCCGAACGGGACGTATGGCAGGGTTTATCAGAAGAAGAGGAGGTTCATGATACGTTTAGCCCAACCCCCTTTCCCCAAAACCTTTTTGAACAAAAAGCCTTTGGGAAAGATGCTTCTTGTCCTCGCTGTCATCAGCGTGATGGGCTTGGTTCTTTTTTATATTTTTGTGGGTCTGCCAGGGCCGCTGACCTTGAGTGAAGCGGCTGAGGGGAGGGTGACTCACGAAGAACCTGTGGTTTTATTGATTGCCAACACAGAGACTCTGGTGTTATCACCAGTAAATGGAACGCCGGTTTACAGAAAATCTGATGGATCGCGCTTTCGCCGCGGTGAAAAAATTGCTGATGTTGGCCGGGAGCAACTCACCGCCCCGGCGGCCGGTCTTTATTTTGCCTCTAAAGACGGGTTGGAAGGGTTAGTGACTCCTGGAGCTCTCAAAAGTATGGATCTGCAGAAACTGGTTGCTGAAATCACTGTTGTCATGCCTGACATGACTAAGATTTTAAGTGGAACAGAAGAAAATCGGAATTTTATTCCAATGAGCGGCTCCCGGCCGATCGCCACTGTTTCAGTCAATGGTGTCGCTGGAAAAATGGTTAACAATCAGGAAGCCAGCTGGGCTTTTGTTTGGCTGCCGGACACTATGGGCGGCAGTATGGCCAAAGATATAGCCAAGGGGGATCCTCTTCAGTTCAAAGTGGGGGAGAGCTACCAAAAAGCCTATGTGGAAAGAGTTTCGGACACGCCGAAGGGTGTGGTCGTTCGCTTTGCCTATTTTTTGGAGGATTCCAGGGCTCAGAGAATGCTTCAGGCGATTTGGGTGCGAAAAGAACCCCAATATGGTATCATCGTTCCGGTTTCGGCCATAGTGTACCAGGGGGAAGGGGCTGGAATCTATGTTATGGAATCGGGCGTCATTGTTTTTAAAGAAGGAATCAGGGTGATTGATCATAATGATGAATGGGCCTGTATCGAAGGGATTGAGGCCGAAACCCAAGTGGTAGAGAATCCTCGTCCTGGCATTAAGGGTAGAAAAATTAAGTGAGACTCTGCACGGATCGGGGCCAGTATGTCGCGCAGCTTGGGTAACCGGGATGGATCTGCGACAGCCCCTCCAGTACCGGCAGCATGATGGAGAGCAGGTCTTTCGCGGTTTTTGCCCGATAACCGGCGCGGACCATGTCGTGCAGGGTGGCGCCCCGGTAATAGGGCATGACATATTCCTGCAAGCGCGTACCGGGGGGCAGCGCGCACATGGGGGCAGGCAATTCTATTTTTTGTGCTCCTTCCATGATCGTATCAATGCGACGTCA
>Ga0082212_10000740_pt1 | contig 42924 bp, 42 predicted proteins | sample TergutNt197P3_FD_71548 | JGI IMG/M metagenome (GOLD analysis project Ga0082212, IMG submission 71548) | Neocapritermes taracua P3 segment gut microbial communities from Petit-Saut dam, French Guiana - Nt197 P3 | ecosystem: Host-associated > Arthropoda: Insects > Digestive system > Gut ...
TAATAAAACAGATGAAAATTGATTTATCGAAATAAAAAAATTTCGGGCGCTTTTTCCTACATATCAAAAATGATTGTACCTTTGCAATCAGAAAAAAGTTAAACGACATGAGTACAGCAGTAATGACAGCGAGAGCAAAAAGAGCCTCTTTTATGCCGATAAAAAAAGAGCGGTTCACCGAAATCGAAAAAAATAAAAAGCCGCTTCCCAACTTCGGAGGCAAGGAATTAGTGGATGATCCATTTAATTTGAAGTAGATGGCTAAGTTTTTTTTAGACACACACGTGTTTTACAGGTTTATAAACAGCGATGGCAATCTCGACAAAAACATTAGGGAAAACATTGCCAATCCCAAACCGAATGAACACTATGTTGTATCAGATTTTGTAATGTTGGAACTTATTCAGTTAAAACAATTAAACAAAATCACCCATAAAAAAGGATTGCAAGGAATAATGGAGTTGATGGAATATTATAATATTGAACGTGATATGCCGGATGACAATGTTTGGTTTAAGTTAGATGAAATTCCCATGCAAAAAATAAATAATTCCATACATTCCGACCCTTTCGACAGGGTTATGATTGCCCATTGTATTCAGTCCAAATACACTATGATTAGCGCAGATGCAAAATTCCCGCATTATAGACAATTCGGATTACATTTAATTGAAATTTAAATAATTTTTTCCTCCAAAACATATCAAAAATGTTGTACCTTTGCGGGTGAATTATAGATAAAAAGATGAACACCCAAATTCTTGAAAATATCCGCACGTTAAAACGTCAAATATTGCCCAACGACCGCATGATTCTGTTCGGTTCGCAGGCGCGTGGCGACGCCCGTCCCGACTCGGATTGGGATTTGTTGGTGTTGTTGAATAAGGAAAAAAGGAGTTTTATTGAAGATTACGATGAATATGGCTATCCTTTTTCTGAAATAGGGGATAAACATAGAGCGTGTGTAAGTGTAATTATTTATTCAAAAAAAGATTGGGACTCACATCCCTCTCTTTTGAAATATAATGTTGAACGAGAAGGAATAGAGATTTTATGACATTAAAACAAGAAGACAGAAATGCTTTAGTCTCTGTCAGACTTCAAAGAGCGAAAGAGACGATGGCAGAAGTACATGGAGTTATACAATTTGGTTATTGGCGCAATGCTGCTAATAGATTGTATTATGCGTGTTATTATGCTGCGTGTGCATTACTTATTAAAAATAGTATTACCGCGCATACTCATGCAGGAGTTCTAAATCAATTTGGACTGCATTTTGTTGCAAAAGAGATTATCAGCATGGAACAGGGAAAATTGCTCAAACAACTTTATAACCTGCGACAAACAGGCGATTACGATGATTGGATTCTTATTAAAAAAGAAGATGTTATGCCTCTCCTCAAACCCGCCCAACAATTTATTACTGCAATAGAAAATTTGATAAATGAAAACATCTAATAAATAATTTAAAAAACGTACTTTTGCACTTTAATTATAAGTTGATATGACAGTATTGGAAAAGAAAAAATACAATGTTATTCGTGCCATTATGAACGATACGGATACAAAAAGGGTAACAGAAATCGAACGACTCTACAACCCTGAACCATGTATATATACCACAAAAGAATTGCGGACAAACGTTATGCAACGTACACAAAAGTTCTATGACGGGAAAATGGAACTCATTCCGCATGAACAAATAAAAAGAAAAGTTGTAGTATGACTATCAAATGGTACATCGAAGCCATCGGCGATTTAGATAAAATCTATCACTAGATTGTCGGCAAAAAACTATTAAACTTAAAAAACAACATTGAGAAGAAGAAAATAAAAATATAAATAATTAATAATCAATATAATACCATTTATAAAGATAATTCAGCCAGATGTTTTTTGTATCATTTTTTTTATTATCTTTTCGGCTGAATTATAAATATAGTTATTTATGGCAAAAGCATTGTATATAAACGTATTAGAGGATAGAAGTCTATTAAAAGAATTATTAAGAACGGCAAAGCCATGGGCGCGTCCCAGATTGATAATGTTACTTGAAATGCAAAAATCCGGTGAATCCGGCATCACCAAAGAAACGCTGATGCAGCGTGTAGGAGTATGCGGACAAAGTATCAATAACTGGCGAAAAGCGTACCGCAATGGAGGTCTTTCCCAGTTGCTATCGCACAAAAAACAGGTTTTAAGCCATCTGTTTTTTCACCCGCAGAGAAAGCAGAACTTGGCAAACTTGTTGAAAATCCCAAAAACGGAATAGTTGGCTATATTGAACTTCAACGATGGGTAAAAGAACAGTTTGATAAAGATGTGAAATACATTACCATCGTGAAATTTATGCAACATAATTTTCAAACAAAAATTAAAGTTTCCCGAAAGAGTCATATCAAAAAAGACGTTCAGGCGGTTGAGGCTTTTAAAAAAACTTCAGACAAAAATGCCTTGAAGCAATAAAAAATAAGCATGATAAAGGATTTCTTTCCGTCAATCTTTACTTCCAGGACGAATCCCGTTTCGGACTCTTTACACGTGCCGGAAAATTGCTGACGGCAAGAGGCGTAAAACCGATTTGTGAATTTCAACAAGTGTTCAAATCAACGCACCTGTTCGGCGCTTTTTCTCCGGTTGACGGCAACCATTTTATTAAAAATCTCGGTAAATGTACAACCGAAAATTTTCAAAATTATCTGAATAATTTTTCATTAATCAAACCCGCCGAATTGAAAATCGTAGTACTTGACAACGCCGCTTTTCACAAAGCAAAAAGACTCATTATTTCTAACAACATTGTGCTGATTTTTCTGCCACCTTACTCCCCAGAATTGAATCCTGCTGAACGAATGTGGCAATCGTTTAAAAGAGAATTTTCAAATCTGCTTTTTGACTCTTTGGACGATTTGAATTATTGGCTCTTTGGGCTATATAACAATACAACCTGTCAAACAGTAAAAAATACTACCGCTTATGATTATATTAAATTTTGCCAAATTTGGACTGAAATGTAATTATATTTTGTATAACAAGGGAATGCTGAAAATGCTGAACTTGATTCAGTATCAGCATTACGGAGGTATTTTTAAGAATTTCCTATAATTTGTAAAAAAACAAAACAACTCTCCATTCTCAATTAAATTGTACCTTTGCACCCGTAAAAAATAACAAATAAAAATATCGCAAAAGATGGAAATTCCTTCAAAATATGCACCGGAACAGGTTGAGAATAAATGGTATGACTATTGGATGAAACACGGTTTGTTTCATTCGGAACCTGATGGTCGAGAGCCTTACACCATCGTTATTCCGCCGCCCAACGTAACGGGCGTGTTACACATGGGACACATGTTGAACAATACCATTCAGGACGTGCTGGTGCGGCGCGCCCGCATGATGGGAAAAAACGCCTGCTGGGTCCCCGGCACCGACCACGCCTCCATCGCCACCGAAGCCAAAGTAGTAGCGAAATTGGCACAGGAAGGAGTGAAAAAGTCGGACATCACCCGCGAACAGTTTTTACAACATGCGTGGGACTGGACACATAAACACGGCGGCATCATCCTCGAACAACTGAAAAAACTCGGCGCCTCCTGCGACTGGGAACGTACCTGTTTCACAATGGACGACGTCCGTTCCGAAAGCGTCATCAAATCATTCATCGACCTTTACGAAAAAGGATTGATATATCGCGGCGTGCGCATGGTCAATTGGGATCCCGCCGCCAAAACCGCCCTCTCCGATGAAGAGGTGAATTATAAAGAACAACAAGGAAAATTGTATTATTTGAGATACCCATTAGCCCCCCCAAGCCCCCCCGAAGGGGGGGGTGTGAGTGAGCCACAACAAAAAAAGTACGGTTATCGCACAGGAAATGTGGTAAACTATGAAATTTTGAAAAAGCATGCTCATGATATGCGTAAATTTTCGACGGAGGCGGAAACTGCTTTATGGGAAATGTTGCGGGCAAAAAAAATAGGCGATAAATTCAGACGACAACACATTATTGGCGATGTTATTGTCGATTTTGTTTGTCTGAAAGAGAAAATAGTTATTGAAGTTGATGGCGGCTATCACAATGATCCCGAAATACAAGAGGCTGATGAAATCAGGACGGAGTATTTGGAAAGTCATGGATACAGAGTTTTAAGATTTACCAATGAAGAAGTTTTATTCGACACCGATAATGTCTTAAAACGTATTCAACATGCCACATCCCTCCCTTCGGGGGGGCTTGGGGGGGCTTTTGCTATCATCGCCACCACCCGTCCCGAAACCATTTTGGGCGATACCGCCGTTTGCATCAATCCCAATGACCCGAAAAATGCCCATTTGAAAGGGCAGAAGGTTATTGTTCCTTTGACAAACCGCGTGGTTCCCATTATCGAAGATGAATATGTTGATGTTGAATTTGGTACAGGCTGTTTGAAGGTAACGCCGGCGCACGACGTCAATGATTATATGTTGGGTGAAAAATACAACCTCGAATCCATTGACATCTTCAACGACGACGGCACACTCAACGAACACGGCTTGCAATATGCCGGAATGGACAGGTTTGAAGTGCGTAAAAAGATAGAAGAAGACCTGATTGCCGCCGGTTTGATGGAGAAAGTCGAGCCATACGTTAATAATGTAGGATATTCCGAAAGAACCAACGTGCCGATTGAGCCGAAACTCTCGATGCAATGGTTTTTGAAGATGGAAGCGTTGTCGAAACCGGCTTTTGAGGCGGTTATGGAAGACGATGTTAAGTTTCACCCTGCAAAATTCAAAAACATCTACCGCCATTGGATGGAAAACATCAAAGATTGGTGTATCTCGCGGCAACTGTGGTGGGGACATCGTATTCCGGCGTACTATTTACCGCAAGGCGGATTTGTAGTAGGTGAAACCAAAGAAAAGGCATACGAAAAAGCATTGTCAATTGTCAATTATCAATTATCAATTGAAGATTTGCGGCAAGACGAAGATTGTTTAGACACATGGTTTTCGAGTTGGCTGTGGCCCCTGTCGGTTTTTGATGGCGTGAAACATCCTGATAATAAAGAGATTAAATATTACTACCCGACCAACGATTTGGTAACGGCGCCGGACATCATCTTTTTCTGGGTGGCGCGTATGATTATGGCAGGTTACGAATACCGCAACCAACCCTGTTTCCGCAATGTTTATTTTACCGGTCTGGTTCGTGATAATTTAGGACGGAAAATGTCGAAAACGCTGGGAAATTCTCCCGACCCGATAGAGTTGATGGATAAATACAGCGCCGACGGTGTTCGTATGGGGATGTTGCTCTGTTCGACTGCCGGCAACGACATTCTTTTCGACGAGACGCAGGTAGAACAGGGGCGCAATTTCTGTAATAAGATATGGAACGCCTTCCGTTTGGTAAAAGGCTGGGAAAACAACGCCCAACTGCCGCAACCCGACACCGCCAAAACCGCTATTTTATGGTTTGAACACAAACTGCACGCTGCCATTGCCGACATCAACGCTCATTTTGAAAAATTCCGCATCTCAGACGCCCTTATGACCCTTTACAAGTTGGTTTGGGACGATTTTTGTTCGTGGTATTTGGAGATGATAAAACCCGCATACCAACAGCCGATAGACGCCCAAACGTTAGAGGCAACCATTGACATTTTCGACCGTCTCATGCGCCTCCTGCACCCATTTATGCCCTTCCTCACGGAAGAGATTTGGCAACTGCTCCGCGAACGCAAAACCGGCGAAAGCGTCATGATTTCGGAGATGCCCGCCGCTGCCGCTTTTGACGAAAAACTGTTGCAATCTTTCGATTATGCGGCGGAGGTCATCATGGCAATTCGCACTCAGCGCGCACAGCGTAACATCCTCAACAAAGAGGCTATTGAGTTGTTTATCAAGAAGAACAACGAACCGCAACAGGCATTGTTCGACGGCGTCATCGCCAAACTGTGCAACATCAGCCGCATGGATTATTTGGACTCAAAACCCGAAAATTGCATCTCGTTCATTGTCCGCACCACCGAATTTTTTATCCCCATCGGCAACAACGTCAATAAAGAAGAAGAAATCGGCAAACTCGCCAAAGAGTTGGAATATACCAAAGGATTTTTAACCAGCGTAATGCAAAAACTTAATAATGAACGTTTTGTAAACAACGCACCCGAAAAAGTCCTCGAAAGCGAACGCAAGAAAAAAGCAGACGCCGAAGCGCGTATCGCCGTTATCGAAGAACAGATAAAAACATTGGAAGCATAACGTTTTTTTGAACAAACATGAATAACAAACCGCAATTTCATCGTCGTATTTTTTGGGATGTCAATTTCGACAACCTTGATTACGACAAACGTGCCGATTTCATTATTGAGCGTGTTTTTGATCGCGGCGACATAGAGGATATCCGGCAATGTCGGCAATATTATGGAGATGAAAAAGTGGCGTCAGCGTTGATGAATGCGAAATTTTTGATAGAACATAGAATATATTTGGCTTCGGCAGTGATTAATCAACCCATAGAAAAATTCAAATGCTACAAACTCAAACAGTTGAATCCGGAACTTTATCCATACTGAAAAAATTAATGGAAATGCCCGAACTTCAATCATTTCACTTGGTCGGAGGGACGGCGCTTGCCTTGAAATACGGTCATCGTACTTCAATAGACTTGGATATGTTTTCAACAGAACAATTTGAACATAAACATGTTATCGAAGCATTACGGAAAACTTTCGGCGATATGTTTTGTCATGATAGTGATTTTTCAAAATGGGGGATTTTTTGTTTTATAGATAATGTAAAAGTAGATTTGGTTCACTATCCACATCCGATGCTTCACCCTTTTGAACTTTGGGATACGATAAGAATATATGACGACCGCGATTTGATTGCAATGAAAATTCAGGCAATTTTAGGCAGAGGAAAAAAGAAAGATTTTTGGGATGTTGCCGAGTTATTGGAATACTACAACTTGTCGCAGATGATAGATTTTCATAAAGCAAAATACCCCTCTCAAATGTTGTTAATATCCATTCCCACAGCCATTAGTTATTTTAAAGACGCCGAAAAAACAGACGACCCCGTTAGTTTAAAAGAACAAACATGGTTCAAAGTAAAATCAAAAATCAGTAATGCAGTAAGTGATTTTTTACGTTAAAAAGTATACATTTGCCCTCGAAATTTATAAATAAAAATAATTATGACAAAAATATTTTTTAAAACAGCACAAATTTTAATGCTATTGAGTTTAATGTTTGCAGTAGGCTGCAAAAAAGATAAAGATAGTATTTCTACTGGGGACGGAGTAATAATTAACGGCGTAAAATGGGCAACGCGCAATGTGGATATGCCCGGTACTTTTGCCGCCAACCCCGAAGACGCCGGTATGTTTTATCAATGGAACCGCAAAATCGGATGGAGTGCTACCGACCCTATGGTAAACTCCAATGGCGGTACTACTTGGGATAGCACAAACCCAACCGGCACAACTTGGGCACCCGCCAACGACCCCAGCCCTGCCGGTTATCGCGTACCGACAGAGGAAGAAATTGAATCTCTTTGCAATAAAACCTACGTAACAAGTGTATGGACTACCGAAAACGGCGTAAACGGCATGCGGTTTACCGACAACAACAACGGCAATTCAATCTTTCTGCCTGCTGCTGGTGGTCGCTACTACTTCAATGGCACGTTCGACTACGATGGCACGTACGGCTACTACTGGAGCAGTACGGAGTACAGTACTAACAACGCGTACGGCCTGGTCTTCTTCAGTCCCAATGTGGGCGTGTACGTCAACCTCTACAAGACTTACGGCTTTTCCGTCCGTCCAGTCGTCGCAGAATAGAGATTCAAATTTATTTATCTATTCCGCCGGAGGCGGAAAGAATTTTTGTCTGAACTGTGGTTTTCAAACATGGTTCAAAGTAAAATCGAAAATCAGCAATGCAGTGAGTCAGGGCAAACGCATTAAAAATCATTTTTTGTGGGAGCTAAGCCTCCGGTAGGAGGCAAACATGGATAACCCCGTGTAAGCGAAGCGCAACTCGGGGAGTAAGGGCGAATAATTCGTCCCACAAGAACTGCGTAGTAGTTCAACCCACTACGGGGTTGGAGGGCGGTTCAGCATCATTACCCCCGAACTGCGGTTATCACCTTGTTCGGGGTTATCCATGTTCAAGTCCTACCGGACTTTTTTATTCCCGTCATTTTGGTATTAAACAATCAAACAAATAGTCAAATAAATATAAACAACCTAAATTAAAGTAGTTATGATGAAAGTATTTTTAAAAACAGTACAAATTTTAGTAGTATTCAGTGTGATTTTTGCCGTTGGTTGCGAAAAAAAAGAGGAAGAAAAAGGTGGTACAAGTATCGGTGAACCGCCAACATGTCAAATTACTGCACCTCAAAACAATGCGGAGTTTGGTATCGGCGAAACTATTTCGGTTACGGTTACGGCTGCGTCGGGAGATGGAAACATTGTTGAAGTTCAACTCTACGTTGATAATGTGCTCCACACTACCAAAACCAACGCCCCTTACAACTTTACCGTTAATGCCGCAGAATTATCGCTTGGCACACACGTATTAAAAGCCGTGGCAAAAGACAACGACGGGGCAACAGGAGAATCTACCATTATGGTTAAAATTATCTCCGAAGGCGCTAACAAGGCTCCCACTTGCAACATTACCAATCCTTTGGAAGGAGCGCATTTCAGTACCGATGAAAATATTCCGGTAACGGTTGTCGCCGAAGACGCCGACGGCTATATTGTTGAAGTACAACTATATGTGGATAATGTAGGACACAGCATCAAAACAGCATTTCCGTACAACTTTACCATCAATGCAGGAGAATTATCTCCCGGCACACATGTCCTGAGAGCCGTAGCAAAAGACAATGACGGCGCCAACGGCGAAGCAACCGTAAACATCATTGTCGAACAACCCGATACCGAAAGCCCCGATTTTGTTACTTTTTCCGATGGAAAAATCCCTAATACATGGCATACAACGGCGTGGTATATTGATAATACCATTGGCTACGATGATATATATTCGTTGAAAACCATGACAAATAATTCTGCTGTAGTAACCAGTAAAACCTGCAATTCTAATATGAATTTTGTTGAATTTTATTTGAGAGGAAGTGGAACGGTTGATTTTTACGTTGACGGCTCTAAAAGAAAAGTATGCGCCTTAACAAACAGTTGGGTTAAACATGGTTTTTATTTTGAAGAAGGATTACATACATTCAAATGGGAATTTATTGATGGTGTGGAAGCCAATTTGGATGCCATACGTTTTAAAAACGAAACACAATTAGCAGTTGGAATGTATTATAAAGGTGGAATAATTGCTTATTTAGACAATACCAATCAACATGGTTTTATAGCAGCGCCGGAAAATCAAAGCGACGGTATTGAGTGGGGCGGTCATGGAACTACTACAGGTGCTACAGGCACTGCAATAGGCACAGGAGAAAGTAATACAACAACAATAGTAGAAATGTTAGGAAATGGAAGTTACGCCGCTAAGCTTTGCGATGATTTGGTGATCAATGACTATAATGACTGGTTTTTGCCGAGTAAAGACGAATTGAATATTTTGTACCAAAATAGAAATGTAATAGGAGGATTTACTATTGATAGTGGTTCTTCCTACTACTCTTCCTATTGGAGTTCTTCTGAATCTTCTAGTGGTTCTGCATGGTTACAGGACTTTAGAAATGGTGAGCAGAAAAATACTTGCAACCCTTGTAAGTTTGCCAACTTCAGAGTTCGTGCCGTCAGGGCTTTTTAACTATTTAACAATTTAAATACCGCCTGTGGCGGTCGAAAATTTTTGAAAAATGGCTTTATCCCGAATTACGCATTAGACTTTTGAGATTTCTCCTGTTTCGTTCCTTGCAGCACCAATGACAAGTTTTGTAAATGTTTGATTAACAGCAGTTTTATTTTGTGTGGATTTCTCCTTCGTTACACTTCGTCGAAATGACAGTACGTTTTTGAGTGAAAGGGAGAGATGGGGGGCGGCGAAGCCGCCCCCCATCTCTCCCTCCTATTTTTATATAGTAAGAGGTCATTCCGAATGTAGCATAGCGAAATGAGGAATCTTCTAAGCGTATCGGCATGGTGGTGGAATCATGTTTCCTTGAAAGGCGGAATAAAAAAATTTGTGTTTAGGGTGAAAATACGGCGGTAAAATGTTTAACCACAAAAATATAGTTCAAAAATGTGTAATTTCAACTAACAAATGCAACTTTAAGTAGAAAAAAATCGCTCTTAATTCTCCATTCTCCATTAATTTGTATCTTTGCCGCTGAAAAATATTCATACTAATGAACGAAGAAAAAATAGAAAAACCCGCTACGGAAGAGAAGCCGTTGAACTTTTTACAACAAATTATTAAGGAAGATTTGGAAAAGGGGCATCATGCCGCCATCTTGACGCGTTTTCCGCCCGAACCTAACGGATATTTGCATATTGGTCATGCCAAAGCCATCTGTTTGAACTTCGGACTGGCGCAACAGTTTGGAGGAAAAACCAATCTGCGTTTCGACGATACCAATCCGGTGAAAGAAGATACGGAATATGTCGATTCTATTAAAAATGATGTGCAATGGCTTGGTTTTCAATGGGCTAATGAGCAATACGCCTCCGATTATTTTGAGCAGTTGTACGAATGGGCGGTGGTTTTGATAAAAAAAGGTTTGGCATACGTTGACGACCAGACACAGGAAGAGATTCGCCAAAATCGCGGAACAGTTACACAACCCGGCGCCGATAGTCCTTACCGCAATCGCAGCGCAGAAGAAAATCTGAGCCTTTTTCAACAGATGAGAGCCGGTGAATTTGAAGACGGCGCGAAAGTATTACGGGCAAAAATCGACATGGCACATCCCAATATGTTGCTGCGCGACCCGATTATGTACCGCATTATCCACACACATCATCATCGCACGGGCGACAAATGGTGTATCTATCCGATGTATGACTATGCCCACGGGCAGTCCGACTCGTTGGAACAAATTACCCACTCTATCTGCACGTTGGAGTTTGATATTCATCGTCCGTTATACGACTGGTTTATAGAAAAGTTGGATATTTTTCCTTCGCATCAGTATGAGTTTGCGCGTTTGAATTTGACTTATACAGTGATGAGTAAGCGCAAACTGCTCGAATTGGTGAAAGAAGGTTTTGTTTCGGGCTGGGACGACCCGCGAATGCCGACCATCTGCGGGCTGCGGCGGCGCGGTTATACGCCTCAATCTATCCGCACCTTTTGCGAGCGCGTTGGCGTTGCTAAGCGTGATAACACCATAGATATCAGTCTGTTAGAATATTGTATTCGGGAAGATTTGAATGTAAACGCTTCGCGTGTTTTTGCGGTGCTTGACCCGTTGAAAGTCATCATCACCAACTATCCGGAAGGAAAAATGGAAGAGATAGAAACGGAAAATAATCCCGAAAACGAGGCTGCGGGCAGACGAAAAATTCCATTTTGTCGCGAATTGTATATCGAAAGGAACGATTTTGAAATTGACCCGCCGAAGAACTATTTCCGGTTAGCGCCCGAAAAAGAGGTGCGGCTAAAAGGCGCATACATCATCAAATGCGACGATTATGCCACCGACAGCGCCGGCAACGTTACCGAAGTTTACTGTACCTATTATCCCGAAACAAAAAGCGGAATGCCCGACGCCAACCGCAAAGTAAAAGGCACGTTGCATTGGGTTTCCAACCATAATCCGTTGGATATTGAGGTGCGGCTTTACGACCGTCTCTTTATGGATGAAGACCCTGCTACCGTCGAAAATTACAAAGAAGCGTTAAACCCCGCCTCGCTGACGGTATTGACAAACTGCAAGGCAGAACCCTCTCTCTCTCAAGCAAAAGCGGGCGACACGTTCCAGTTTCAACGTTTAGGATATTTTTGCATAGATCCCGACAGTACGCCGGAAAAACTTGTTTTCAACAGAACGGTTTCACTGAAAGATACTTGGACGAAGAAAGTGGAAAAGGAGTAATGTTAAAAACACAACAAAAAATGCTGTTATGAAAGAACTAAAAACAATTCGTGGAGAAACAATGATTGTTGACGATGAAGACTACGAGAAGGCGAAACAATACAAATGGTATATAAATATGCATAAAGGACGAAAAACCGTACTTCATATATTTTATAATAAGGAAAAACATCGGGGGGGAGCAATTACTTATAAAAAACTAATAATGGGAATTGATGCAAAATTAACTTTGTACAAAAACGACAACCCCCTCGATTTAAGAAGAGAAAATATTTTGGAATACAACACATTGCAAGAAGGAATGGCAGCATTACAAAATAAATATAGCGATAAAATTTTTCAAACAAAAAATACAATAGAATCCAAACGTAAGAGATCATTAAAAGCACAAATCGGTAACAATTTCAAAAAACAAAAAACCGATTATATCGGTGTAGAATATAGAGAAAATTTACAAAGACCATGGCGTGTTCGTATAACAAAAAATCGAAAAACCATTTATTTGACAAGTTTTACAAAATCTGAACATGCAGCGCTTGCATACGACCAAAAAGTGCTTGAACTTTATGGAAACGAAGCCAAAAGAAACTTTCCCAATTTTACGCTGGATGAAATTAACAAAAAAATGAATAAAATATTACCGGAAAACAAACTCCATACCCATGAAATACTTTCAAAAATGCATCAAGGCAGTATACCAAATAGGCAAAAGACATCAATATACGTTGGAGTTTGTTATGATAAACATACAAAAAGCGCTTATAAATGGAAATCTTACATTACTCGTGATAAAATAACTTACAGATTAGGGAATCATTATACTGAAGAATCAGCAGCAAAAGAATATGATAAAAAAGCAATTGAATTATATGGAGAAGAGGCTAAACTCAACTTTCCAAAACAATAAATGAACATTGCAAAAAAATGTAATTTCGCAATCATATTTAATTTTTTAAAAATATATAACATGAAGTCAACCAATTTTTTAATTTTAATGTGTGTCGTATTTTCATTATCGGCACAAAACAACATTCAATGGCGCGGCGAAAACCGTACCGGAATTTACAATGAACAAGGTTTATTACAATCATGGGCGGCAGAAGGACCTCAACTGCTGTGGCATTACAACGGCTTGGGCGAAGGACATTCGTCGGTGGCGATTGACGCAGACAAAATCTATGTTACCGGCATGACCAACGAAATCGGCTATCTCTATGTGTTCGACATGGCTGGTAAATTGTTGAATAAGGTACCATACGGCAAAGAGTGGTCGGAAAGTTATAACGGACCGCGCGGCACCGTTACCATCGACAACAGCAAAGTATATCTCATCAGCGGCGCCGGATATTTGATTTGTATCGACCAAAACACCTTAGAAATTCTTTGGAAAAAAGACATTGCCACCGATTTTGGAGGTAAAAACATCAAATGGGGCATCAACGAATCACCGCTCATCGTAAACGAAAAAATCATCCTTACCCCCGGCGGAAAAGAACACAATGTAGTAGCGTTGAATAAAAACGACGGCTCGCTCATCTGGTCATGCGCAGGCGAAGGCGACCTTTCCGCTTACTGCTCACCGCTTTACATCGGCGACGTCCAAACCCCGCAAATAGTAACCTTTACCGCCGACCATATCTTGAGCATTGACATCGCAACAGGAAAAAAACTATGGTCGCACGAAAACAAAAACAAACACTCCGTCCACGCCAATACGCCCGTTTACAGCGATAACATGCTACTCTGTACCAGCGGCTACGGACGCGGCTCCACAATGCTACGACTGACCAACGGCGGAAAAAACGTTGAACAGGTATGGTTTAACGCCGAATTAGACAACCGCATCGGCGGCATGGTGAAAATCGGCGACTACGCCTACGGCTCCGGCGATGCCAACAAATATTGGTTTTGCGTAGAATGGAAAACCGGCGAAATCAAATACAAAGACAACACCATGGCAGTCGGCGTAACCATCGCCGCCGACGGCATGTTATACTGCTATTCCGAAAAAGGTGAAATGGCATTAGTGAAACCAACACCCGAAAAGTTCGACCTGCGCAGCAAATTTTCCATAACGCTGGGAACAGAACAACACTGGGCGCATCCCGTTATCTATCAAGGCGTTCTCTACGTGCGACATGGAGATACGGTGATGGCTTATAAGGTGACGTGAGAAGGAGGATGAGGGCGGATTTAGGCGTTGTAGGCAATGCGGGGGACAGCGGTGCGGACAATGAACGAGAGAACGAGAGAAAAATTGAAATTTTGTGAAATAAAATATTGTATTTTTGTGTTTTGTATAAAAAAAATGAAGATGTCAAATATAAATCTTATTTAAAATGAAAAAATATGTTATAACTTTTTTTGTGGTTTTTTTCCTATTTGCAATAGCGGGTTTTGTCTGTGCCCATATTCTTGGAAAAAAGGAAGCCAGACTAAGAGATGAAGCCATAAAATATGGAAAAACTGTTAATAATGTAAATAGTCCATATTTTGGAAATACAATCTTTGAGTTTCGTGATAAAGCCATACTCTATAATCACATTACAAAAGAGATTAAACCAATTTTATCATACCAATTAGCAAATTCTAATGATTATGGTATCCCTTTTGATAATGTTGTTAATACTGCAGGTAGCTCAATCACAATTATAGGAGCAACTGCCACACTTGTGAAATATGTTTCCAAAATAAAGGTTGGAAATCCTAAAGCAAATGCTGTAGTTTGGGGTGTAGTTATTGGAGGTGGTATATTGGGATTTATCCCTGGTTACTATATACACGACAAATATTTTCCGCCTTGTTATTCCAATGAAATGTGGATTTTTTTGAACAAAAAAGAAAATTGGGAAGATATTTATCCGGAAATTATTGAAAAAGAAAATTTTATTACTTTCTAAAATGAAATTTAACAAAGAAAATATAGGTTGTTTTACTGTAATTATTGTTGCTGTTCTTTTGTTTGTCGCATGGATAGTATGGATTCGTTTAGACAATAAAAAAGAAGCAAAATTTAAGGCGTACAAAGAAGAGTCAAAATCCTATTTTGAACAAAAAAATTATGAAAAAGCAATACAAATATATTTACTTTCCCAAAAGTATGCAAGTGAGGAAGATGCAAACAAAATAAATATTGATATTGCTGTATGCTATGATTCCTTATCCCAATACGAGAATGTTATAAAATACTATGATTACTATTTAGAACATAGTCCAGATTTTGATGAAGTTTATTTCACAAGGGCAAACACACACTACGAATACCAAAATTATGATAAAGGAATAGAGGAATTCAATGAAATGTTAAAGCAATATTGTGACAAAACATATATATCCAAAGGGAAAGAATATCTCGCAAAGCATAAAAAAGACAAAGCCATTGATGTTTTTCTAAAAGCAATAAGAGCGTATGATTTTAAAACCAAAGCGCTGATAGGAATCATACAAGGGTATTTTTTTTTGAATAAAGAAAAAGATTTAGATGATCAATTTGTGAAACAAAATCTGACTATGAATAAAGATTTTTACGAGGTTTGCCAATTGGTTCTGACAGATTATTATAATGATAGAAAGAGCCTTTATGGAACAACATACAAAGATAAATTTTCCGACCATATGTCATATGAGCATAAATGGGAGGAAAACTATTTATTCTCGAAAATAGGGAATAAAGAAAAGATAGGAATAAAAGATTTAATTTCTTCCACATATAAAAGAAAATGGAGTGTTGCTGGCATATATACGGTAAGAAACGCGAAAAAATATACACCAAACATTAATCTTACTTGTATTTTAGATTTTTGGAATAGTCTTGACGATAAATCAGATATATCCAATAAAGGGAAATTTATAGATGATGTTTCCAACTATATTAGCGAATTGCCTATTGATACTATAATTGCGAACAAAACAATAATTGCTGACATAATTAACAAATTCAGTTCGCCACATATTTCCGATGATATTTCCGATGTATTGTTTATTGTTGGTAACTATTATTATAATTCAGGCAATTTGGACAAAGCGGAAACATTTTATTCTCACAGTTTACAAGATATAAATGCGACAAAGAATGATAATGATTCAATCTATATCCCAAAATTGTTAAACATACAGTTACAGTTGGCTCGTGTTTATTATGACAAACAAAATTATTTAAAAGCAAAAGATTATTATTTAAAGTGCAGAACAGTATGTGAGCAAATAAAAACACAAAATCCACAATATAGCATTAACGGTATAATCTTCATGCTATCCCCATTGTCATATACATACAGCAGATTAAATGATTATCAAACCGCTATAAATCTTTCAAAAGAAAGAATAGAACTATTGCAAAAAAACAGAGATATAGTTTCTAATCACGAACTTCTACTTGCAGAGGCTTTTTTGGAATGTTCCTATTTCTATCTTTACACACAATCTTACGACTTGGCAGAGCAATATCATAAAAAAGCACAAGCAATAAACGCTTCAAATGTATCAATAAAAATTAATGCGGCAATACTATTACTCTTACAAGGAAAGTATTCACAAATTGATTTCACCTACTATAATGACGGTAGAAAAAAAGCTAATGATATAATGTCGCAAATTTCAGGCACTAATAATGCTGCGAAGCAGGAATTCAATCATTATGTTCAAATGGTTCTTATGAAATTAGATGAATTACAAAAGGCAAATGTTATTCCAAGAGAACGATATACAGATGTGGAGAAAATTAGAAAAGTTCTGAATTCGGAAACTTATGAAAAATTGGCTAAGAAGCAAAAAAATCTCGGAAACGATTATTACAGCCAAAAGAACTATGACGAGGCAGAAAAGCATTACTTAAAAAGTTTAGAGATTTATGAAGACTTGGAGAATACGAATCCTAAAATCTATTTATCGAGTTTAGCAACGATTTTAAAGGATATTGGAGACAATTACCTCAAAAAAAAGAACTACGATGAAGCGGAAAAACGCTACCAACGTTGTATAAAAATTAGAGAAGATTTGGCAAAGGAAAATCCAGAAAACCATTTGAAAGATTTAGCAACGATTTTAAAAGACATTGGAGATAGTTACTTCGACCAAAAGCAATATGACAAAGCAGAAAAATATTACTTACGTTGTTTAAAAATCAGAGAAGAATTAGCAAAGAATGATTCTGATTATTTTCAAAGTGATTTATTCGATGTATTATACAGTTTATCTCTTACGTATGGTCAATTAGAAAATTATTCTGCCGCTATACAATATACAAATGTTTGTAATGAAGTATTACTAATAGAAAAAGATAAAGACAGTTTTAAATCTTACCTTGAACCTTTCCTTGTACAAAATTACGGGTCACTTTCGTGGTATTATCTTTTTACTAAAGAATATGCTCAATCTGAACAATCTGCACGTAGAGTATTAAAATTAGACGATACTCAAACTTGGGTAAAAACTAATCTTGCTCACGCTTTACTTTTCCAAGACCGTTTTTCTAAAGCAGAAAAAATATACAAAGAATTATCACAAATCAAAAGAGAAGATAATGAGACATTTTCTAAAACACTTTTGGAAGATTTTGATAAATTGGGAAAAGCAGGTGCAATACCCAAAGAACGTAAAGCCGATGTGGAGAAGATTAGAAAAATGTTAAGAGAGTAGGTAAAATAAGACAAATTGCAAATGGAATTTGAGGACAATTAAGGAAACAATGAGATATAAGATAGAGAAGCCAGCGTGTAACTTGGGTTTGGCGCAAGCGGGGCAGTAGCTCACCTGAAAGTTTGTGCGAATTTGCAAGTTATGCTCCCGTCCGAGCGGCAGTGGAAGCCCCGCCTGCGCCAAGCCCTTGCTCGTTGCGTGTCATGCGGCGAGAGCGCGGTGAAAAATGAGAAATGAAAATAGAAAAAGTTAAAAAAATGAGACAAATAATAATTACCGTCCTAATAGTAATCTTGAGTGAATTTGTGTTCGGACAGGACAATGTAAACAGAAAAGATATGGAAGTAAAAGCATTAATTATCATTGATATTCAAAATGATTATTTTGAAGGAGGTGCTAATCCTTTGATTGGAAGCATTGAAGCAAGTATAAATGCAAAAGCCTTGTTGAAAGATTTTAGAGAAAAATCACTACCTGTGATACATATCCAACATTTTTCAACGAGAGCAGGTTCAACATTTTTTATCCCAAACACGAAAGGAGTAGAAATTCATGAAAATGTTATGCCTATTAGCGGAGAGAAAGTGATTGCAAAAAATTACCCGAATAGTTTTCGCGAGACAGATTTGCTTGATTATTTAAAATCAAATAACATTACCGATTTGGTAATTTGCGGAATGATGACACATATGTGCGTTGATGCAACGACAAGAGCGGCAAAGGATTTTGGATTTACTTGTGTGGTAATCGGAGATGCTTGCGCAACGAAAGATTTAGAAATTCATGGGAAAAATGTTGTAGCAAGTGAAGTACAAAAATCTTTCCTTGCCGCACTGAATTATTTTTATTCAACCGTGAGAAATACACAAGAATACTTGGACGTAAAATAATGCACGAACACCTAACATGCGGTTTTACAAGATGGCAGCAGTAACCCCGCAGACAATTTTATACAAATTCACACGTTATTACCCCGCAGGAACGGCAGTGAAAGTCGCCAATAGTAGTTATGATTAAATCAAAAAAAACAATGAAAAGAATTGGAAAATATTTGCGAGAAGTTTCCGTAGTTGTGATTGGTGTTGCCATTACCGTTGGTATAGGTCTTTGGGTGAACAACAATAATATCAAAAAAGATCAAAAACAGTATTTAAGCGCCATAATATTAGAGTTGAAAGATAACGCAGAAAATTTTGACGATTATGCAAAAATGTTGCAAAAATCAGTCGGATACTCTAACTACCTACATTCGTTACACGATATTACATCCATAAATAAAGATTCGATAGATTATTATGCTACCGGCAGTACAGGTTGGGGAAATTGGGATCCTGTTACTCTTTATAATGAAGATGCGTTTGAAATGTTTAAAACCTCAGGCGCCATGCGTCAAATAGAGGATAAGGAACTATTGTTATCTATTTGGAAAGTATATCATGTAATGAAAAATGTACAAAACAGTATTGATAATGATTTACAATACAAAAAAGAAGTAGCAATGATGGAAAACCATAATGATATTGTGCGAATGGAAAGGTTTTATATAAATAATGTGCCTTATACTATGAAATATAGATGTGAACTTGCAGCGGAATTTATAAGAGAAACAGTATCAAAATTAGAACAATCAAAGATCGTTAAATGATGAAACGGAAAATTGTAAGAATTTGAAAAATACCACTAAACTCTTACAAGAATGTCAATGCAATCCTGCTTTCGTCAAGATGCCGCCACGTTACCCATCCTCCCAAAATCTCCTCCACCATGCCCCCACTAAAATACCCCATCCTCATTTTCACACTCTTGTTTTGCGCTTGCGCCGCCGATTTCGGTAAGGATTTTCATTTTCAGACGGGCGATTTGATATTTCAAGTTGGCAACAGTTCGGCGTTGAATGAGGCAATTACGGAGGTAACGTGGGGAGAGAGCAATATTCATTATACGCACGTGGGGATTGTTTTGGTGGAAAACGATACCGTTTTTGTGCTTGAAGCAACGCCGCCGGAAGTTTGTAAAACGCCGTTAGATACATTTCTTCTGCGTTCGGCGAAAGTGGCGGAAAAGCCGGTTGTGGCAGTCGGACGGCTGAAACAAGAATATCACGAAACCATTCCCCACGCCATTGTTTTTGCAAAAAAACTGTTGGGAAAACCATACGATTATATCTATTCGCCTGATAATGAAGCATATTATTGCAGCGAGTTGGTTACGCTCGCATTTTCGGACAGCGATAATATACCGATTTTTGAAACGGTAAAAATGAATTTTCGCGATGCCGACGGCAACTTACCAACCTATTGGATAGAACATTTTGAAAAATTCAACGCCACAATTCCGGAAAACCGCCCCGGTTCCAACCCCTGCGATTTATCCAAATCAGATAAAATAGAGATCGTTTATCGTTATGATGAATAAATGAAAGGTAAACGCATTAAAATTGTAACAGATTGTTATTCAAGTCCGTAAGACTTTCATATTGATAACCCCGTGCAAGGCGATGGTTACTGAGCGAGGTCGAAGTATAGCCGCAGCGTGGGGTATTGACGTCCACTCTCACCTTAACCCCGTAGCGGGTTGAACTACTACGTAGTTCTTTGATTGATAGAGGTTTATATGCCCCGAGTTGCGCTTCGCTTACACGGGGTTATCCATGTTTGCCTCCTACCGGAGGCTTATCCCTCACAAAAAAATGAATTTTAATGCGTTTGCCCTGATAAATAAAAATTTCAATTCAAAAATAAATTGTATCTTTGTCGTTATTTTAATGACCATTAAATTAACCGTGATTAAAAAAAACCTTACCATCGGATTTGTTACGTTGCTCGTTGCGCTGATTTACGTTGGCGCTATTGTGTGGTGGCATTGCTATACGCCTGATTATAAACTGACTATCCAAAATCCGGGCGCCGATAACCGTCCCGAAGGAACGTTGTCGCGGAAGGCAGATGAGGTGGTTATCGGGGAATTTTTTATACGGTATGCCGAATATTTTTCCACGTTAAACGGTCAATGGTCATGTTTCAGAGGAAACGATTATAAAAACATGGCACATACAAGCGAAAACATCAATGTTGAATCCGATTTTTCGGTACAATGGAAAGTAGAGGCAGGCGAAGGACATGCGGCGCCGGTGATTTACAACGGTCTGGTGTATTTACTTGATTATGACGAAGATATCAACTCCGACGTTTTGCGATGTTTTGCGTTGGAATCGGGTGTAGAACTTTGGCGCAGATGGTACCGGTCGCCGATGAAACGCAATCACGGATTTTCACGTACTGCCCCCGTTGTTACTGAAAAACAGGTAATTACCATCGGACCGCAGGCGCACGTAATGTGTTGCGACCCCGTTTCCGGTAACTTAAAATGGACGTTGGACGTGCAAAAACACTTTCAAACCGAAACGCCGTTCTGGTACTGCGGACAATGTCCGCGCATCGAAGACAATCAACTGATCATAGCGCCCGCCGGAAAAGAGACGTTGATGGCAGGAATTGATTGCGAAACCGGTGAAATCGCCTGGCAAACGCCCAACACACCCAACTACACCATGTCGCACTCTTCTGTAACGCCGATGACGCTGGGCGGGAAAAAAATGTATCTCTATGTCGGCATTGGCGGTGTTTGCGGCGTCTCTGCCGAAGTTGCCGACAAAGGAACATTGCTGTGGAACGTTGATACATGGAAACCTTCGGTGGTTGCGCCGTCGCCCGTGCAACTGTCGTCGAGCGAAATAGCGTTGACCGCCGGCTATGGCGCAGGCGGCGCATTGTTGCAAGTGAAAAATACGGACGGCAAATGGACTGCCATCATCGCCGACCGTTACAAACCCAACGAAGGATTGGCAAGCGAACAGCAAACGCCCATCTTATACGAACAGTTGATTATCACCGTTTTACCAAAAGACGGCGGCACACGACGTGGAAAACTCGTTGCCTATTCACCTTCCAACCTGCGCACGCCCGTTTGGGAATCGGCAGCCGACGAACGCTTTGGACTCGGACCGTATATGATAATTGATAATCAACTGTTTGTATTAAAAGACGACGGCGAACTATATCTCTATAAATTGGAACAAAAAGGAATGAAATTTGTGAAAAAACAACGCATCATGGAAGGCATCGACGCATGGGCTCCGATGGCTTACGCCGACAACTATCTCATGCTGCGCGATGAAAAGTGGGTTTATTGCTTGAAAATTAATTGATTATGAATAAAATATTGAAAATGATTTTAAACATTTTAATTTTTCTCCTCATTCTCGGATTTGGATACTACATGATTCATTCCTTGATGTCGGAAGAAAAAACACCTTCGTCAGATGTTGAAAATCAAACAGATACATTTGTGTCGCCTTACAAAAAAGCGAACATCTTTAATGCGGATTCCGAAATTCAATGTTTTGCCATATTTGACGATGCGGTTTATGTGGCGCTGTCCGATAAAATTTCGGTTTTTGGTTTGCAGGGTAACTATTTGGGCGATTTTGCGATAGAGGCAGATGTTCGCGATATTGTGGCGGAAAAGGATGCGATTTATTTGTTGTATGCGACCCGAATAGTGGTGTATTCTTTTGAAGGAGAGAAAGTTAGCGAATGGGAAGCGTGCAGCGAAAATACCGATTATTGTGCCTTTACCACCGTCAAAAATTACGTTTTTGTAACCGATGCGGAAAACAAACACCTCTGCCAATACGACAAACAAGGGCAGTTTGTGCGTTTTATCAAAAGTCCCGATGGATTTATCATTCCGAGTTATTCGTTTGACGTTATTGCCATCAACGATACGCTCTACTGTTCCAATTCGGGCAAACATCGAATCGAAAGTTATACTCTTGACGGTGAATTTATTACGTCGTTTGGCGTAACCGGAACACAAGTCGGCGCTTTTTCCGGATGTTGCAATCCGGTTTATTTGGAAAAAAGTCCCGACGGAAATATTTTAACTTCCGAAAAAGGAAATCTCCGCATTTCGTGCTATGGAAAAAACGGAAAATTCCGTGCTATCTTATTCGACAGCAACACATTAGGCGGCGGAACGACGGCATATAAAATGTGCGTTTCGGGTGAAAAGATTTACATCGCAAACGGGAAAACCATTACCGTTTATTGTAGAGACGTTGCGCGTTATTGTAAAGACGTTGCGCGCAACGTCTCTACAATGGAAAAATCATGCACCGGATGTAAAACGGATTGTCCGTTACGGAAAAAATATTGAAAATAATAATAAAAAAAATAAAAATGGAACTACAAAAACGAGAAACAGAAATAGCAAAACCGTATCAAGAGTTACTTAAACGCATATCTCAAAAATATGTAGAAGGACAAGCACAAGCCGTGCGTTCTGTCAATGAAGTAATCATTCAAACCAATTGGGAGATCGGAAAATACATTGTAGAATATGAGCAAGGAGGCAATCCAAAGGCTAAATACGGAGCCAAACTTTTAGAAACACTTGCACGCGATTTAACCTTGTTACATGGACGAGGATTTAGCCGCCCTAACCTCAACAATATGAGGATGTTCTATCTTTCATTCCCAATTTGTCAGACACTTTCTAACAAATTGAGTTGGTCGCATTATTGCGAACTTATCAAAATCAGCGACGAGTTAGAACGTTCTTTTTATTTTCAACAAAATGTTCATGATAATTGGAGTATTCGCGAACTCAAACGACAAATGGATTCCGGATTATTTTTGCGTCTTGCCTTATCTGCCTAATTAAGAAGAATTATCACCAATCAATTATAAATTTAAAAAGATAAAAACATGACAATCAAACCATTAACAAAAACAAATTTTGAAACAATCTACAACGCTTTTAATCAAGCCTTTGCAGATTATGAAATTCAGTTAAACGCCGAACAACTTCACATTATGTTAAAACGACGCGGATTTAATCCCGATTTGTCGTTTGCGGCGTTTGAAAACAATGAAATCGTGTCGTTTACGTTGAACGGAATTGGACTTTTCAACGGAGTATCAACATCTTACGACACCGGAACAGGCACCTTAAAAGATTACCGAGGGCAAGGTTTAGCCACCAAAATTTTTGAATATTCCATTCCATATTTGCAGGCGGCGAAAGTTGAGCAATATCTGTTGGAAGTGTTGCAGCACAACACAAAGGCGGTTTCGGTTTATAAAAATCTCGGATTTGAGACCACGCGGGAGTTTTATTATTTTGTCCAAAAAAATGAAAACGTCCGCAATGAAATCAACATCGCAGATGTTCCTTATTCCGTAGAACAGATTGATATTGAAAAGTTTAGCGCAATCGCAGATTTTTGGGATTTTCATCCTTCATGGCAAAACAGTTTGGAATCTGTTCGCAGGGCGAGTGAAGATTTTGTCAGTTTGGGTGTTTTTGTCGAGCGGCAATTGGCGGGGTATTGCATTTTTGAACCGACTTCGGGAGATGTTACGCAAATAGCCGTCGAAAAACGCCACAGAAGAAAAGGTATCGCCACATTATTATTACATGAAATTTCCAAATTAAATAAAAATACCGCCGTGAAGGTGATCAATACGGATATTTTGTGCGACCCGATGACCGATTTTTTGAAAACAAAAAATATCACCGTAACCGGAAAACAGTTTGAAATGATTAAAAAACTATGAAAACAGACAAAAACGGCAAACCCACGCCCGAAGGACGGCGAGAATTTTTGAAAACCTGCGGAAAATTGCTGGCAGGAGGCGCAATAGTGAGCGTTTTCGGACTTTCTTACCGCAAAACGACGGCAAAAAAAGCGGAATATTTTTGGCAGATTGACCCGCAAAGATGCACCTTTTGCGGACGTTGTCAAACCGATTGCGTGTTGTCGATGTCGGCGGTAAAATGCGTCCACGCAGTAAAAGTATGCGGATATTGCGATTTATGCGGCGGCTATTATCGCACCAATGCGAAAGAGTTGAACACCGCCGCCGAAAATTTGAGATGTCCCACCGGCGCCATTCAACGTAAATTTGTGGAAGAACCATATTTTGAATATACCATCAACGAAACCCTCTGCAACGGCTGCGGAAAATGCGCAAAAGGCTGTAATTCATTCGGTAACGGCTCGCTTTATTTGCAAATAAAACAGGAATTGTGTAAACAATGCAACGAATGTCATATCGCAAAATCTTGTCCGGCGAGGGCTATTCGGCGGGTTTCGGCGGCGGAGGCTTATGATTTGAAAGGTTGAAAAGAGAGGAATTGTAAGAAAATAAATGATACCGGAAAAAATATTTTTCAAAACACATTCCAAAAAAAGCAAATTGATACACAAAGTCGTTCCAAAAAATGTAATCAAATACAAAAACACGTTCCAAAAACGTGATTATTAAAAAATGTTGTATCTTTGCACTTTCAAAATTAAAAGAACATGAAGAGAATATTGTCAGAAAAATTGAAACAGTGGAAGAACAGCAATACACGGCAACCGCTTATTCTTCGTGGAGTGCGTCAAGTTGGTAAAACTTGGCTGATGAAAGAGTTTGCCAAAACGGAATACAAAGATTATATTTACGTCAATTTTGAGTTTGACGAAGATTTGAAAACGCTCTTTGAAGTTGACCTCAATCCGGAACGTATTTTGTTACATTTGAAAGCATTTTCGGGTATCGAGGCAAAACCACATACGACGCTGATTATTTTTGACGAAATTCAGGAAGCCCATCGCGGTCTTACTTCGCTGAAATATTTTTCTGAAAATGCCCCTGAATATCACGTTATTGCAGCCGGTTCTTTGCTTGGAATTACGCTACATCAACACGTTTCGTTTCCTGTGGGCAAGGTTGATTTTTTGGATTTATATCCACTCAATTTTGATGAATTTCTTTGTGCTATCGGACAAGAACGCTTTGCAGAATTATTGAAAACAGATGATTTTCAGATGATTACTTCGTTTAAAACAAAATATATTGAATGGTTACGGCAATATTATTATGTCGGAGGAATGCCGGCGGCGGTTGTTTCATTTGCTGAAAAGAAAGATTTTGTTGAAGTTCGTGCCGTTCAAAAGAAAATTTTAGACGCTTACGAAAGTGATTTTTCAAAACACGCTCCCGTCGAAATTGTTCCTCGCATTCGACTTATTTGGAACTCAATTTTGCCTCAACTTGCCAAAGAAAACCGCAAGTTTATCTACGCCAAAATACAAAAAGGGGCAAGAGCAAGAGAATTTGAATTGGCAATGGCGTGGCTACTTGATTGCGGATTGATAAAACAAGTTTTTCGCGTTACAAAACCCGATTTACCCCTGAAAGCATACCTTGATTTTTCGGCGTTCAAACTCTTTATGGTTGATGTTGGACTGATGGCGGCAATGGCAGAATTGAACGCAAAAACACTTTTAAGAGGTAGCGAAATCTTTGAAGAATTTAAAGGTGCATTAACAGAACAGTTTGTTTTTCAGCAACTTATACAAAATAAAAAATTAGTAATTGCTTATTGGGCTTCCGACAGTTTGAAAGCCGAAATTGATTTACTTGTTCAATATTCTAACGAAGTTATTCCCATAGAAGTAAAAGCCGCCGAAAATTTGCAAGCAAAAAGTTTGAAAACATTTTGCCAAAAATACAACCCTGAAACCGCCATCAGAACGTCATTATCCGATTACAGAAAAGAAACTTGGCTTACGAATGTACCGCTTTATGCAATTGAAAGTTATTACAAAAAAATATAAAAAGATGATGGCAAAAATAAAATATCTCGTATTGCTGCGCGGCATCAATGTTGGCGGGAAGAATATTATCAAAATGGATGAACTCAAAATGTTGTTTGAAACGTTGAATTTCAGCGATGTACAAACGTACATACAAAGCGGAAATGTGATTTTTAACGATGATGAACCTGACAAATCAAAATTGAAAATCAAAATTGAAGAAGCGCTGTTCCGTAAATTGAACAATAAAATAGCCGTTTCCCTGCTTACTTTTCCCGAAATAAAGAAGATAATAGATGAAAAACCGGAAAATTTTGGCGAAAATAATGAAAACAAATACGATGTAATCTATTTAATAGAACCATTGACGTCAAACGCCGCCATCAAAGAGATAAAAACACGGGAAGGCGTTGATAAAATCTATGAAGGCGGAAAAGTTTTATACATTTCACGGTGTATGAAAAATTGGACAAAAAGTTATTTTTCAAAAATAATGACAACGTCAATCTACCCCGATATAACCATAAGAAATTGGAATACAACGAAAAAATTATATCAATTAATGAAAGAAAAACAATGAAAAAACACATACTTTTTGCCATCATCTTCAGTTTTATCACGCTGACAACCTTTGCCCAAAACCGTTTTCCCAAGCCCGATTTTGAGTCGGGATACGTTTATCCGGAGCAGCAGTATGTTGTTCCAAACGAGGTTTTGTGGTCGTATATAGATATTGCGGCGTTGGTACTTTTGATGAGTTTTGTGGCGTGGGCGGTGATAAAAAAGCAGGTTCGGTTGCCCGTTACGCTGGTTTCTGTGGCGTCGGTGGCGTATTTTGGATTTTTTCGACATGGCTGCGTGTGCAGTATCGGGGCGGTGCAGAATGTGGCGTTGGCGTTGGCGGACGATTCATATACCATTCCGCTGTATGCGTTGCTGATGTTTCTGTTGCCGGTTGTGTTCACGTTGTTTTTTGGGAGGGTATTTTGTGGTGGAGCGTGTCCGTTTGGCGCATTGCAGGATTTAGTAAATATCAAAAATTACAAACTGTCGAAAACCGTTACCGGCGTTTTAAGCGTTTTCCCGTGGATTTATCTCGGTTTTGCGGTGTTGTTTGCCGTAACCAACAGTCGCTTTATCATTTGCCGTTTTGACCCGTTTGTCGGGATTTTCCGAATGGGCGGCGAACTGCCGATGATTCTTTTTGGCGTGTTGCTGTTGATTTTTTCCGTTTTCACCGGACGACCGTTTTGCCGTTTTATCTGTCCGTATGGCGTTATTTTGAGATTTTTTTCAAAAGTTTCATTTTTTAAAATAAAAATCACCAAAAAAGAGTGTATCAACTGCCAACTTTGCCACAACGCCTGTCCGGTAGATGCAATACGTCCGCCGTATGAAAACAAAGTCAAAGAAAATCGGACAAAAGGCGTCCGCCGGATATTGATTTATGCCATCATTTTGCCCGTTATGGCATTTGCGGGGGCGTTTGTAACGCTTTCGTTGAGCGATACGTTGAGCAGAGTGAATAACGATGTTCAACTGTATGAAATGATAGAAACAGCGTTGAAAAATCCGCACGAGACGCCGCCGGTAGAGGTGCAAACATTTTATATGCAAGGCGGAGAAATCGAAGAATTAGGACAACGGGCAGTGGTGATGAAAATTCGTTTTGATAACTATTCCATCATTTTAGGCGCATTTTTAGGGCTGATAATCGGAATTACACTGATAAAACTTTCCACAAAACGCATCCGCAAACATTACGAAATTGATGATGCAAACTGCGTCAGTTGCGGAAGATGTTTTAAATATTGCCCACAAAATCAGAAATTGAAGGAAAAGGTAATAGCATAAATATGAAACACTTACATTAAAATAAAGAATATGAGCGAACAAACAGCAATTAAATTATTTGAAGCAAAGAAAATTCGTACCGAATGGAACGAAGACAAAGAAGAATGGTATTTTTCGGTGGTGGATGTAGTCGGAATATTGACGGACAGCCCCGATCCAAAACGTTATTGGAGTGTATTGAAAACACGGTTAAAACAAGAAGGAGTTGAAAGTACTACAATTTGTAGTACTTTGAAATTACTTGCGCAAGATGGAAAGATGCGCATGACCGACGTAGCTTCTACCGAACAGATTCTCAGAATTATCCAATCCATTCCATCTCCCAAAGCCGAACCGTTCAAACTATGGTTAGCAAAAGTGGGCAGTGAGCGGATTAACGAAGTATTTGACCCTGAACTTTCTATCGACCGCGCTATCAAAAACTACCGTCGCTTGGGTTACAGCGAAAATTGGATTAACCAGCGCATAAAATCCATCGAAGTTCGCAAAGCGCTGACCGACGAATGGGATAAAAGCGGAGTGCAGCAAGGCAGAGAATATGCCGAATTGACCGACCTGATGAGCAAAACATGGAGCGGAATGACTACCCGCGAATACAAACATTTCAAAAGATTAAAAAAAGAAAATCTACGGGATAATATGACCAATACAGAGTTGGTACTCAATATGTTAGCAGAAGTAGCCGCTACCGATATTTCCATAGAACGACAACCTGAAAACTTCGACGAAAGTGCAAAAGTAGCAAAAGAAGGAGCAAAAGCCGCCAAAGTCGCCCGCCAACAAATCGAAAAAAGCACAGGAAAACCGGCAATAAGCCCGTTAAACGCAAAAAATGTATTGTTAATTGAAAATAAAAACAAATAACATTAAAAAATGTCCTCCTCACCAACCTTATACATTTTCTCCGGTTTGCCCGGCGTTGGAAAAACGACGCTTGCGAAAATATTAGCAAAAAATCTGAACGCCGTTTATCTCAGAATAGATACTATCGAACAGGGAATCAGAGAGTTATGTGATTACAACGTTCAGGGAGAAGGGTATCGGTTGGCGTACAGAATTGCCGAAGATAACCTCAAAATCGGAAATAATGTGGTTTCCGACCAGTGCAATCCTGCTAATTTTGTACGAAAAGAGTGGAACGCCGTCGCCATAAAAAATCATTGCAAATACCTCAACATCGAAGTAATCTGTTCCGATAAAACCGAACATAAAAAGAGAACCACATCGCCGGTTTGGGAAGAAATTATGAGAAGAGAACAGGATAAAACCTATTCCATGTATTACGAAACTTGGGAAGAAGAACACATCATCATCGACACGGCAAATAAAAGTGTGGAAGAATGTGTAAAAGAATTAATGAAAAAAACAGAATTATGAAAAAAACAATCACCCGAAACATCGCTATTGTGTCGGCAATTTTCATTGTCGTATTTTCCATTATGCTGATAACCAACTATTTTCAAGTCGTTAGTTCCGATACCATTCAATCGGAGATGTTAGAAAAACTGAAGATGGAAAATGAAGAAACCGGCGACAATCCGCAGTTGCAGGAGCAGATTCGCGAGTTGGATTTGCTGGCGCGGCAAGCCTATTTTATCACGCTCAACAAGTTGAAAGCGGGCGTTGTTATTTTGCTGGCAATGGTTGCGGTGTTTGTGATGACTGTGCAGTTTTATTTTGCCAAAAACAGAAACATTCCGAATAAAAACATCGCACCCGTTGACGACTGGCTCATTAAGTCGAAAACGCGAAAATATCTTATTTGGACAGCGGGCAGTCTGGCGGTCGGAGGCGTTATTTTTGCTGTGCTGACTTCGCCGTATTTAAAACAAAACAACCATAAAAAAACAACAGAGATCATTGAAACAGAAGAAGTTGTATCAGGTTTTTCGGATACGGATTTATCCCAAACCACAGAACTCACCGATTCCATTCCTGCAACGCCGGAAACCGTTGCCGCTGTCGATACGCTTGAAATCTCAAAAGTTACCCACAACGGATTCAGAGGCAACAATTCACTCGGCATAAGTTATGCCACGAAAGTTCCAACGTCGTGGAATTTGGCGTCGGGTAAAAATATTTTATGGAAGGTAAAAACGCCACGCAAAGGCTTTAACTCGCCGGTAATCAACGGCAACAAAGTTTTCTTTTCCGGAGCCGACAACGAAGCGCGCGAGTTATATTGCTACGAATTGAGTTCGGGTAAACAATTATGGAAATTGACCGTGAAAAATATCGCAGATTCGCCCGCTCAAATGCCCAAAACAACCGACGACACCGGATTGGCAGCCTCAACCGTAGCCACCAACGGCAAACAGGTATGCGCCATTTTTGCCACAGGCGACGTTGTTTGCGCCGACATGGAAGGAAAACAACTTTGGGCGAAAAACATCGGCGTCCCCGACAATCACTACGGATACGCCTCTTCGCTTTTGATTTTCGGAAACACGTTAATCATACAATACGACAACCGTAACTCGCCGAGAGTCATAGCGTTAGATGTAGCAACCGGCAACCTGCGCTGGTCGAAAGAGCGTCCGGATAAAATCGCATGGAGTTCGCCCATCATCGCCACATTTGACAATAAACCGCAATTAATTTTAATGGGAACGCCAAGCATCACCTCCTACAACCCCAACACCGGCGAACAAAATTGGCGCGTGGAGTGTATGTCGGGCGAAGTCGGCTCCAGCCCTGCCTCTTCCAACGGCATTGTTTACGGCGCCAACGAATACGCTACCCTGATTGCCATCAACGCCGCCGACGGCGCCACACTTTGGAAAAGCGACGATTTTCTGCCCGAAGTAGCCAGTCCGGTAGCAACAAAAGATAACGTCTTTGTGGCAACAAGTTACGGCGTAATGGCTTCTTACGATGCTCAAACCGGAGAATTGGTGAAATCAATGGAACTGAACGCCGAATTTTATTCATCACCCGTTGTTGTTGAAGGGAAAATCTATCTTATCAGCGTTGAAGGAAAGGTCTTTGTTTTCACTGCAAAAGGCGATTTCAATGTGATAAGTTCCTTTGAAACCGGCGAAAAAACATTCGCCACGCCGGCGTTCACCGATAAAAAGATTGTAATTAAAACGGAAGAGAGCGTTTATTGCGTGTCGGTCAATAATTCCGTCAATTGAGCGGTCAGATTTTTGCGGGAATATTGCAAATAAGCGCTATCGGTCAGTTGAGATATTTTGCCGTTTTCCCACTCGGAGTATTGTTTTTCAAGAAAACGTAAAATATCTTCATCATCGTGATAATCAAACGATTGTCCGGCGTTGCAGTCGGCGATAATATGACGAATGTCATTATTGGGCGAGGCGAGGCATAAAATCGGACGGCGGGCAGATAAATACTCAAACAGTTTTCCGGGCAAAAACGCCGCCTCATCGCTTTCATTGGGCGTCAGCAACACCAACACCGAAGTGTCGATCATCAGTTGTATTGCCTCCGCATGGCTCATTTGGGGCAGCAACTCCGTTTGGTTTTCCAACCCGTATCGGGCAATTTCGGACGCAATAACCGTACTGCTTTGCCCGACGAAACGCAACAAGCAGTTTTCTTTGTCGAAAAGTTTGGAAAATGCTGTTAATAAAGAAGTTAAATCGGAAACGTTGTACAAAATTCCAATGTAGGTGATGGTAAATTTCGGTAAAATATTGGGTTTTATTCCCGTAAAATCATCTTCGTCGAAACCGTTGGTTATCACGGCGATTTTGTCAGGCGATATTTTTTCGGATTTTGAGATAAAAACGTTTTTTGTAGCCTCGCAGGTAACGATGATTTGGTCTGTTTTTTCCAATACTTTTCGCTCGTAATTTTTGTTGATTTTTTGTGCTATCTTGGTGGAATACAGCATTTTATAGTAATGAATATCTGTCCATGGGTCGCGAAAATCGGCAATCCACCGGAGATTCGGATATTTCTTTTTCAACCGCAAGCCAATCAGTTGGGTAGAGTGGGGCGGACTTGTGGTAACGATGTAGTTAATATCTTCTTTTTCAATCAGTTTACACGCTTTTTTGTAGGCATATTTGTTCCAACCGCGTCGCGGGTCGGGCAACAGAAAATTGCCCCGTATGAAACGGGAAAGTTTCTGAAAAAATGAATTATATTTTTTATCTTTGAGGTTGCCAAACGGCACATTTTTTTCAACAGAAGTTTTTTTATACCAATTCAAAATCTCAAAACTATCAGTTCGCTCTACCTGCACCGAAGTCGGCACTTCCGCCTCCAACGAGGTATCAATTTGCGGATAGTTGGCTTTCTTTTCATCTACCGTCAGCACCACAGGCTGCCAACCGAAAGAAGGCAAATATTTCACAAACTTCAACCATCGCTGCACACCGGAACCTCCGCTCGGCGTCCAATAGTATGTGATAATCAGTATTTTACGTTTCATTGTGATTGAAAAATTTTAACAGGCAAAGGTATTAATTTTTTGCGGATGTTGAAAATGAGATTTTTTTTGGACGGCAGTTGATGACAAATGAATATTTTTGTTACTTTTGCAAAAAAAATCGTATTTGAATATTAAATTTACCGCTACATGATTGAAACTTATAATACAGTATGGATTTAATAAAGCAAACATTTTGGGATAATAAGTATGAAAATAGCGTGGTTGTACCCGAAATTTCTTCTAAAAACGCTTTAATTAAGTGGTTACAGGTTGTTTTTTCATTAAAAAAAGAAGGAACTTGTATCGAAATAGGAGTTTTCCCCGGTGGATACATCAACGTATTCGGAAAACTTGGTTATCAAATCAGTGGAATAGATTTAACGCCCCGTGTGGTTGAATTAAATGATATTTTTCACTCTCGTAACTATTTGACGGGAGAATTTCAACAACAAGATTTTTTTGAATTTAAACCCGACAAAAAATATGATATTGTTTATTCTTTTGGATTTATAGAACATTTTATTGATTATAAAAGCGTCATTGTCAAGCACTTCGATTTGGTAACAGATGATGGAATTTTGTTTATTGTTGTTCCTAATTTCAGAGGAAAAGTACAACGTTTTCTTCATAAAATATTAGATAACAAAAACTTAAAACGCCACAATTTAAAATCAATGAATCCAAAAGAATGGGAAGATGTTTTCATTGAAAATAATTTTGAAATCATAAAACAAGGCTATATCGGAAAATTTGAGTTTTGGACAGGTATAAAAAATAAATATATAAAAATTACGGTACATCGTATTTTTAAATTTATAATAGCGCCTGTTCTTAGATTATTTTTACCAAAATCATCGTCTTCTTTTTCTCCATATTGCGGAATCATTGCTAAAAAGAAAGGATAAAAAAAAATAATAAACTTATGCCTACGTTAACAGCCATCATTAGCAAAAATACTGATATTCAGCAAAATATAACATTTTATCCGAAAAATCAGTATGGACACGAATCTCATTACTTGCAACGAAAAATTGCAGGTAAAAATTTTGTTGCAGAACAATTTACAACTCCGAAATTTCTCAACGATAAGATTTTAGAAGAAGATGCCGGTTTTGTTATCGGAACGGAAGGGGTGATTTTGAATTTAACAGAGTTAAAGAAAAATTTTAATGCCGAAAATACATTTGATGTCATTAAAAAAATGTATTTATCTGAAAATGAATGTTTTTTAAAAAAACTAAAAGGTGATTTTTCGGGTTTTATTTTTGATAAAAAAGCGAAAAAATGGACAATTTTCACCAATCAGACCGGTTCAAAACGAATTTTCTACTTCAACAATGATGATTATTTCATTTTTTCGTCCGATTTGAAAGAAATTGGTTTTTTGCTCACACAGTTGAATATTGAAAAAAAATTAAATAACGCCGCCGCATATATGCTTCTTACTTGCGGTTTTATGCTTGAAGATAACACGCTGATAGATAACGTAAAACGTTTGACAGCCGGAAATTGTTTGGTTTTTGAAAATAAACAAATTGCGATAAAAGAATATTTTCACTTGCGGAATATTCCGCAAACCGCCGACTCAAAATCCGAAATCATTGAAAAAATGGACGCTCTTTTTTCGCAGGCAGTTCGTTTGGAGTTTGAAAAAGATAAAGAATATGATTATCAACATATTGCAACGTTGAGTGGAGGTCTGGACTCGCGAATGACAGTACTTGTAGCGCACAAACTCGGTTATACCGAACAACTGAATTTTACTTTTTCACAATCAAATCATTTGGACGAAAAAATTGCCAAAAAAATCGCTATTGATTACCGTCATGACTTTCTTTTTCACTCGCTTGACGGTGGAAATTACTTAAAAAAAATTGATAAAAACATCTATTATAGTGATGGTTTGTTGTTTTTCTCAGGTTCAGCGCACGCATTTCATGCGATGGAAAATATAAATTTTGAACTACATGGCGTCATTCACTCCGGCGTGCTTGGCGATGCTATTCTCGGTACTTATTTAAGCAAACCGTATCCTTGTTTGCCAAGTGTAGAAATGGGTGTTTATTCGCGAAAATTGCTGCCAAAACTACGTCCGATTTTTGATGAAATTGCTAAAAATTATGCAACGGAAGAACTTTATAAAATATATAATCGCGGTTTTTTGGGAATCATGAGCGGCTGTTTGTATTATGATATTTTTTCACAGATAGTTTCACCGTTTTTAGATGTGGATTTTTTGAGTTATTGCTATTCTATTCCCGAAAAATATAAGTTCAAAGAACAAATTTATTTGGATTGGATTGCCGCCAAACATCCCGAATTTGCCCGCTATGCGTGGGAAAAAACAGGTGTATCTCCTTTAATATCAAATAGTTTCATAAAATATTTTCACCCGAAATATTATCTCAGAATGAGTAAAAAATTCTTCGACCTGCTATCCGGAAAAACCAAAACAGGAATGAATCCGTTTGATTTATGGTTGGAAGAAAACAGCGAATTACGAAAATATTTTGACGATTATTTTGAAGAAAATATCTGTTTACTTGATTCTTACGAAACGTTAAAACAAGATTGCGAAAACAACTTCAAAACAGGCAACGCAATGGATAAATTTACCGCTTTGTCTCTGCTTTCTGCTGTGAAGTTGCATTGGGGAAACGGTTAAAATTCGTTCAAAAACGCTACAAATTCGCGGTAATTTTTTTCTGCATCGCAACGTTCATTCCAACGGGTACGGGCGTTTTTTCGTAACTCCGAAAGGTTGTTTTTTGTAAAAAAAGCAATTTCATTGGCGAGGTCATCGGCAGAAACGTCTTTTTTTAACAACTTTCCAACTTGATTATCAACAATTTCCGCTGTTCCGCCTACGTCGGTCGCCATCACCGGAACGCCAAACGACAACGCCTCCATAATCGAAACCGGCACTCCTTCGCTTTCGCTGACATTGAGAAACAGATCAACATGATGCTGCCGGTAAAAATTCATCACCTCTTTGTTGGACAACATTCCCAAAAAATTTACATGAACATTAGACGGCAGATTTTCCGTTTCACTTTTTATTTTGTCGAACAATCGACCGGCGCCAATATGTGTCCATTGTATCTCAAAATCAACATTTTGCAACGCCTCAACAATCAAATTTACCCGTTTAACCGGAACAATATTAGAACAACTTAACAGATGAAAAACCTCGTTTTTTCTTTCAGCATTTAACCCGTTGTCGAACACGCCTAAACGACTTAATTTTATTTTATCCGGTTGAATATCAGTATAATGACTTATGAGATATTTTCGTCCGTCTTCGGCAATCGGCACAAACCAGTCGATGGCAGGAAAGAGATATTTTCTGAAAGGAATGTAGTTGTTTCGCATCTCCTCGTAAATATCCATTCTGTGAAAACGCACAAAAACGGGATTGTTGATTTTCTTTTTCAGCGAAGGAATGAGCAACGCTGCCTTGTCGCCCCAATAAAAATAGAGTTTGTCCTCTTTTTCTATGGCGTGGTATAGTTTTGATTTTAACTTTTTGTTGGCGTAAATGCTTCTAAATAAAAGTATTGACGTGAAAAAATTCCATAACCGATTTTTATTCAAATATACTTTTTTTCTAAAAAACTCTTTCACTGCAAACCCGAAAGGCGACATATTGAAAATACCGGACGTCAAAAGTTTCTTTTTATTTTTCGGATTAAAATTGAGCCATGACTGCCAAACCGTAACATTATCAGGCATTTGCCGTAACTCCTCTTGTTTATATAAAGGAATGATAACGATTTCCGAAAATTTTTCAGATAAAAACGGTATTTCGTTTTCTAAAAAAGTCTCGGACTTACCGAACGGGAAATTTTCTGTAAAAAGGAATAGACGCATATTCAACCAACAAATTTCCTGCAAAAGTAAAAAAAATATCGTTACAGGGGAAAAATCGATTTTTTCTCACATTTGTCGGCTAAATTACAGATTTTGCTATCTTTGCGGCAATAAATAAATACGGATATGCAAAAACAATGGTACGAATTATTATTCGAAAACTACGGACAAAAGTATGACAATGAAGTATTTACCCAAGGAACAATGGGGGAATGTGATTTTATTGAGAAAGAAATCGGGTTCGACAAATCGTTGAAAATATTGGACGTTGGCTGCGGAACAGGTCGCCACGCCATAGAATTGACAAAACGCGGATACAACGTAACAGGTATCGATTTATCGGAATCGCAACTGAAAAGAGCCAAAGAAAAAGCAACGGCAGCAGGCTTGTCCATTGATTTTCAACAACAAGATGCGAGAAATCTGTCGTTTGATGGCAAATTTGACGTTGCTATTATGCTTTGCGAAGGCGGTTTTTCGTTGATGGAAACCGACGAGATGAATTACGAAATATTGAAAAATGTTACAAAATCGCTCAAACCGCAGGCAAAATTTATCTTTACCACCTTAAACGGACTCTTCCCGCTATATCATTCGATGGATGAATTTTACGAATCTGCAATAGAAGAGGGCAACTCGCAGTGCAGAGACAATAAATTTGATTTTATGACCTTTCGCGTTCAAGATATTGTGGATTTTGAAGATGATTCGGGCAACAAAAAGTCGCTCAAATGTAACGAAAGATATTACGTGCCAAGCGAAATAACGTGGATGTTAAAATCGTTGGAATACAAAACAATAGATATTTTTGGCGCAAAACTTGGCGAATTTTCGCGGGAACATATCTTGCAAACGGACGATTTTGAAATGTTGGTAATTGCTGAAAAATAGATTTTTATAAAACATAACATCATGAATAACAACGAAAAAGAACGCATTCTCGCACAAATCCGTCAAACGATTATCGGCAACCTTGACGCCGAAACAGCGTTTTCGCACGACCGTTTTTTCAAAGAAAACGAAGGCGCAAAAAGTTACGGATTAACAGCAGCAGCAGTGCGGAAAATCGCTAAAACAACCTTTGAGACGGTAAAAAAATCTTCAAAACAGGACATTTTTGAACTCTGCGAAGAACTTTGGAAATCGGGCTATATGGAAGAGATGTTGATAGCCTGCGTTTGGTCGGAGTCGCTGCATAAACAGTACGAGGTTGCCGATTTTGCCATTTTTGAACGCTGGGTGAGTTGTTACGTCAGCAATTGGGCAGACTGCGATACGCTGTGCAACCACACCGTTGGCGAGTTTGTGATGAAGTATCCGGATTATGTCAATGAACTCAAAAGATGGGCGAAATCGTCCAACCGCTGGCTGCGTCGCGCTGCCGCCGTTACTTTGATAATTCCGGCGCGCAAAGGTTTATTTTTGAACGATATTTTGGAAATTGCCGATATTTTGCTGTCGGATAAAGAAGATTTGGTGCAAAAAGGTTATGGCTGGATGTTGAAAGCCGCCAGCATGAGTGAAACTTTTGTCAAAGGAACACCCGAAATAAAACAGCAACATTTAGACGCCGTGTTTAATTTCGTCATGAAAAATAAAACAGTAATGCCCCGCACGGCGTTGCGCTATGCTATAGAAAAAATGCCTATTGATTTGAAAAACAAAGCAATAGAAAAATAAAAATGAATAAAACATGACGGAAGCGTATTTGGACCTACTACCGAGGTATATGACATGAAGATTAATAGACGAAACCTGCTTGGCTCGCTGTTGGCGGGCGGGATTGCAACACTTGCCGCCGGAAGCCGCGGGGAAGCGGCTGTCCGCTCCGACATCAAAATCACAAGGGTTCGCATTCTGAATCCGCAGAACTTCAAGTCGCTGGCGGGACCTGTCGGTCTGGCTGAAACCGTGGTCGCTGTGGATACCAATGCCGGCATCACGGGTTATGGGCAGGGCGGTTTCCCGGACATGCTGCGATACGCGGCGGGATCGTTGATTAACGAAGATCCCCTGCGCATTGAATATCACTGGCAGCGCATGTATCGCAGCTCTATTTATCCCGCGGGCCGCGAACGGCTTCACGCTTTGGGCGCGCTTGACTGCGCGCTTTGGGATATAAAAGGCAAACTGCTGGATGCTCCGTTGTATGATCTGCTCGGCGGGCGCACACGTGATTACGTCGAATGCTACAAGTCTTTCGCCGGTCTGACCGTTGCCACGGCGCGTGAGGAAGGCCGCAAGGCGATGGCCGAAGGATACCGCGCGATTCGCTTTTTCGTTGCGGGCGAATTCGGAACAATGTTCGATGGACGGCGGGGTATTGTTGAATTGGCAGAAGTCTGCGCCGCCCTGCGCGAGGCCGTTGGGTCGCGGGGCGAATTCATTGTGGACGCGCATACGCGCCTCAGCCTTGCTGATGCCGCGCAGCTCTGCGAGCGGGTAAAGCCGTTATCGCCCCTGTTCGTTGAAGATCCGCTGCATATAATCGACGACGTAAATCTTTTCGCGATGCTGCGCCAGATGACCAACGTGCCGCTCGCGGCCGGCGAGCAGTTCGGCGACATACGCGACGGCAACATGCCGCTGGTCGAACGCAACCTGATTGACTTTCTGAGATCGTCGATTCCGAACGTTGGCGGCGTTACAGGGTTTCGCAAACTCGCCGCGATATGCGAAGCGCATGGCGTGGCGATGGTTCCGCACTTCACGCCGCCGATTGCGTCGGCGGCCGTTGTACACTCAATGTTTACTTTCCCGGGGCAGGTGATGTATGAAGTCTATATGCCCGCGCTGCCGCCATATCTGCGCGAAGCTTATATATTTAGGGACGGGAAAATGTACCACAGCGATCGCCCCGGACTTGGCGTAACCGTCGATGAAAGCCAGTTGGATGAAGTCGCAAGAATCGAAGCCAAATCGCCCGAGTTTTACCATGGCGATCCGGTTTCGAGACCGGACGGCTCGCATCTTTATCTTTAAAATGTCATGCAAGACGGCGTATTGCTTCTAAACCTGGGCGGACCTGAAACGCTTTCTGATGTCCGGCCTTTTCTCTACAAACTCTTTTCGGATCCGGAAATCATACGGATAAAAAATCCGGCGCTTCGCCGTTTTCTGGCGTGGATCATTTCGAGGGCGCGCGAGAAAAAGTCGCAAAGCCTCTACCGGCAAATAGGCGGCGGATCGCCCCTGCGCAAAATTACGGACTCCCAGGCGGCGGCGCTGGAAACGGCGCTTGCCGCCGAAGGAACCCCGACGCGCGTCTATGTCGGCATGCTTTGCGGAAAGCCGTCCATTGACGATGCTTTCGACAGTATCATGGCGGACGACATACGGAGGCTTACCCTGCTGCCGTTGTTTCCACAGTATTCCGCAACGACAACCGGAGCGTGTTTCCGTTATATCCGGGATCTTGCCGTTCGGCGCAACCTGTCTGAAAAAATCGAAATATTACGTATTGCGGACTGGTATAAAAATCCGCTGTATATTGACGCCGTTACGGACATGATAACGGCCGCTTTTGAACGCTTTCCGGAAGAAAAACGCGCTGGTGTCCATATTGTTTACAGCGCTCACTCTCTTCCGGAACGATACATCAAAGAGGGCGACCCATACCTTGACCAGACAAAGGAATGCGTTTCGCTGATAAATAAACGCCTGACCGAAAGGCTTAATTTCGGCGGCGAACATTCCCTCGCGTTTCAAAGCAAGGTCGGTCCGGTTAAATGGCTTGAGCCTTCGACTGAAAGCGTTATCAGGAATCTGGCGCGGCGCGGCATCCGGAATATCCTGGCCGTCCCGGTCAGCTTTGTTTCAGATAACATCGAAACGCTGTATGAACTTGATATCGAATATGGGAATCTTGCGGAGGAACTTGGCGTCACGGAGTTTCGCCGCGCAGAATCGCTGAACGTCCATGCGAAATTCATAGCGGCGTTGGCGAATCTTATATTGCAATTTGAATAAACGTTGCCGCCGCAAACAATATCCATAATATGGCAATAGTTTCATTGCCAAACTGATTCAGCAATAATTTCATTGTCATAATACTATTGACGGCGGATTTGGTATATGCCATGATTGCGCTGTTTTGAGAAAATCAGCAACGATTTCACTGCTAAACGATTTTGGCAGTGAAATCGTTGTTAAAAATAAAGAGGAGTGCGATTATGGGCGCAGATTGGAAAAATCCAAGGTTAACCATCGGCGGCCCCGCCAAAGGCAGGGCGTTTTATAAACGCGATGATATTGTCAAAGAAATCCGGGAAGAATTGAAGAAGGGAAATTCCGTCCTGCTGGTCGCTCCGCGCCGCGTCGGGAAAACTTCGATAATGCAGTACATGGCAGAACACCCCATGAATAATTACAAATTGATTTTCAAGGATGTTGAAGCGATTAATTCTGCAAACTCTTTTTATGAAATAATCTATAACTCTCTTTTGGAGTGTTTGAACAAAATGGAACGGGCGAAAAAAAAGTTCGCCAAATTTTTTGAGGGAATGTCCGTCACAAATATCGGCAAAGACGGCATAGGATTGGAAACCAGGCATATTGATTTTTTGAAAGCAACGACGGATTTGCTTGAACAAATAAATGATAAAAAAGAAATCGAAAATATCGTTTTGTTATTGGATGAACTGCCGCAAATGCTATTCAATATAAATAAAAAGCACAAAGAAGACGCCGGGGAAATTCTCACTAATCTGCGACATTGGCGTCAGCAGACTGAATTGAACAAAAAAGTGAAATTTGTGTTTGCGGGATCGGTGGGGTTTCATTATGTAGTAGAGATCATCAAAGCAAGAGACATCGATATAAACGATTTGAGAAAAGTAAAATTCAAACCATTGCCCGACAGCGAAGCGCATAAGTACATTGATTGGGCGACGCAAGGCTCATCTGTAACTTTTACGGACGAACTGAAACGGTATTTACTCGACAAGATACAATATTTCGTGCCTTATTTTATCAATCTATTTCTTGATGAAATAACAAAACAGGTCATAAGCGTCCGCAGCCATGAAATTACCGCGGAAAACATTGATAATGCGTTTAACGCCATGGTCAAACACGGTGATCATTTTAGGGATTGGAAAACGCGCCTCAAGGACTATATGCCGGAAGCGGATTTTAAATTTGTAAACGAAATATTGATCCATACTGCCCACAAAGGACATATCACATTGCAGGAAATTTACAACAAAGCCGTTGCCCACGATAAACAAGATGACTACATGTCTTTCGTTGAGGACCTGGAACGGGATGGATACATAGCCGAAGTTTCGAATAAATATCAATTTATGTCTCCGTTATTAAGCGCTTTTTGGAAAAAAGACAATCCGGTTTTTAAATCATAAGCGTGAGGCTTTTTATGCTGCCATTCTATCAAATTTCAAATGTCGATGCCCGTGATTACGCGAGCATTAAAGCCGGGTTCATTGTCCGTACGCTGGAATACGAAACAATTGTTTCATCATTGGAAAGTCGCAAGGCGGGCGATTCCATCCAACACGAACTTATTTTAGGAAGACGTGGCAGCGGAAAGTCCACCCTGCTCAAACGTATCGAAGTGGAAATCGCGGAAAACGAAAAGTTGAGGGCAAAATATATTCCCGTGAATTTTGCGGAGGAACAGGCGGGAATTTACCGTCTCATGGATTTGTGGGAACAGGTCTTGCAGGAATTGCATTGCCAGTTCGATGAAAAACCCGAAATGAAAAGTTTTTCTCAATTCGCCGACGACCAATCATATACACGCTACCTGTACAAGGAAATCCACCGTTTTTGCAAAACACGAAAGAAAAAGGCCGTGTTGCTTTTAGATAATTTCGACAGGCTTGTAGGCAGTTTTTCCGACGACGGCAATCTCTTGCGCGAAACGCTCATAAACTATCACGATCTAGTGCTCGTCGCCGCAAGCACCCGTATGGGCGAGCATTTCTGGCGATACGACCAGCCTTTTTATGAGTTCTTCCGTCGCCACCGTCTGGGCGCGTTAAGCAGCAAGGAAACGTTTGACTTAATGAGGCATTGGAGCGTATCACCCGATTTTTATGACAAGAAACAACAGGAAAAAATTAAGGATTTTCTTGAAAAATATCCCGGAAAGGTGGCAAACATCCGACTGCTGACCGATGGATTGCCAAGAACGATGCTATTTTTCCTGGATTTTGTATTACAAACGGAAAAACCGGAAGAAGCGTTTTTTTATTTAAAAAAAATGATGGACGAAGTTACGCCTTTATATCAGGAGCGCTTGCAAACCCTGACTCCTCCATTGCGTAAAATTGCGCTTGAAATGGCGTTCATGTGGAAAGCGGTTTCCACAAAAGAAATCGCCGAGCAATGCCGGATGGAAAGCAAGTTGGCAGCCGCAAATCTCAAAACCCTGACCGATAACAACATAGTCGAAACCATCGCCACCGATAAACGCAACAATCTCTACCGTGTTGAGGAACGTTTTTTCAATATGTGGCTGATAATGACGCAA
>Ga0082212_10000938_pt1 | contig 42916 bp, 38 predicted proteins | sample TergutNt197P3_FD_71548 | JGI IMG/M metagenome (GOLD analysis project Ga0082212, IMG submission 71548) | Neocapritermes taracua P3 segment gut microbial communities from Petit-Saut dam, French Guiana - Nt197 P3 | ecosystem: Host-associated > Arthropoda: Insects > Digestive system > Gut ...
CTGATTCCACGGTGATGATCCACGGCGAAAGCGGCACCGGCAAGGAACTGTTGGCTAGGGCCCTCCATTTGAAAAGTCCGCGGGCCGTAAAACCCCTCATCCCCGTCAACTGCGGGGCCATTCCCGAGGAACTCCTGGAGGCCGAGCTTTTCGGCCATGAAAAAGGGGCCTTCACCAACGCCATCCGCACCCGCCTGGGCCGTTTTGAAATGGCCGACGGCGGCACCATCTTTCTGGACGAGATAGGCGACATGAGCCCCAAGCTCCAGGTCAAGCTGCTAAGGGTCATACAGGAACACGAGATAGAGCGGGTGGGGGGCGACCGGATCATTGCGGTGGATATCCGGATCATCACGGCCACCAACGTGGATCTGGCCCTGGCCGTGGAAGAGGGCCGCTTCAGGGAAGACCTGTTTTACCGCCTGAACGTCATACCCATAACCATGCCCCCCCTGCGGGAGCGCCTGGAAGACGTGCCGCTCCTCATCGAGCATTTCCTGGCCCGGCTGGCGGCCACCCGGGGCAGCCGGGTGACCGGCCTGGCCCCGGAGGCCCTGAACCGCCTTTTGGCCTACGGCTGGCCGGGAAATGTGCGGGAACTGGAAAACCTCATTGAGCGCATGGTCACCCTGGCCGATGGCCCGGTGCTGGCGGTGGAGGATTTGCCGGCCAAGCTCCTGGCTTCCACCGATGGTCGGCCGGTCCCGGAACTGGCCCTGGCCCTGGCCGACGAACCGGCCGATGAACCGCCCGACACGCCGGCCGAAGCTCCCGGGGCTCCACCCCCGGACAGCCCTGAAAACCGGCCGGCTCCGGCCTCGATCGTTTCGGACTGGCCGGATCTGGAACTGCCCCCGGAGGGTGTCGATTTCAACGCCCTGGTCTCGGCCTATGAAACCCAGCTCATCATCGCGGCCCTTAAGGCCGCCGGCGGGGTCCGGAACAAGGCGGCCAAGCTCCTGAACATCAATCGCACCACTTTGGTGGAGAAGATGCGCAAAAAGGGGCTTCTCCAGGGCGATGGCCCGGACTGACCTTAGGCGGGCCTTCAGCTAAGCCTGAAGCGGAGCGGGAGATCCATGTTTTTTCAGCCGTCCGGGCTCCCCGCCGGCTAATGGCCGGGTGGTATTCGGCCGATAACTAATTAGGAAGCGCCGGAAAAGGCGTCCGGCTTCCTAAGAACTGAAATTCCCCCTGGAGTCGCCCTTGTGACCCAGACCGCTCCCCAGAAATACCGGAGTCCGGCCCCAGTTTACCTTGTCCTGGCGGCCCTCTTTTGTTGCGCCCTGTTTCCGGGCCGGGCGGCCGGGCAGAGGGAGAACAGCCTGGAACAGGTGGCCCTGGGCGACGGCCAGGGCTATTCCCGCCTGGCCTTCACCTTCCGGGAGCCTCTCGGCCCCTATACGGTGAAGACCGAGCCGGGCGGACGCCTCCTGATTGACCTGGGGCCCATGCGGATGGGGGAACTCGGCGCCCTGCCGAGGCATGAAGTGATCACCGGACTCGACTTCGAGACCAGGGACGGCCGGCTCCTGGCCCTGGTGCGGGTGGGCCTGGCGGAATATGACCTGAAACATATTACCGGCCGCGACCGCTATACCCTCAACCTGGACGTCATGCCTCCGGCGGCCCCGGAAGCGCCGGCCATGCCCGGGGAACTGGGCCGGGAGACCCTGGCCCTGCCCTCCCTGGCCGAAGTGGCCCTGGAACAGAGCGGGCTGACCCCTCCCGGCCCGCATGACGGGCCGGCCGAGCACCTCTTCCAGAGGATCCTGGGGTCGGTGGCGATCGACAACCGGTCCCCGGCCAGGGACGACCTGAACTTCCTTTTCGAAACTTTCCCCAATCATCCCCGGCTGGAAGTGGCCAGCTACCTTAAGGCCGAACTGGACTTCCTGGCCGGCCCGCCGGAAGAGACCTATGCCGCGGCCACCGAGGCCTGGAAATCCTTTCTGGACCGCTGGCCTCACAGCGCCTTAAGTTCGCGGGCCCGTTACAAGCTGGCGGAAGCCGATCTTCTTTTGAACTTCAACAATGAGGCCGCGGGCCAGTTCGCCTTTCTGGCCGGCGAGGGGGACGACGTTTACTCCCAGAGGGCTCTACTGAAGGCCGCGGACCTTTTAATGGGCATGGACCTGGTCGATGAAGCCCGGAAAGTTTTGACCCCGGCCCTGAACCAGGGCGTGGCCGACCGGCTGGGCTGGGAGGTTTACGCCCGGGCGGGCGCGGCCGATTTCTACCAGGGCTTTCACAGCCAGGCCGCGGAGATCTTGAACGAAGCCCTGCGCCAGGTTCCGGACCTTCACGAGACTTTCCCGGAAAGCCTTTACGCCCTGGGTGAAGCCTATCACTACCTGGGCCGGCCCGATCTCAGCCGCCACTATCTGACCCAGGCCGTCAACCTCATACCGGACCACCCCAAGGCCGACATAATACTTACCCGCATCGGCGACAATTATCGCCAGGAGGGTCTGGACCGGGAAGCCATAGCCATCTATGGCGCGGTCCGCCGCAACTACCCGCGGCAGGAAGGGGGCCTCATCAGCCAGGTGCACCTGGCCGACATGGGCTCTCTTCACAGCTTCTTCAGCCAGGAAAAGGTGTTTGAGGCTCTGGAGCGCGGCAGCCGGCAGGCTACGGTGGAAATGTATAAATCCATCCTGGACGCCGGTTTCACCTCGCCCCTGGTCCAGTTGGCCCAACTCAGGATCGGCACGGCCCTGGCTGAAGACGGGGCGGCCAACGAAGCCATCAAATGGCTGCGCGAACTGGAGATCAACAATCCCAAGAGCCCTCTTTTGCCCGAGGCCCTGCCGGTTTTGAACTCGGCCCTGGTCGACGAGATGGCCCTCTTTAGGGATATGGAGGATTGGCAGGGCATAGTCGACCTCTACGCCGACAACTCCTATTACTTCGCCTCCAGCGACCGGCCCCGGATGGAAGCCTTGGTGGCCCAGGCCTACGAGCGCCTGGGCCGCTTCCGGGAAGCCAGGGAAATGTGGGCCGAGCTGGCCGAAGAGACCCCGGACAAGCGCCTGACCCGGGCCAGGGGCCTGGTGGTCAACAGCCTGAAGATCGGGCAGCCCCAGGCGGCCTTTAAGTATATCCAGGAAATGGAATCCGAGTTCCCCGAACAGCGCCGGTGGCTGGATGATCAACTGGTCCTGGTCGGCCACGCCCTGGCCCGGCCCCACAACGCCGAGGCCGTCACCAATCTCCTGGACCTCCGCCGCGGCACTTCATCCGAGCCGGTGCGGCGGGATGCCTTGTCCGACGCCATCACCATTGAGATCGATGGCCGGCGCTACGACCGGGCCGTCACCCTCATCAAGCAATACCGCCAGGAATACCCCTTGGATGAACTGAGCCCGGAATATCTCCTGACCCTGGCCCAGATCGCGGATTACCAGAAGCGTCCCGAACAGGCCTGGGATCTGTTCTCACAATTCCGCCAGAGCTATCCCGAGGACCAGCGGGGGCGTCAGATCCTCCTGGCTCAGATAGAAAAAGCCGACAGCCTCGGCCGCCCTGAAGACGCCTTCCGTTTCATTGATCTCTATCTCGGCCTTTATCCCCGGGACCAGGAGAGCGCCTCCCTCCTGATTGAAAAGATGAACCGGCTCTGGGAAGCCGGCCGCCATGACGAGGCCTGGGAGGCCCTGGTCTCTTTCGCCCGGGAATACCCGGAGGAGCCCAGGCGGCCCGGGATCATGCTTGGCTATCTTGAACGGGTTTGGGAGAAGGGCCGCGACCGGGAGGCCCGGGAACTTTTGGGGGCCCTTCTGGCCGGCTACCGTGATCAACCGGAACTCCCGGAGCTTCTCCTGAAGCGGGCGGACCGATGCTGGAGCCAGGGACGCCCTGATGAGGCCAGGGAACTGACCGCCATCATTCTGGCCAACTACCCCGGCGATGGACGTTTAGCCGACCTCCTCCTGAAGCAGGCGGACCGGAGCTGGAGCCGGGAACGCTATGATGAGGCCCGGGAACTGACCGCCCTTATTCTGGCCAACTACCCCGGCGACGGACGTTTGGCCGACCTCCTCCTGAAGCAGGCGGACCAAAGCTGGACCCAGGGACGCCACGATGAGGCCAGGGGTCTGACCTCTTTCATTTTAGCCAACTACCCCGGCGACGGACGTTTGGCCGACCTCCTCCTGAAGCAGGCGGACCAAAGCTGGACCCAGGGACGCCACGATGAGGCCAGGGGCCTGACCTCTTTCATCTTAGCCAACTACCCCGGCGACGGACGCCTGGCCGACCTCCTCTTCAAGCTGGAGGATCAGAGCTGGACCCGGGAACGCTATGACGAGAGCCGGGAATTGACCGCCCTGATCCAGGCCAACTACCCGGCCGACGAACGTCTGGCCGGACTTTTCCTCCGCCGGGCGGAAGGGAATTGGGGCCGGGGCCGTTTTGATGCCGCGCTGGAGGATTGGAACGGCTTCCGCCGGGACTTTCCTGAAAATGGGCAGGTGGGGCGGAGCTATGTGGACCAATACAGAAAAATGGTGGCCGCCGGCCTGTCTTCCGAAGCCTTCCAACTGGCTGAGGAATACCGCGGTCTCCGGCCCCAGGATGCGGATTCTCAGGCCGACCTGATGCTGGAACAGGCCAAGGACTATTTCGCCCTGAACCGGCCGGACGAGGGCCTGGCCATGTGGAACCGCTTCCGGCAGACCTTCCCCGAGGACGGGCGGAACGCCGACCTCCTGCTCATCCAGGCCCGCCGGGAACTCAGGTCCGGGCTGGGGGATGAAGCCCTGGGCCATTATCGGCAGTTCCTGGCCCAATACGAAAAAGACGGGCGTCTGGCGGACATTTACCTGGAAACCGCCGCGGCCGAGGTCAGCCTCAATCAGCGGGCCGAGGCCTGGGAGCGTTTGAACAACTACATTACCGCCTTCCCCGCCCATTCGGGGCGCCCCAAGGCCATCATGGATGCCGTGGACCTGGGCCGGTCGCTCGGCCGCTTGCCTGAGGCGGTGGGGCTTTTGGGCGTCTTCCGCCGCGACTACCCGGATTCCCCCTCGACGCCGGGCACTTTCATGGCCGAGGCCCGTTTGAGGCTGACCATCGGCGACCAGGCCGGGGCCGTCACCACCCTGGAAAACGGCGTACTGAGCCGGCCGGAAGTTGACCTGGACCCGCAGGCCCAGGCCCTGTTGACCGAACTCTACCTGGAGGAGGGACGGGTGGAAGACTGGGCCGCCCTGGTGGAAAAAAATCTGAACCGGGCCGAAAGAGGTCCGGCCCCTTCGAACCGCTTCCAGAAATATTACCAGTTGGCCCAGGTCTACCAGGAACTGGGGCGCAACCCCGATGTCGAGCGCAACCTCGATTCAGCCCTGGCCAACCGAGACGGCGGGGTCTCCGCTGAAAATCTCTACGCCGTGGCCCAGGGCTATAAACGCCTTTTAAGGTCGGATAAATACCGGTCCACCCTGCTTTTGGTCAGGGAAACCAACGATCCATTCTGGCAGAAAATAGCGGCTGATGAACTGGCCGCCGGAACCAGCGGCTGAAATGCCGAAATGAGAAGACGACCCCAGGGACCCCCGGCCGGGGGTCTCTGGGGTCGTCTTTAGGGGATGTTTATTCAGGCCTTTTTGGCGGCTGGTTTTTTGGCCGCGGGCTTCTTGGCCGCGGGTTTCTTGACCGCGGGCTTGGCTGCGGGCTTTTTGACCGCGGGTTTCTTGGCCGCGGGCTTGGCTGCGGGCTTGGCCGCCGGTTTCTTGGCCGCGGGCTTGGCTACTGGTTTCTTGGCCGCGGGCTTGGCCGCGGGTTTCTTGGCCGCGGGCTTGGCCGCGGGCTTGGCCGCGGGTTTCTTGGCCGCGGGCTTGGCCGCGGGTTTCTTGGCCGCGGGTTTGGCCGCGGGCTTGGCCGCCGGCTTCTTGGCCGCGGGTTTGACAGTGGTTTTCTTGGCTGCCGGCTTGGTGGCGGTGGCGGCCTGGCGTTCGGCGACGGCGGCTTGACCGGCGGCCAAACGGGCTACTGGAACCCGGAAAGAAGAACAGGAAACGTAGTTCATAGCTACCTCGTTACAGAATTTGACGGTGTCAGGATCACCGCCATGTTCACCACAAATGCCAATCTTGAGGGCGGGATTGATCGACCGGCCTTTTTCAATGGCCAGCCGGATCAAAGCGCCCACACCTTCCACGTCAATAGTAACAAAAGGATCCTTTTCCCAGATGCCCTCTATGAGATAGTTGGGCAGGAACTTGCCCGAGTCGTCCCGGCTGAGGCCGAAGGTCGTCTGCGTAAGGTCGTTGGTGCCGAAAGAAAAGAATTCAGCCCCGGCGGCGACTAACTTGTCAGCCACCAGGGCGGCCCGGGGCAGTTCGATCATGGTGCCCACGAGGTATTTGAAGCGGATCCCGGTTTCCGCCATGACCTCTTTGGCCGCCTGATCCACTATGGCTTTCTGGAGGCCGAATTCCCGTTCATGGCCCACCAGGGGGATCATGATCTCCGGCAGCACCTTTATTTTTTCAGCAACCGCCTTGGCCGCGGCCTCGAAAATGGCCCGGGCCTGCATGGCCGTTATTTCCGGATATACCACGCCCAGGCGGCAGCCGCGGTGGCCCAGCATGGGGTTTTGTTCCTGAAGTTCAGTAGCCGTGTTGCGGATGCGGGCCCGGTCCTCGCCCAGGTATCTGGCCAGATCGCTGATTTCCTCTTCGGTGTGGGGGAGGAACTCATGGAGCGGCGGGTCCAGGGTGCGGATGGTCACCGGCAGACCGTCCATGGCTTTGAATATGCCTAAAAAATCGTCCCGCTGCATGGGCAGGAGCTTGTCCAGGGCCATCTGGCGGCCTACATGGTCGGTGGCCAGGATCATTTCGCGCATGGCGGTGATGCGGTCCGGGGCGAAGAACATATGCTCGGTGCGGCACAGGCCGATGCCTTCGGCCCCCAGTTCCCTGGCCACCTTGGCATCGTTAGGCGTGTCGGCATTGGCGCGCACGCCCAGGCGTTTGAGACCGCCGGCCCACTTCATGAGGGTGGAGAAATCACCGGTCAGACGGGCGTCGATGGTGTGAAGCTGGCCGAGGATGACCTCGCCCTTGGCGCCGTCGAGGGATATCCAGTCGCCTTCCCGGATCGTCAGGCCGGACTTGGTGTAGAATTCCTTGTGCTCGTAGCTGACCCTGATGTCGCTGACCCCGGCCACGCAGGTCTTGCCCATGCCCCGGGCCACCACCGCGGCATGGCTGGTCATGCCGCCCCGGGCGGTCAGGATGCCCTGGGCGCTGAACATGCCGCTGATGTCCTCCGCGTTGGTCTCCAGCCGCACCAGGATGACCTTCCGCCCGCTATGAGCCCAGGCTTCGGCCTCGCTGGCCGAAAAGACCACCTGCCCCACGGCCGCGCCCGGCGAGGCGGGCAGGCCCCGGGCGATGACCTCCCGCTTGGCCTTGGGGTCGAAGGAAGGCAGAAGCAACTGGGTCAACTGGTCAGGATCCACCCGGTTGATGGCCGTGATCTCGTCGATCTGCTTTTCCCGCACCAGGTCGACGGCTATCTTAACAGCCGCCTGGGCCGTGCGTTTGCCGTTCCGGCACTGGAGCATCCAGAGCTTGCCTTCCTGGACGGTGAACTCGATGTCCTGCATATCCCTGTAATGCTTTTCCAGCTTCCGGCGGATATCGTCGAGTTCCCGGTAGGCCTTGGGCATTTCATCGGTCATGGTGGTGGTGACGCCGGCCGGCAGGGGCTTGGCCCGGTTGATGGGGTTGGGCGTGCGCACGCCGGCTACCACATCCTCGCCCTGGGCGTTGACCAGGTATTCGCCGTAGAAATAGTTTTCGCCAGTGGAAGGGTCGCGCGAGAAGGCCACGCCGGTGGCCGAGGTCCGGCCCATGTTGCCGAAGACCATGGCCTGGACGCTGACGGCCGTGCCCCAGGTTTCGGGGATACAGTATTTCGCCCGGTAGACCACGGCCCGGTGGGTCATCCAGGAGGCGAAGACCGCGCCGATGGCCTCCCACAACTGCTCACGGGGATCTTCGGGGAAGTCCCGGCCCAGCTTGGTCTTTATCAGCCCCTTGAAATCGCGCACCAGGCCCTTGAGATCCTCGACGGTCAGCTCGGTATCCACCCGATAGCCTTTCCGCGTCTTGACATCTTCAATTATCGCGTCAAAGGGGTCCTGGGCAAGTTCATTTTCGGCCCTGAGATCCAGGACCACGTTGCCGTACATGGCCACGAAACGCCGGTAGGAATCAAAGGCGAAGCGATGGTTGCCGGTCTTGCCTATCAGCCCCTGCACCGTCTGGTCGTTGAGGCCGATGTTCAGCACCGTGTCCATCATGCCCGGCATGGATATCCGGGCCCCGGAACGGCAAGACACCAGAAGAGGGTTTCTGGTGTCTCCGAAAATGGCCCCCATGGTCGTTTCCACGTGCTTGAGCGCGTCTTCGACCTCTTTTCTCAAGGTCTGGGGATATTTTTGCTTGTTCTGGTAATAGGCCGTGCAGACTTCCGTGGTGATGGTGAAACCGGCCGATACCGGAAGACCCAGGCGGGACATTTCCGCCAGGTTGGCGCCCTTGCCTCCCAGGAGGTCGTTCATGGCGCTGTTGCCATCGGTCTTGTTGCCGCCGAACAGATAGACCATCTTTTCCAAGGCCATAGACCCAACCCCCCGCGTTCAACCGCTCCCGCCTTGGCCGCGCCGAAACATCCCGGGCTTGCCCTGTCGTGCCCGCCCTTCAACTTTCGGACCGGCCGCTTCGTCAGTCTAAAATTTGTTTCCGTTCGGACCCCACTCTTTTTTCCTTATAACATATTTAACTTGAAATTTACAACGATTATTACACAGTTTTAAAAAATTTTGCATGATTTTCGGTCCGGCCGGTTCAGGTCCTAACCGCCGCCCGCCAACTCTGGTTATGGCCGGCCTCGTATGCGGCCAGGCGGTCTTCCTTTTGCAGGGTAAGGCTTATGTCGTCCCAGCCGTTGAGCATCAGTTCCCGGGCGTAGGGGTCCATGGCGAATCCGGCCGAAAAACCAGCCGGCCCGGTCACGGTCCGGGCCGCAAGGTCCAGGCTCAATTCAAACCCCGGCCTGTCTTTGACGAGCCGAATGAGACCGGCCACGGTCCCGGCCGGCAGTTCCACCAAAAGCAGACCGTTTTTAAAGGCGTTGTTCTTGAAGATATCGCTGAAGGAAGGGGCGATGACTGCTTTGAAGCCATAATCCATAAGGGCCCAGGCGGCGTGTTCCCGGCTGGACCCGCAACCGAAATTTTCCCGGCTGACCAGCACGCCGGCCCCCTGGTAGCGGGCCTGGTTCAGGGGACAGTCAGGGTCCGGGGCTCCGTCCGGCTTAAAGCGCAGGTCGTGAAACACATGGCGGCCGTAGCCGCGGCGTTGTGTATTCTTGAGAAACTGCCTGGGGATGATGAGATCGGTATCCACGTTGGGGCGGTCAAGGATCGCGGCCACAGCGGTCAGGCGGGTGAATTTTTCCATGGGGTCCTTGTAGCGCGTTCGCCGCCGATCGCTAAGGGCCGGCCCTGGCCTAACGCTAACGGGCGTCTGTAAGAAGGCCCTCGGCTATGGTCAGGCGCCGGGTGGCCACCCGGGCCAGAAAATCCTGGTCGTGACTGACGATCAGGGCGGGCAGGGCGCTGGCGGCCAGAATATCCTCCAGCCTGGTCACTGTCCCCGGGTCCAGGGCGGCGGTGGGTTCATCCAGGATCAACAGGCGGGGCCTGAGAGTCAGGGCCGCGCCGATGGCCACCAGCTTCTTTTCACCGCCGGACAGGTCATAGGTCACCCGGCGTTCAAAGCCGGCCAGGCCCAGCCTATCCAGCACCTCCTCCACCCGGCGGTGGATCTCCTCGTGTTCCACCCCCAGATTCAGGGGGCCGAAGGCCAAATCGTCGGCCACGGTGGGACAGAACAACTGGTCGTTGGCATCCTGAAAGACAAAGCCAAGGCTGGGCCGGACTTCCTGGAAGTCCCGCTCTTCCCGCCTGATCCGGCCGAAGATCTCCACGGTTCCGCCCTGGGGTTTGATCAGGCCCATGATGAGAAACAGGAGGGTCGATTTGCCGGCTCCGTTGGCCCCGGACAGGCCCAGGACTTCCCCGGCCCGGAAATCCAGATCCAATCCTCTTATGACCGGGGGGCCGCCGGGATAGGCGAAGGTCATATCTCTTATGGCGATCAAAGTTTCAGAAGACATTGAGGGCCGTTCCTCCGGTGAGCATCAGGGCCAGGAGGGCGGCTCCCAGCCAGTCCCGGCCGGTGAACCGGAAATGATCGTGGAACCAGAAGCGCCCGGTATAGCCCCGGCAGATCATGGCCGCGTGGACCCGTTCAGCCCGGTCAACCCCGCGGACCAGGAGTATCCCCACCAGGTTGGCGTAGGTCCTTAAGGTGTGGAGATCGAACCCGGGCCGGAAGGCCCGGACTTTCAGGGCCTGCCTGAGCCGGACGTATTCCAGCCTGAGAACGTGAAAATACCGGAGCGTCAGAAGGAACACGGCCGTCAGTTTTTCCGGGGCCCCCAGGCGGCGGGCGGCGGCGGCCAGTTGGGTGATGGAGGAGGTGCCGAAAAAAGCCAGGGCGCCCAGGGCCGCCGCATTGACCTTGAGAGTCAGGATCATAGCCAGTTCCAGCCCGGGCCGGGTCAGGGCCAGGCCGCCCAGAGTCAGGGCCGGTTCGCCGGGGACGGAAAAAGGCAGAAACAGCCAGATGAAGATGAGAAAAAAATTTACCGCGGCCAGTCGCCGGGCCGTGGTCCGGGGATCAAGCCGGCCCAGGCCGGCGAAGACCAGGGCCCCGGCCAGGGCGAAAACGGCCGCCGGCCCGGTCCGGGCCAGGGCGGCCAGGAGAGACCAGGCCGACACGGCCGCCAGTTTCAGGCGGGGGTCCAGGCGGTGGAGGACGGAGTGGCCCGGGTTCAGGTCGCAGGTCACGGGCGGGTGGCTCCGGGCAAAGCGCTTTCCCGGTTCAGCCTGGATGAATAACGATGCAAAACGAATGAAGCGAGGCCGAAAACACACGTCATCAGGAAGAATTGGAAAATTTCCCGGCCAAATCCAAAGAGGTTCAGAATCAGATCTATCAAAAGGGCCCCGAGGCAGACGCCGGCCAGATACATTAATACGGCGGTCAAATCGAAATACCAGGTGCTCACTTGCGGAAGGAAGAACCTGACGATCTTGGATATTGTTTTATCCGGGTCACGCCATTTTTTCACCAGCGTCGCGGCTATGATCACGACAACAATGGTCAGCCCCAGGCTGAACGGCCCCAAATTGCTGACCACCGCTGAAAAGATGTTTATCTTGTCAAATATGGCGAAGGCCGCCCCAAAAAGCCCGCCCAGGATGGCCCGGGCGCGCAAATCTGAAAAGAAGCTTCCGTTCATCTTTAATCCCCTTTCTTCGCTTCACCCGCCGCCGGGGGAGGCCCCCCTCCAATCCCCGCGGGAGGCTGGAGCGGGTCGCGGATAGCCTGTCGCAATATTTTAATTATGATACCACGCCTGGCCCGGGCTGCCAAGCCGAGATGGACCGGCCTGCGTCCATTATGCGGTCTTTAGCTTCGCGGTATTTTTTAATACGTTCCTTGTCTTTTGCGGTCGGGTTTGAAATCCTCGTCAAATCCATGTTATCCGCAAGATCGCCCTTTTTGACCTTGCAAGCGATTTCGTTAGTCAATACACGGCTGATAAAATTGTCGTAGTTTTCGTCATTCCTTTTCGTTAAACAATCCAGCGCGGCTATGACTTCCTCTGAAAAACCTTCCGCCCTCAGGTCATCAAATGTGATGTCAGTATCTTCTACAACGTCATGCAATATGGCGCATATTTTTGTGGCTTCATTTTCGTTTTCACAGAAATTGAGCATAACGCGGAGTGGATGTAAAATATATGGATTACCGCCTTTGTCCACCTGCCCGCTGTGGGCCTTTGCCGCCATTTCTATGGCTTTGTTCAACATAAGCGCTTCCTCATTTTTGCGCCAAGGGGCCGGCCGGACTGTTGTCAACAAATAGAAATGTCCGGCCGTACCGCCTGTCCGAGCGGGGCGTGGTGCTCAAGGAGCGCCGGGAATAGCCGGGCCGTTCAGGGCGGCCCCGCTCCAGGCCAGGCCCCGCCTGTCCTTATCCGACAAAATTGGTTCGCTCCCCGGGGGCAGGGGCCAGGCCACCCCGACGGTCGGGTCGTCCCATTTTAGAGTCCGCTCCCGGGCCGGGTCATAATAGGCGGTGACCTTGTATTGCACCTCGGCCCGTTCCGACAGCACCAGAAAACCGTGGGCCAGGCCCTCCGGCAACCAGACCTGCCTGCGCCCTTCGGCCGAAAGCTCCAGGCCGGACCAGCGGCCGAATGTCGGGGAACCCGGCCTCATATCCACAGCCACGTCAAAAACAGCGCCCGCCGTGACCCAAACCAGTTTACCCTGGGGCGCCCGCTCCTGGTAGTGCAGGCCCCTTAACACATTCCGGGACGACCCGGAATGATTGTCCTGGACAAAATGCACCTCCCGGCCCACGGCCTCCGCAAAACGCCTGTGATTGAAGCTCTCCAGAAAAAAACCCCGCTCATCGCCGAAAACGCGGGGAGTGAGGACCAACAGGCCGGCTATGTCCCCGGATTCAATTTTCATGGCCCCTCCAAAAGCTGCCGCAAATAACGCCCGTAACTGTTGCGGAGCAGGGGTTCAGCCAGTCTTTCCAGTTGGGCCGCGTCTATCCAGCCCTGGCGCCAGGCCACTTCCTCCGGGCAGGCCACCTTCAAACCCTGCCTTTTTTCAATGGTGCCTATAAACTGCCCGGCTTCCAGGAGGCTGTCGGGGGTGCCGGTATCCAGCCAGGCCAGGCCCCGGCCCATGGTCAGCACCTCAAGGCGGCCCTCCTCCAGATACAGGCGGTTCAGGTCGGTTATCTCCAGTTCGCCCCGGGCCGAGGGGGTCAGGCTCCGGGCCTTGTCCGGCGCCGTGCGGTCATAGAAATAAAGCCCGGTGACCGCGTAATTGGACCGGGGCCGGGCCGGCTTCTCCTCCAGGCTAACGGCCCTCCCCCGGGGATCGAATTCCACCACCCCGTAGCGCTGGGGGTCGTCCACATGGTAGGCGAAAACAGCGGCTCCCCCGGCCCGGCCGGCCCGGGCCAGGAGCTGCGGCAATTCATGCCCGTAGAATATGTTATCCCCCAGAATGAGGGCCGAAGGACCGCCGGCCAGAAATTCCTCACCTATGGTCAGGGCCTGGGCCAGGCCCTCTGGTTTGGGCTGCACCGCGTATTTGAGGTCAAGGCCCCACCCGCGGCCGTCACCCAAAAGTTTTTGAAAATTCGGGGTGTCCTCGGGGGTGGAGATGAGGAGGAAGTCGCGGATCCCGGCCAGCATCAGGGTGGTCAGGGGATAATAGACCAGGGGCTTGTCATAGATGGGCAAAAGCTGCTTGGACACGGCCAGGGTGGCCGGATGCAACCGGGTGCCGGCTCCGCCGGCCAGGATCAAGCCTTTGCGTTGCGCCGTGGCCGCTTTATCAGTCATCGCCATCCCCATAATGCTTTTTTATCCAGTCGCGATAGCCGCCGTCGCGGACGCTCCCCAGCCAGTCGGCCTCGGCCAGATACCACTCCACCGTGGCGGCCAGGCCGCTATTGAAGTCGTGGCCCGGGCTCCAGCCCAGTTCCGCGTGGATCTTGTCCGCGTTGACCGCGTAGCGCCGGTCATGCCCCGGACGGTCCGCCACGTGGGTTATCTGGGACCGGTAGGAAAGCCCGTCCGGACGGGGCCGCCGCTCATCTAGGAGGGCGCAGAGGCCTTCCACCACCTCCAGGTTGGCCTTCTCCTCCCCGCCGCCGATATTGTAGGTCTCCCCCGGCCGCCCGGCGGCCAGAACTTGGCGCAGGGCCGCCACATGGTCGGACACATAAAGCCAGTCGCGCCTCTGCCGCCCGTCGCCGTAGATCGGCAGGGGCCGGCCTTCCAGGGCGTTGGTTATGACCAGGGGGATGAGTTTTTCCGGAAACTGGAAAGGTCCGTAATTATTGGAGCAGTTGGTGGTCAAAGTCGGCAGCCCGTAAGTGTGGTGATAGGCCCGCACCAGGTGGTCGGCGGCGGCCTTGGAGGCCGAGTAGGGGCTGTTGGGGGCGTAAGCCGTGGTTTCGGTGAAAGCTGGGGCCTCCGGGCTCAAGGACCCGTAAACCTCGTCGGTGGAGACCTGGAGGAAACGGAAGGCCTCTTGCTCCCCGGCGGGCAGCCCAGCCCAGTATTCCCGCGCCGCTTCCAGGAAATTGAAGGCGGCCATGACATTGGTGCGGATGAATTCCGCCGGGCCGCGGATGGACCTGTCCACATGGGATTCGGCGGCGAAATTCAGGATTGCCCGCACCCGGTGGCGGGCCAGGAGGCCGGCCGCCAGTTCCCGGTCGCCCAGGTCCCCCCGGACCAGAAGGTGGCGCTCCGGGCGCGGCAGACGCTCAAAATTGCCGGGATGGCCGGCATAGGTCAAAAGGTCCAGGTTGACTACCGTTTCATCCTCGGCCGCGTTCCATTCCAGGATGAAATTGGTGCCTATGAACCCGGCCCCGCCCGTTACCAGGATGGTCATGGGGAGGCCGCCTTCAGCCTGACCCATTCAAGGCGCTCCAGGTCGATGGTGGAAGGGATGGTGCAGTCGGCCCCCAGGATGACCCCGGTCCGCCCGGCTTCAGCCAGGAGGTCCGCGGTGAAGGCCTCTATTTCGGCCCGGGAACCCGATTCCAGAAGGGAGCCGGGAACATTGGCGAAGCCGCCTATAACGGCCCGGCCGCCGAACAGGGCCTTGCCCCGGCCCAGGCTCACTTTTTCCACGTGGACGGCCCAACTGAAGGCCTGGGCCGGAAAATCGGCCCAAGCGGCCAGATTGTTGCGGGCCCCGCCGTAGCCGCAGATGTGCAGGATATTCCGGCCCCCGGCCGCGTTGGCCGAATCCAGCACGGCCAGATCGGACGGCCGGATAAACCGGGCGTAGGTTTCGCCCGTCACCCGTCCGGGATCCGGATTTTGAACGCTCAGGTAAACGCCGTCCGCGCCGCCGGCCCTGACCACGCTTTCAGCCAGAGCCGCCAAGCCCCGGCCCATCCGGGTCAAAGCCCCGAACACCTCCTGGGGGCTCTGGGTGAGCCACTGAAGCAGCTTCTCCCGGCCCAAGAGGAAGCGCAGAGAAGTGGACGGAGAAAATATATTGTAAAAACAGGGAGTATCCGGGGCCAGGGCCGTCACGGCCCGGACCAGTTCGGCCTGGCGGACCAGCCAGGGATGCCCCGGGGCCAGGGCTTCCAACCCCTTGAGATCGGCCAGCTTTTCCAGGGGCCCCAACGCGGGGTAGAGGAAAAAGCCGTCGCTCATGATCTTGACCAGGTCCGGCCGGGCCGCCTCGATGAAACGCCGGTGCCCCTCAAGGTTTTCGGCCCAAAGCCGGGGCTCCTGAAGGCCGTCGCCGGTCTCGGCCTCGGGCAGAAAATGAAACCAGAAGCCCACCGGCACCCGGTCCACCGGTTCATTGTCAAAGGCCCTGAAAACCAATTCCCGCATGGCCCTCTCCCGAAGTGGTTTTCACCTATTCTAATCCCAGGCCGCCGGGTTGTAAACATAAAATAAGCCCGAGGCAACCTCGGGCTTATTTCCGGGGCGTTCCCGCCCTCTGGTTATTTTTGATTACTTGGCGGCCGCCCAATAGCCCCGGATATCATCCTTAAGGCCGGCCGGCAAGGGCACATACTGGAGGTTTTTGGCTTCCTCATCGCCCTTGACATAGCACCAGTCAAAGAACTTGGTCACATTTTCCAGGGCCTTGGGATTGTCGCGCCTGATGAGGATGAAGGTGGCCGCGGCTATGGGCCAGGAATCAGACCCTTCGGCATTGACCAGCCACAGGAAATAATCCTGGGCCCGGTCCCATTTGGCCTTGGCGGCCGCGGCCGAAAAAGTCGCCAGGGAAGGCTCGACCTTCTGGCCGGCCTGGTTCAAAAGGCCGGCCCAGGTGATCTTGTTTTCAGAGGCGTAGGCGTATTCCACATAGCCGATGCTGTTCTTCACCCTTTTGACGCTGCCGGCCACGCCATCGTTGCCCTTGGCGCCGTTGCCCACCGGCCAGTTGATGGATTTGCCGGCGCCGATCTCATCTTTCCATTCCGGGGACATCTGGGACAGGTAGTTGGTGAAGATGGCCGAGGTGCCGGAACTGTCCGAACGGTAAACCACGTTGATGGCCGCATCGGGCAGTTTCTTGCCGCTGTTTAAGGCCGCTATGGCCGGGGCGTTCCACTTGTTTATCTTGCCGTGGAAGATATCGGCCATGACCTTGCCGGAGAGGACCAATTCGTTATTGGCGAAACCGTCAAGATTGACGATGGCCACCACCCCGCCCAAAACCGCCGGGAACTGGATAAGGCCCGCCTCTTTCAACTGGGCCGTGGTCAGGGGGTCGTCCGAGGCGCCGAAATCGACCGTGCCCTCGGTGACCTGCTTGAGGCCGCCGCCGGAACCTATGGACTGGTAATTGATCCTGGTCCCGGTTTCCTTTTCATAGTTGAAAGCCCAAGCCGAGTAGATGGGATAGGGGAAGGACGCGCCGGCGCCGGTCACATCCTCGGCCCGGGCCAGGGCGGGAGCCGCCATCAGGCCGGCCAGGATAAGAGACAGGATTCTGAACATAACTCTCTCCTTGATTTTGAGGTGAAGTTTGATGCCACTGGCTTTCCAAAGCGCCAGGTACTCCAAGTGATTAAGAGCAGACTAGCGCCCGGCCGTCAAAAAAAGATTCGGCCCGGGTAAAGAAATTGTAAAAGATTACCTCTCCGCCAGGGTGACGCGGAAGGTGTTGCCCCCGGACTCGTTGCCTATGACCAGGGCCCGGCCGTTATACTGCCTGGCGATGTGCTTGACAATGGCCAGGCCCAGGCCGGAACCGGACTGGCCGCGGTTGCGGGATTCGGACAGGCTGTAGAACCGCTCGAAGATGCGTTCCCGCTCTCCGACCGGTATGGGTGGGCCTTCATCGGCCACCTCGATTTCCAGGGCGTTTTCCGTTTTCCGGGCCGTCACCCGGACGGTCCGGCCCGTGGAATACTTGACGGCATTGCCGATGAGGTTGGTCAAAAGGCTCAGGAGATGGGTGCTGTGGACCCTGGCCGGCCCGGAATCGAAGGCGTAATGGACCTCCTTGTCCCCGGGGTCGGCCAAATCTTTTATTTCGGCCAGAATATCCTCCAGGTCCACCGGCGCCGGCTCTGAAATAATGAGGCTTTCCAGCTTGTGGAGAAAGATGAGATCCTCCAGGAGGGTATCGAGGCGGTGGGCGTTTTTGTAAATGGTATTGAGGAATTTTTCCTGGACCGGCCGGGCCGTTTCCGGGTCTTTGACCAGGACTTCGGCCGCGGCCATGATGAGGGCCAGGGGAGTTTTAAGCTCATGGGAGATGTTGCCGACCAGTTCCGACTTATAACCGGAATATTTTTCACGGTCGGAGACATCATGAAGCAGGGTCAGGCGGCTGGAACCGGATTCGGACTGATCCACAGCGACTACCCGGCCTCCCAGGCGCAGCTCCGGGGCCGCCCCGGACGTCAGGCCCTTCAAAACCGTGATCAATTCCGGCCGGTCGACCAAGCAGATATCGTCCGGCAGTTCCGAATTGAGGATCTCCCGGGCCCGCTGGTTATGATAGATTATGTGGTCGCCCTCGAAAAGGATAACGCCCTCGCTGATATTGTTCAGTATATAGTCCAGGCGGGCGCTCACTTCGGCGTTCTTGAGGCTGGACGACTTCAGTTCCCGGACAGCGGAGCTCAGGGAGTAAAGAGCCCGGTCCAGGGATTCGTTGTTGAAGGAAGCCAGTTCGGTCCCGCCTCCTTGGGCGTCGTTGACCGCGCGGCCCAACTCGTCAAGGACGGCCCCGAAACGCCTGGACGCCAGGAGGGCGAAGAAGGCCGCCAAGGCCACCAATATCGTAAGGCCCGCCAGGGCCTGGGTAAGAAGGGCGCCCGGCTGCTCGTCGAAAAATGCGGCCGGGTAGGCCATGCGCAGAATGCGGCCGTCCGGCAGGGCCTCGGCATAGTAGATCATGGGGGCCCCGGTCGTCCGGCTACCGCGCCGGATAAGGGTGGGCACACCCAATAGAGCGTTCCTTATTTCCTCGCGGTCCTTGTGCGATTCGGTTATATCCCGGGCCTCCGAATCAAAGATGACCTTTCCCTCCCGGTCCACCAGCGTCACCCGGAACCCCATTCTTTCAGCCAACCGCGTAAAATCCGCCCCCCAGCCCCTGTTCTCCAGGAGGAGCGAAACGAAGAACCATTGGTTCTTCATCATCCTCTCTATTTTGGCCTCGCCCAGTTCCAGGTTCTTCTGCTGGATCAGGGCCAGGGTGAAAACCAGAACGACGGCGGCCGGCAGGAAGACGAGGGCGAACATATTGGATCTGGATATCATGATTTGGACCGGCCTCCGTCCCAGAGATAGCCCACCTTGGGCAGGGTCTTGATATGGCCGCCCTTATCGCCAAGTTTTTTCCTCAGGACCGCCACGTGGGCGTCCACCGTCCTGGTGACTAGGTCCGAATCATAGCCCCAGACCAGGTTCAAAAGCTGGTTCCGGGTGAAGATGCGATCCGGCTTTTTCAGGAAAAGGGACAAAAGCTCGAACTCCTTCTGGGTCAGGTGGAGCTGTTCGTCTCCGTTATGGGCCTTATGGGTGTTCAGGTCTATGGTTATTCCGCCGCCTTCGAGTACTTCGCCCCGGGGTTCTCCCGCCCCGCCCCGGCGGGTCACGGCTTTGATCTTGGCTTCGACCAGCTTGAGGCTGAAGGGCTTGGGCACATAGTCGTCGGCGCCCCGCTCCAGGGCCTTTATGATATCCGCCTCGGAGTTGCGGGCGGAGATGACGATGACCGGGGTGGCCTGGTCCCGCTGGCGCAGGATCTCCAGGAATTGCAGGCCCTGGAGGCCGGGCAGCATGATATCCAGGAGGATAAGTTCCGGCGGGCAGTCTTCCAGCGCTATCAGGGCGTCGTTGGCGTTGCCGAAGGAATTGACGATGAAGCCCGCGCGGCGGAGGCTGTATTCGAGCACCTCACGCAGGGCTTCCTCATCCTCAATAATCATTATCCGCATCGGAATCCCTGTCCTTGAGCCGCAGGATGGAACCGTCAACAATGTAGGGGATCAGCATCGCGATGCTCTTGGCGTGGTCCGCTATGCGCTCGAGGCGCCGGATGACGTTTATAAGGGCCACGGCGGCGCCTATATTGTTGTTCCCCAAGGCGATTATGTCCACCAGCTTCTGGTTGAGGCCGCGCTGGTATTCGCCGACGACCAGGTCTCTTTCCGCCAGGTCATAATATTTCTGGACATCGGACTTGAAGAAGGCTTCGACGGCCTCGGTCAACATACCGTCGACCAGATCGGTCAGTCTGACAAAATCCGGCAACTGGGCCAGGATGGGGACGCAGTAATGTTCATGGACCTGCCGCCCTATGGATTTGCTATGGTCGGCGACGCGCTCAAGGTCGCCCGTCATGCGGGAAACCGCCACCGCATAGCGCAGCTCAAAGGCCTTGGGCGCATGGAGAGCCAGAAAGCGCAGGCATTTTTCCTCCAGTTCCACTTCCAGCTCGTCGACCTGAACATCCCGGCTGACAACTTCCTCGGCCAGCTTCTGGTCATTGGTCTTAAGGGCCAGGATCCCTTCCCGGCACATGCCGGTCACCAACTCGCACATGGCGGCCACCCGGATTCTTATATTGTTGATTTCCCGTTCCGTGGTCGGCAAATTCCACCTCCGGCTGTTAGTATTATTGATCCGCCGTCCGCTCTCAGCCGAACCGGCCGGTGACGTATTCTTCGGTCATCTTGTGGCGGGGCCGGGTGAAGATGGTGTCCGTGTCGCCGTATTCCACCAATTGGCCGAGATACATAAGAGCCGTGTAGTCCGAAATGCGGGCGGCCTGTTGCATATTGTGGGTCACCGCGACTATGGTCAGATCCTTTTTCAGCTCGATTATCAGGTCCTCTATCTTCTGGGTGGAAATGGGGTCTAAAGCGCTGGTGGCCTCATCGAACAGGATCACCTCCGGCTCCACGGCCAGGGTCCGGGCTATGACCAACCGCTGCTGCTGTCCCCCGGAAAGTCCGGCCGCGTTGTCCTTAAGGCGGTCCTTGACCTCGTCCCAGAGGGCGGCCTCGCGGAGGGCCTTTTCCACTCTTTCCTTGAGAATATTGATGTTTCTTATTTTTTTCAAGCGCAGGCCATAGGCTATATTTTCGAAGATGCTCATGGGAAAGGGAGTGGGCCGCTGAAAGACCATCCCCAGTGAACCGCGCAACCGGATCAGGTCGACCGACTTGTCCAGAATGTTGCGCTCGTTCATGACTATCTCCCCCTCGTAGCGGTTGTTGGGGTAGAGATCGTGCATCCGGTTGAAGCAGCGCAGAAGGGTGGTCTTGCCGCAGCCGGAGGGGCCGATGAGCGCGGTGATGGCGTTTTTCTTTATCGGCAGATCAACACCGCATAAAGCCTGGTTCCGGCCGTAGAAAAAACTAAGGCCGCTGACCTTGATCAGATCATCCATGGCGGTTCAACCTTTCACCCTGAGTTTGATTATTATGCGCCCCAGAATATTCAGAAACAGGACGAAGCAGGTCACCACGAAGGCCGCGGCCCAGGCCATGGCGATCCAGTTTTCATAGGGCGAGGCCGCGTATTGGTAAATGCTCACGGTCAGCGAAGGCACCGGGGCGGACATGGACAGGCGGAAAAAATTGCTGTTGAAGGAGGTGAACAGCAAAGGCGCCGTCTCCCCGGCGATGCGGGCCACGGCCAGAAGGATGCCGGTGAAGATGCCGCCGGCGGCCGAACGGTAGACCACGCTGAAAATGACCTTGTGGTACGGGGCGCCCAGGGCGAAGGCCGCTTCCCGGAGGGTCCAGGGCACCAGGTTCATCATATCCTCCGTGGTCCTTATGACTATGGGCACCATGATAATGGCCAGGGCCGTCGCCCCGGCCCAGCCGTTGAAGTTGCCGTAAGGCTTGACCAGGACCGCGTAAACGAAGGAGCCGATGACTATGGAGGGTATGCTGATGGCCATGTCGCTGAGAACGGAGATGATCCGGCTGATCTTCAGGTGGCGGCCGTATTCGGCCAAAAATGTCCCGCCCAGTATCCCCAGGGGTACCCCGAAGATGAGGGCGGTCAGGGTTAAGAGACCCTGGCCCAGGAAGGCGTTTTTCAGGCCGCCGGCCCCCTTAAGGGTAGGCGGTGCCGGGTTTTCGGTGAACAGGCGCCAATTGATGGAATCCAAGCCGTTTCTCAGCACGTCGAAGAGTATTATGAACAACAGCGAAAGGCCCAGGGCGGCGCATAAAACCGAGACGGTCAGGGCGACGATGTTTTTCAGCTTGCGGCGCCTGAGATCGGTCATGCCTTCCCTCTCAGGATATACTTGGCCAGGGCCAGGACCAGGAAATTGGCCAGAAAGAGGACCAGCGCCAGGGCGAAAATGGAGGACATCTGCAGCCCCGCAGCCTCGTTGAACTCGTTGGCCATGACCGAGGTTATGGTGTTGTAGGGGGAAAAGATGGAATCAAGCGTTCCGTGGCGGTTGCCGACCACATAGGCCACGGCCATGGTTTCACCCAGGGCCCGGCCCATGGCGATGATCACCCCCCCGGCTATGGGCATTTTGCAGTAGGGCATGACGACTTCCCAGACTGTCTCCCATTTCGTGGAACCCAGGCCGTAGGACGATTCCTTCAGAATGGCCGGCACCTGCTGGAAGGCGTCGCGGGTGATGCTGGTGATGAAAGGCATGATCATGACCGCCAGGATCAGGGCGGCGGTGAACAGGTTGGCGCCGCCGGCGTATCTGGTCTGGAAGAAAAACCCCAAAAGGGGCAGGCGACCCAGACTGGCTCCGACCAGGGGCTGAAACCAGGTTTCCAGAAAAGGGGCGAAAACAAAGAGGCCCCACATGCCGTAAATGATGCTGGGAATGGCGGCCAGGAGCTCTATGGCCATGCCGATGCCCCCTTTCAGCTTATGGGGACAAAGCTCGGTGAGGAAAATGGCCGTGCCCAGGGAGATGGGGACGGCCGCGGCCAGGGCGATCAGGGTGCTGACGATGGTCCCGATCAGGGGCCGGAGCGCCCCGTATATCTCCCGGGAGTAATTCCAGTCGGCGGTGACGATGAACTTGAAAAAACCGAAATGCCGGAAGGTCGGCAGGGATTCCGACAACAGGGTCACGAACATGCCGGCGATGGTCAGGACCAGACTGATGGAGGCCGCGAAAGTCACGGCTTTGAACAGGCGGTTCAACAAAACGGCTACACCCTTGGCCCGACGGCCAGGCTGGATTCGAACAGGTTTTGAAAGGTCTTGACGTTCTTGTGGAGCGCTTCCATCTCGGGATCGAAATTTTGGCCCGGGCCGATGGGAAAAAGAAAAAATACCTGCCCCGGCTCAAACCTGAAATCGATAGCCATCAAGCCCCCCTGCCGCCGGGAATCCAGGAGTTCGGCCAGGTGCAGAATAAAAGCCAACTTCCGCCAGCGCGGAAGCTCCGGCCGGGGGTCGTCTTCATAGAGGCTGTGGGGCCAGACGTTTTTTTTACGCTTGCGGTGGCTTAAGGCCAGAAAGGCCAGGCAGTCCACTTCGTCCTCATCAAAGCCCAAAAGATCGGAATTCTTGATCAGGTAGTGGCTGTGGATATTATGATTCTGGTAAGACAGGAATTGGCCTATGTCGTGCAGCAGGGCGGCCAGGCGCAACAGCTCCCTGTCGCGGGGCGAGGCTTTCAAAAGGCCGTTTCGGACCAAGGCGTCAAAAATGGCCAGGGCCAGGGCCGCCACGGTCTCGGCGTGGCCCTCGTCATAGCGGCAGCGGCGCCCCAGCCGGCGGACGCTGTTCTCCCGAAGGCCCGCCCCCATATGGTCCGGGCCTTTGGCCCTGTCGGCTATGAGGTCAAAGAGCAACCCGTGCTTCAGGCCGTAGTCGACAGCCGTGACGGCCTTGATATTCATGGTTTTCAAGACCGCTTCCAGGACCGCGCCGCCGGCCAGGATGGTATCGGCCTTCCGGGCCTCCAGGCCGTCCGCTTTTTTCCGTTCCCCCAGGGTCATGGGCCCCAGCCATTCGGCCAGTTCGGCCAGGGCCGAGGCCGGCAGGGGGGGATAGCCGCGGGCGCCGGCCGCGTGGCCATGCCGGCGGGCGTTGAGCCGGACCAGGTTTTCAATGGTCCCGGAACTGCCGTAACAGAAGGTGAGGTCGTATCCCTTGGCTTTCTCGGCAAAGTGGCGGGAATGACTGACCGCGTAATTGAACATTTGGCGGTAGGTCTTCCCGCTCACCCGCCCCTCGTGGGCCGTGAGGTTGAAGCGTTCGGCCAGGCGGGCCGCGCCCAGAGGCAGGGAATCAAGTTCATAGTGCCCGTGCCGGTCGCCGATGATGAGTTCCAGGCTCCCTCCCCCGATGTCGACCAAAAGGCCGGGGGCGTCCCGGAGATTGAGGTTGTGGGCCATCCCGGCGTAGACCAGGCGGGCCTCCTCCAGACCGGAAATGACCTTCAGCCTCAGGCCGGTCTTATGCTCGACCTGTTCCAGAAAATCCGAGCGGTTTTCCGCGTCGCGGGTGGCCGAAGTGGCCACGGCCCGGATTTCATCCACTTTATGGGAATGAGCCGTCTTGACCATGGCCCGGAGCGCGTCTATGGTCCGGTCAATGGCCTCCTTCGTCAGGTGGCGGGAGGTGAAGGAACTTTCCCCCAGGCTCACCGGCTGCTTTTCCTGAAAGGCGACCATGGGGGAGCCGTCCTCCTCCACCTTCACTATGATCAGGCGCACCGAATTGGTGCCCAGGTCTATGAGCGCGGCTTTGGTCATGGCCTCAAATCTCCCTCTTCCCGGTCGCCGGGCCGCGAAAGCATCAGGTCTTGGGAATTCACGGCCGGGCCGCGGGGCTTGACCTTTTCATAGCCGCCGTCGGACAGGAGCCGGTAGGTCTTCTGGTTGTCGGCCAGATGAACCAACAGGATATCATTGAGAATGAAATTTTTCAATTTCCGGTCCAGGACCGGGGCCAGTATTTCAATGCGGCGGTCGAGGTTGCGCGGCATCATGTCGGCGCTGCCGATGAGCATTTCATCGTTATTGCGGAAATACAAAATACGGGAATGCTCCAGAAAACGGCCCACCAGGGAGGTGACCGTGATGTTCCGGCTCAAGCCCGGGACCCCGGGCCTCAGGCAGCAGACCCCGCGGACCTGGAGCATCACCTTGACCCCGGCCTGGGAAGCCCGATAGAGGCTCTTTATGATCTCCGGGTCGGACAACTGGTTCAGCTTCCAGGCTATGAGCCCGCCGCCGCCAGAGGCCTGGGCCTCGATCTCCCTGTTTATGCGCTCGATCACCCCCCGCCGGGCCCCGGTGGGGCTGACCAGAAGGTGCTCGTATTTATCAAAGCGGGACAAGCCGGTCATGACGTTGAACAGCTTGACCGCATCCCGCCCCAGGGCCTGATCGGCTGTCAGAAGCCCCAGGTCGGTGTATATCTGGGCGGTGACCGGGTTGTAATTGCCGGTGCCCAGGTGGATATAGGTCGTAAGACCCTCATCCTCCTGGCGGATCACCAGGCACAGCTTGGCGTGGATCTTCATGCCCACCAGGCCGTAAACCACGTTTATGCCGGCCTCTTCCATGGCGTGGGCCCAGGTGATGTTGCGCATCTCGTCAAAGCGGGCTTTCAATTCCACCACCGCCGTGACCTGCTTGCCGGCCCGGCGGGCTTCTATCAGGCTGTTGACGAGAGTGGAATCGTCGCCGGTGCGGTATAAGGTCTGCTTGATGGCCTTGACCTTGGGGTCGGCGGCGGCCTCGGCGATGAATTCCGAAACCGGGCTGAAGCTGTCGTAGGGGTGATACAGGAAAAGGTCGTTCTTCTTCAGGAGCTTGAAGAAGCTTTTACTTTTTTTCAGGGCCAAGGGCCGACGGGGGGTCAGGGGCTTGAACCTGAGCCTGGGGAGGTCCAGATTGGCTATGCTCATCAGGTTGGAAGCCCCCAGGAGCATCTTGGAGGCGTAATGCTGATAATCCTCTATTTCAAAAAGGCCCCTTAAGGTTTCGGTCAGACGCTTGGACGGCTCGGCCGCGGTCTGCAGGCGGACCACCTCGCCGGAACGGCAGTGCTGGACATACTCGCGGACAGCGTGAAGCAGGTCGTCGGCTTCGTCCTCTTCTATTTCCAGGTCCGTGTTCCGGGTTATCCTGAACAAAAGGGATGATTTGACCGCATAACCAGGAAAGAGATCCGGCAGATGACGGCCTATGAGGATCTCCAGAGGCAGAAGCTTGACCCCGGCCCGGGAAAACCTGGGCCGCAGGGTCTGACTGATCAAACCGCCGCCCTCCAAAGGCAAAGATATGAAGCGGGGCAGATTGTCGGGCAGCTTCAGCCGGGCCAGATGAATCTTGCCCCCATCGGCCTGCAGTTCAATGAGAATGTTCAGGCTGCCGCTGGAAACCTGGGGCAGGGGCCGGCCCTTGTCCAAAGCCTGGGGCGTCAGGATGGGATAGACCTCTTTTTGAAAAAATTCCGTCAGTTCCTTTTTTTCCCTGGCGCTGAGATTCTGATAGGTTATCAGCTTGAGCCCCTGGGCGAACAATTCCGGCTTTATTTTTTTGCGCCAGAGGTCGGCGGCGTCTTTCAAGTGCTCCCGGATGCGGCGGCGGATCTTGGCCAATTGCTCGGAAGCGCCGAGCCCGTCCTGGGAAATCAGGCCCGCGCCCAGCTTGCGCTGGCGGGTCAGGCCGGCCACCCGGACCATGAAGAATTCATCAAGATTATTGAAGAAAATGGCCAGAAACTTCAGACGTTCCAAAAGCGGGTTGGCCTCATCTGCGGCCTCGGCCAAAACTTTACGGTTGAATTCCAGCCAGTTGAGTTCCCGGTTGAACAAAAGTTCCGCCGGGCCGGCCCTTTCCAGATCCAGATTCTCGGCGGCCTCCCCGGACGGACCGGCGCTATTTGCTGAATCAGCCATAACTTCCACGGCGAACGGAATAAGGGGTTTCCGCAACCTTCCTTTACGGGTGTTTTTAGCCTTGAATTCGGCTTCCGACTTGTATTTTACGGCCATGGTATTATGCTCTTGTTAAAAACCGGTCATGTTTTTGTCAAATTTTTTTAAACCCGGCGCCCCCGGCCAACGGGCTTGACCGGGCCGGGGTTATGAGCTAAAATTCCATTTAGCCGTTTTTCGAATTGCCAAATGGCCGACAATATTTATCCGGCGACCGCTTAAGGCCTGTAGGTGAGTACTTATTATAAGGAGTTTGGATGCCTGAGCGCAAGGTAAAAGCCAAAGGCCGCCCGGGGGCCGGTCTGGCCCGGGCGGTTCCGGCCTTGGCCGTCGCTCTGACCCTCCTGACCCTGACCGCCTGCCTGCCCGCCGCGTCCCGCAACTCCTCCAGTTCCATCCATCAGGTCAGCCCCGCCCCGGCGGCCCTGGCCGAGGCCACCGAAACCCGGCCGGCGCCCGAGTTGGCACCCTACGGCCCGGCCATCCCGGCCGAAGCGGGCTCGACTCAGGCCGTGCCGGAGGTGATCCCGCCGGCCGAACCCGCACCGGTCCAGGCCGCCCTGTCCAGCTATGAACCGGCTCTTCCGCCCGGATCCTTCACCTTCACCAGCGGCCTGATCGACCAGGACAACCTCCTGGCCAGGCTTTTCCCTGACCGCCTGGTCACGGCCCAGGCCGGGGGACGGCTTCTGGCGGCCTACGGCCTGGCCTCACCCCTGGAAGATGAAGCGGGCCTCTTTGAAGCCGAACGGCTCCCGACCCTGGAAGCCGCGTCGCGCCTGGCCTTACCCGCCTTTGACCAGGCCCTTGCCGATGCGGCCCCCAGCGCCGGCGAACCGCCCAGCGACCGCCAGGCCGAAGGCCAGACCAAAAAGGCCGAGGGAGAGCGCACCAGAAAACTTCTGACCGTAGCCTATGAACAGACCGGCCGGCCCTACAAACCCGGCGGACTTAATCCCGCGGCCGGTTTCGACGCCTCCGGCTATGCCCACTGGGTTTTCGCCCGCGAAGGGCTGACCCTGCCCAAGACTCCGGCCGCCCTGGCCGCGGCCGGAACGGCCGTGACCAGGGAAAACCTGCGCCCCGGCGATGTCTTGATCTACCGGAACCAGGCCGACCAGGCCAACGGCTGGCACGTGGGCATCTATTCCGGCCAGGGCAACTTCCTCCACGCCTCGGCCAAGGCCGGCGTGGTCACGGAAACCGATGCCTTCGGCCCTCAATACGCCCCCTACTTCCAGAGCGGCCGCCGCTTTTTCGACGATCCCGGAGCCGCCCCCCTGTCGGATAGCCAGAAAATGGCCGCCACCAGCACGGCGGTCAAGCTGGCCCTGGCCGAATTAGGGCCGAAAGCCAAGCCCGCCCCGGCCCCCCCGCCCCAGGCCGCCCCAAAAGCCGCCAGCCCCAAGGGCCAAAAAGCCGCCCCCAGGTGAAAAAAACCAGTCGCTCCCACCACCGGGAGCCCCCCCCGGGCCGCCGGGGCCGCCCCAGGCCGCGCCCGGCCTTTCGGCGAAAACCGCCGGGATCATCGCGGCCCGAACAGGCGTGGCCTGAACAGGCACAGCCTGAACAGGCACGGCCCGAGCCGGCCGGACCGCTCAAAATATCCCCCCTGGCCGGCCGCTGTCTGAGCCGCATCGGCGTTCCCGAACCGGGGCCCTTCACCCCGGATGAATTTCAAACCACGGCGGTGAGCCTGGCCACCACGGAAGACGTCATCGTTTCCGCCCCCACCGGCAGCGGCAAAACCTGGATCGCCGAGCAAACCATCTCCCAAAGACTGGCCGTCGGCGGCCGGGCCTGGTATGCCTCGCCTCTCAAAGCCCTCTCCAACGCCAAGTTCCTGGAATTCGGCCGCGTCTTCGGCGAAGCCCGGGTCGGGCTTCTGACCGGCGACCACAAGGTAAATCCCGAAGCCCCGCTCATCATCGGCACCACCGAGATACTACGCAACCTGCTCTATGACGCCATGAGCACCGGCCGCGACCTCGCCGTTGACCTGGTGGTGCTGGACGAGGCCCACTACCTCGGCGACCGGGAACGGGGCGTGGTCTGGGAAGAGGTGCTTATCTACCTGCCGGCCCGGGTGCGCCTGTTGCTCCTGTCGGCCACGGTGGCCAACGCCGAAGAGCTGGCCGCCTGGCTGGCCCGGAACCGGGGCCGGCCGGCCCGGGTGGTGACGGGCGGGGAACGCCCCGTCCCCCTGGCCGGGCTGGCCCTGTGGCCCTCGGGCGAAATGACCACCCTGGCCGAGGCGGCCCGGCGGGACGACCGCCGCCGCCGTCCCTCCCCTTTCCACCCGCGGACGCCCAATGCCAGAATCATGCGGGCCCTGGCCGAGGCCGACCTCCTGCCGGCCATCTTTTTTCTAAAGTCCCGGCTGGATTGCGATGCGGCCGCCGGCCGGGGCGGATCCCCGCCCCAAGAGACTCCGGCCCGCCTGAAGGCCCGAAACCGCCTGGTGGATGAATTTCTGGACAAATATCCCTTCCTGGCCGACCATCCCCACCTGGGGGCCGTCCGCCGGGGAGCGGTGGCCGCCCATCACGCCGGCCACCTGCCCCACTATAAAATGCTGGTCGAGGAACTGATGAGCCGGGGCTGCCTGGACGCCATCTTCGCCACCAGCACCGTTTCAGCCGGGGTCAACTTCCCGGCCCGCACCGTGGTCATCCGCCAGAGCGACCGCTTCGACGGCCAGGGATTCAGTGATTTTTCAGCCACGGAATTCACCCAGATGACCGGGCGGGCCGGCCGCCGGGGCCGGGACCACATCGGCTTCGTCCTGGCCGTGCCCGGACCCCACCTGAACCTGGGCCTCTTGGCCGGCCTCATGAACGCCCCGCCCGACCCGGTGCGCAGTGCCCTGGGGGTCAACTTTTCCATGGCCCTGAACCTCCTGGCCGCCTACCGGCCGCCGGAGATCGAAAAACTCCTGGCCGCCTCCCTGGCCGCCTATCAATCCGCCGTAGTCGTGGACCCCTTTATTTTCGACCAACAGTCGGTCGGCTCCAACGTCAGGGCCGACGCCCTCAACCAAGCCAGCGGCGACTTATACCGATCCTTCCAAAAACATCTGGCCTTCCTGGAGAGCGAAGGCCTGGCCGAAGCCGGCGGCCGCCTGACCCGGGACGGCCATTGGGCCGCGGAACTGCGCCTGGACCACCCCCTGATCTTTTACGCCGGGGTCAAGGCCGAAGCCTGGCCCCTGGCCCCGTCCTTCCTGGCCGCGGCCGTGGCCGGGCTGGTGGGGGACAAGGAATCCAACCAGCCTCCCCCCCGGTCGCGCCCCCCCCGCCGCCTGGTCGAAGCCCTGACCCGCCTCCTGTTGGCCATGGGCCCCCTGATGGATCGCCTGGAAGGAGCCGGCTTCGCCGTCCCCACCCTCAATCTCCGGCCGGCCTGGGCCGTGCTCAACTGGGCCGCCGGGGGAGATTTCGACTCCGCCGTGGTCACTTTAGGCCTGGGCCCGGGTGACCTGGCCATGCTGGCCCTCCGCACCGCCGACCACCTGCGCCAACTGGCCGGACTGACCGGATACCCCGAACTGGCCGCGGCCGCCCGGGAAGCCCGGTTCAAAATTTTGCGCGAACCGGTCAGTACCCCCTTATAAACCATGGTATAATGCTTAAAATGCCGGAAATAATCGAGACCATAATGGATATGCGGGCCCGGGCGGCCACCTGGAGAAAAGAGGGCCTGTCCCTGGGCCTGGTGCCCACCATGGGTTTTCTCCACGCCGGGCACCGAAGCCTAATCGACCGGGCCAGGGCCGAGAACGACCGGGTGGTGGTAAGCATCTTCGTCAACCCCATCCAGTTCGGACCTGGGGAAGACCTGGCCAGCTACCCCCGGAACCTGGAACGCGACCGGGAGGTCTGCCGGGCGGCCGGGGCCGAGGCCGTCTTCCTGCCCTCGGTTTCGGCTATGTATCCGCCCGAGGCCCGCGCCCGGGTGACCATGACCGGGCTGACCGAAACCCTCTGCGGGGCCAGCCGGCCGGGCCATTTCCAGGGCGTCTTGACCGTGGTGACCAAGCTGTTCAACATCGTCCAGCCGGACCGGGCCTATTTCGGCCGCAAGGACGCCCAGCAACTGGCCGTCATCGACCGCTTGGCGCAGGATTTGGATATGCCGGTGGAAGTGGTGCCCTGCCCCCTGGTACGGGAGCCGGACGGACTGGCCCTGAGTTCCCGCAACGTCTACCTGGAACCGGAGGAACGCCGGGCCGCCCTGATCCTGTCCCGGAGCCTGGCCCTCGGCCGAAACCTCCTGGCCGGGGGGGAGACCCGGGCCGAAAAAATCAAGCTGGAAATGAAGGCCCTGATTGAAGAGGAAGCCCTGGTCAGGCTGGACTACCTGGAAATAGTCGATGCCTCGACCATGGAGCCGGTGGTTGAAATCGACCGGCCCATCCTGGCCGCCCTGGCCGCCTTGGTCGGCCGGGCCCGCCTCATCGACAACTTTTCCTGGCCCGACCCGGGGGACTGACCGGGCACCTGTAACTAACTGATTGATCAGGAGAACACCATGCGCCCCATTGCGGTCATATATTTTTTCGGAACCATACTTTTCGCTTCCCAGGCCTTGGCCTTTTTCGGCTTCTTCGGCGATTCAATGGAAGAAGTCAAGGCCAAAGACGGCCAAATCGTGATCAATGTTTCCGATCTGCCCAAATCCAGTTCCCGCCATTACCGCTACCGGGCGGACGGCAAGGTGATAAAATTCTTCGTGGTGCGGGACGGGCAAGGCATTGTCAGGGCGGCCCTGGACGCCTGCGAAGCCTGCTGGAGAGCGGGCAAGGGCTATAAATTCACCGATGGGGTCATGGTGTGCGTGCATTGCGGCCAAAAATTCCCCCTGGCCAGGATAGGGCTGGCCTCCGGCGGCTGCAACCCGCATCCCTTCCCCCACCGGACGGAAGGCGACACGGTGATGATCGCGGCCCGGGAACTGCTCCTGGAAGCGAAATTTTTTCCCGAGAACAACAAGTGACAATTTTCACCCTGCCCCTTCGGCATATAAGGGCCAAATGGCCGCGCGCCCTTCTCCTGGCTGCCATTTTCACCCTGGGCCTGGCCTCCATGTCGGGGCTTTACCAGGTATCCTCGCTCGTTGCCGACAACCTGGAGAAAAAACTAATCAGCTTCGGGGCGAACATCCTGGTCACGCCCAGGGCCGAGACTTTGCGGATCAGCTATGGCGGCTACGCCCTGGGCGGCGTGACCCTCGACGAGCGGCCGATACGCCTGGACGCGGCTCTCGAAGCCATCCACTCCATTGAACTAAAGAACAATATCGCCATAGTGGCGCCCAAGGTGCTGGCCGTGGGCCGCATCTCGGGCCAGGGCGCCGCCCTGGTCGGAGTGAATTGGGCTGATGAACTCCACCTGAAAGGCTATTGGGAAGTGGAAGGCGCTTTCCCGGAAGCCGATAGCCGGGACGCCGTTCTGGCCGGGGCGACGGCCGCCCGCCAACTGGGCCTGGCCCCGGGGCAGATCATGGAAATCGACGGACGCTTCCTGACTCTCAGCGGCATACTAAGGCCAACGGGCAGCGACGACGACACTGTCTTGTTCGTTCCCCTGGCCCTGGCCCAGGCTATAGCCGCCAAGGAGGGGCAGGCCTCGTTTCTGGAGGTGGCGGCCCTTTGCTCCGGCTGCCCCATTGAAGACATAGTGGAACAGCTTCAGTCGGCCCTGCCGGACACCGAGGTCCGGGCCCTGGCCCAGGTCGCTGAAAGCCGCATGTATTCCGTGCATTTCGCCCAGACCCTGGCCTTTTCCGTCAGCCTGGTGATTCTGGTCACCGCTTGCGCCATGCTGATAATGTCCATGCTGTCCTCGGTCGCGGAGCGGCGCCGGGAAATAGGCATCATGCGCGCCGTCGGCTTCTCCAGGCCCAAAATATTCACAGTCTTCGTGGCCGAGGCCGCGGCCTTGGGCTTTTTATCCGGCGTTCTGGGTTACGCCCTGGGCCAGGTTCTGACCGGGTATGTTCTGCGGCAGCTCCACCTGACGGAGGAAGCCCCCCCGGAGTTCCAGGCCTCCCTTTTCCTGGCCCTGGTCCTCTTGGCCGCGGGGGCCGCCGCCCTGGCCGCCGCCTTCCCGGCCTGGAGAGCCAGCCGGGTGGAACCGGCCGAAGCCCTGGTAGCTCTGTGATCCAGGCCACCGCCCTGGTCAAACGCTATGCCGGCTCTGAAAAACCGGCCGTGGACGATCTTGATCTCCACGTCCGAAGCGGAGAGTTCCTGAGCATAGTCGGCCGTTCAGGTTCGGGCAAGTCCACTTTACTGCATATCCTGTCTTCGCTTATCAAGCCTGATGCCGGGACGGTTTTTTTCAACGGCCTGGACATCTGCTCCGCGCCGGAAGAGACGAGAAACCGCCTGCGGGGGCGGGAATTCGCCGTGGTCTTTCAACAGCATCACCTCCTGCCCTATCTCACCGCCCTTGAAAATGTCCTTTTGCCATTTCTGGATCGGTTCAGGCCGGTCCAGCCGCGGGATCTGGCCTCGGCCCGCGGGCTCCTGGAACGGGTCGGCTTGGGAGCAAAGCATCACTCGCGGCCGGGGAAACTGTCGGGGGGCGAACAGCAGCGCGTGGCCATTGCCAGGGCCCTGGTTCGCGGAGCCCGGGTGCTTTTCGCCGACGAGCCCACCGGGAACCTTGATTCCGCCACCGGGGCCTCCATTATGGAACTTCTCCATGAATTCAACCGGGAGGGCCTGACCATCGTCATGGTGACCCACAATGACGAATTCGCCAACACCTCAAGCCGCGTGGTCAGAATGGCCGATGGAAAAATAGCGGCGCCATAGACGCTTTAATTTGGCTAACTTCCAGCCTCGGGCGGGAATGTCGGCCTCAGACGAGGCGGGGGCAGGCCAGGAAGGAACAGGTCTCGCAACCGGGCCGGCGGGCCCGGCAGACGGCCCGGCCGTGGGCTATGACCTGGTGGGAGAAGAGGGTCCAGCGGGCTTGGGGTATGAGCCGGGCCAGATCGGCCTCGACCACCTCCGGGTCCTGGCTTTCGCTCAGCCCCAGGCGGCGGCTGACGCGGCCCAGGTGGGTATCCACGGTCAGGCCGGGCAAGCCGAAGGCGTTGCCCAAAACCACGTTGGCCGTCTTGCGGCCCACGCCGGGCAGGGCCACCAGTTCCCCCATGGTCCGGGGCACCTGGCCTCCGTGGTCCCGGCAGAGCCCCCGGCTCAATTCGACCAGGTGGCGGGCCTTGTTACGGTAGAAACCGCAGGGCTTGACCAGGGCCTCCACCTCGGCCAAGTCGGCCCCGGCCAGGGCCTGGGGCCCGGGAAAGCGGTCGAAGAGGGCCGGAGTGGTCTGGTTGACCCGGGCGTCGGTGCACTGGGCCGAGAGCACGGTGGCGGCCAGGAGTTGGAAAGGATTTTTAAACTTAAGGGCGCAGCCGGCCTCGGGATAGTCGGCGTCCAGGAAGGCCAGAACCTTCCTGACATAGGAGGATGTGGGGGCGGCCGCGGGAGCCGCCGCGAGCCGGCCGGCCTTGTTAGGGGGCCTCACGGCGGTTCTCGAAAACGATGCGGTGCTCCACCAGGTTCATGGCCCGGATGCGCCCGGTGATGAGTTTCTGTTCGCCGAAGATGCTGGTCAGCCGCCAGGAGTCCGGACCTTCCGGCACGATCTTATCCACTGACTCCAGGCAGAGGATCTCTTCAGCGCCGCCTTCGGGGGCCAGGTAAACATTGGCTTCACACATGGTTCCGCTCCGTTCCGCCGGCCGCCCCGCCGCCGGCCAGAAGGGCCAGTTGGCGGACGGCCTCCGCCACCAGGTGAGGCAGGGGCTGACCGGTGAACCCGGCCAGGACCATCCCCTCCTGGGACAGGGGAATGAGGATTTTGGGCGCCCGGGCGCTGGTGACGGCCTCGGCCAGGCCGGGGCTGATCTCGCCCATCATGGCATTGGCCCAGGTTATGGCCACAGGTCCCAGGATGACCTCGGCCCGGGGCAGGCAGACGCGCACCGCGTTTTCCCCGGTGGCCCCCCGGTTGGCCTTGGCCCTCATCATGGCTTCGGTAGCCGTGGCGTTGGCCCCCAAAGCCCAGATGTCCAGGCAGTCGCCGAAAACGGCCCTCAGTTCCCGAATCAGGGCCACGCCGAACCCTCCGCCCTGGCCGTCGATTACGGCCACCACCGGGCGGTGATCCGGTCCGCCGGGTCCGGGTATCACCGGCATACTGTTCAAGGGCCGCGCCACTGTCTAGTCTTTAATGGTTTTTTCCAGGCCGGGAAAGGTTTCCGGCCGCCGGCGGTCGATATATTTGGCCTCGCCCGGCCGCCGGGTGACGTTTTCAAATATCCCTTCATCCACCCGCACCAGCTTGGTGAAACCCAGGTCCTTAAGCTCGCAGTTGAACTTGCGGGGCCGGATGGCCGCGGCTTCGATGCGCCTTTCCACCGGGCCGCCGCAGTGGGGGCAACGGGCCAGGGGCAGATCGGCCGCGGGCTGGGTCCACTCGAACTCGTCGCCCTCCGGGCAGGGCGGCCCCGCCCGGTCGGCCGGGCCATGCCGGTAGGAGTAAACAGGTGACATGGCCCCCCCTCCGCGCTATAATGAAAACGCCTTTGGACTATAGCACAAAAACTCCGCGAGGCCAACGCCCATGCAGACCGCTTTCGTAATCTCCGCCCCCCGGGAAATGACCCTCACCGCCGGCCGGGTGGAAATGAACCCCGGGCCCGAAGAGCCGGAGAACGACCCGCCCTTTATGAGCATCGGCCGGGCCTGGGGTGATGAGATCCACCTCAGCGGCCCCTTGATCGCCGACCCGGAACTTTTGGAATCGACCCTGTCCGTGAGCTGGTATCTGCCCGGGGAGGAAGCGGCCGAAGCGGCCCGGCCGGTGGACCTGGCCGAAGCCAAGCGCTTTCTGACCATCCTGGAGCGGAGGCCGGCCGAGCCGGGCTGGCGGTGGCGCTATCTTCTGGAATCCCGCCGCCCGGCCCGGGAGACCAGATTTTTTGAAGGCGGCTTCCTGCCTCCCCTTAAGGCCTCGGACCTGACCCTCCACCTGGTCCATCTCATCAATTTCAACTACGACGGCTATATACTGGCCGGAATGGACTACGACCACCGCCCGGCCTCCTACATTGAAGCCGAATGGCGCCAGCCGACCCTGGAATCGGCCGGGTTTCTGGAAGACGGCAGTTGCTAAGGGGCCGGCTCGGCTTCCATCAGGCCCCAGGGATTGTCAGATGGCCCCAGGGTGACGGGGACAAGCCGGCCCGGGTGGGCTTTCAAGCCGGGGGGCAAAAGGGCGGTCAGGTAATTGCCGGTCAACACCTTCAGACGGCCGCTGGCCGGGTGGGGCCGGTTTTCCACCAGCCCCGCCTGGACCATCCCCCAATTCCGCCGGGCGAAATCCCGCCGGGCCTGTTGATCCGCCTTTTTCAATTCCACGGTCCGGCGGCGCTTGATATGCTCCGGCACCTGGCCGGGCCGGGCCGCGGCCGGGGTTCCGGGCCTGGGGGAATAGGGAAAGATGTGAAAATAGCTAACCGATAGGCCGGTCAAAAGGTCCAGGGTGGCCTGAAAATCGGCCTCGGTTTCCCCGGGGAAACCGGCCATGACGTCCGTCCCCACCGCGGCCAGGGGCCAAGCCCGGTTCAGCTTTTCCACCAGCCGCCGGAAATCCGCCGCCCGATAAGGGCGCCCCATGAGTTCCAGCACCCGGTCGCTGCCGCTCTGGAGAGGCAGGTGGAAGTGGGGGGCCAGCCAGTCATACATTTCAAAGGCGGCCAGAAGTTCATCCTCGGCTTCCAAGGGCTCCAGGGAGCTTAGGCGCAGCCGGAAAGAGGCCCCGTCCAGTTCCAGTTCCGAAGCCAGGATGTGGAGAAGTTCGGCCAGGGTATAAGCCGGCGCAAGATCCCGCCCCCAAACTCCCAGGTGGATGCCGCAGAGGACCACTTCGGCCAGGCCCCGCTCCAAGTAGGACCGGAATCCCTCCAGCACCGCCTCCAGCCCCAGGCTGCGGGAAGGGCCCCGGGCCCGGGGCACGGCGCAATAGGCGCAGCCGGCCGAACAGCCGTCCTGGATCTTGTAAAAAGCCCGGGTGCGCTCTGAAAGGGGGGCTCTGAAATCAGCGGCCTCCGAAACCGGGCCGCGACCCTCACTAAGGGAACCCTCACCAAGGGAACCCTCCAGCAAACTGACCAGGCGGCCCTTATCCGCCTGGCCCAGCACCAAATCCACCTGGCCGGCGGCCACCAACAGCCCGGGGTCGGCTTCGGCCAGGCAGCCCGTGACCACCAGGCGGGCGGCCGGGGCCTGTCGCCTGAGGCGCCGGATAAGGCTCAGGGCCTCCTGGTCGGCCTTCTGGGTCACGGTGCAGGTGTTCAGAACCACCAGGTCCGCCCCGGTGGTCCCGGCCGCCACCTCGTAGCCGGCGGCCCGAAGGCTCTCGGCCATGGCGGCCGAATCGAACTGGTTGACCTTGCAGCCCAGGGTCAACACAACGGCCCGCGGTTTAATTCCCATGCAAAACCCCGCTTCTTGGCGGCTAGTGGCCTAAAGATAGCATGGATCAAAATTTTTTGCATCTTCATTACTTTCTCGGGTGAAACCAGATATAATGTTTTTTATCAGCCTTCTCTGGAGATCAGGCGGATGGCAAAATTGTTAAAAACAGTCGCCGCGCTACTGACCATATCGATCGTTCTTGGTTTTTTGGGGCTTATTGTTAAAGATAATAAGCTGGCGGACACCGCTCTTTTCCCCGTGAATGTGGGCGGCCTTTACGGCTACCTTACCCTAAAGGGAACCTGGGCCGTTACGCCCAGGTTCGAGGCCGCCAACCCCTTTGCGGACGACGGGGGCGCCTGGGTGCGCTTTCAGGGCAAATACGGCCGCATCAATGCCCAGGGCGAGTGGTTGGCGCAACCGATTTTCGACCGGGTTGGAACCTTGGCCGCCAACGGCTTGGCCCCGGCCTGGAGCAACGACAATTGTGGCTTTATCAGCGCCAAGGGCGAGTGGGTCATAGAACCGTTTTTTAACTATGTTGACGATTTTGTTGCCAACGGCTTGGCCGTTGCGGGAAGCGGCGAAAAATGTGGCTTTATCAATGCCCGGGGCGAGTGGATCATACCGCCGAGTTTTGACACTGTTTGGGCCTTCGACGCCAATGGCTTGGCCCGGGCGGAAATCAATGGGAAATGGGGCTTTATCGACGCCCAAGGCGAGTGGGGCATGCAGCCGATCTATGACTATGTTTTTGACTTCGGTGCCAATGGCTTGGCTCGAGCGGAAAGCGATGGGAAATGGGGTTTTATCGACGTCCAAGGCGAGTGGGTCATACAGCCTATTTATGACGAAGTTTGGATGGCCTTCGACGCCAATGGCCTGGCCGTGGTAAAAAGTAACGGGAAACGGGGATTTATCAACGCCAAAGGTGAATGGGTCATAAAGCTTAATTTTGACAATGTTGGACATTTTGCCGCCAACGGCCTGGCCGCGGCCAAAAGCGGCGGAAAATGGGGATTTGTCAACATCAAGGGAGAATGGGTCATAAAGCCTGATTTTGGCAATGTTGGACATTTCACCGCCAGCGGTCTGGCTAAGGCCAAAAGCAACGATGGGAAATGGGGCTTTATTAACGCCCGGGGCGAGTGGGTCATACAGCCGAGTTTTGACGAGGCTAATTATTTTGCCGCCAACGGTTTGGCCAAGGCCAAAAGCAACGGGAAATGGGGCGCTATTGACGTCAGGGGCGAGTGGGCCATACTGCCGGTTTTTGATGATTTTGCCTGGAGCTTTGTTTCCTCCTATCCGGCTGCGGTAATAACAAGCAAAGGCCATAGGTATTATATCAACGCCAAGGGCGATTTTGTGGTGCCCATAGACTACGCGCTGGTGAAAGACAATATCCCCGCCCTAAGCTGGGAAAATTCCAGTAACCGGCGCACCTTGAAGACCGAACAAGGCCTTGTCGTAATGTCCATTGAGTCAGTCTGCGATAAGGAAGTAGCGAAAAACGCCCGGGGCGAAATCATCTGGCCGGAAAAAGATGGCGTGGCTGAAATCTGTGAGGCAAGGCCATGAACAGCCAACCTTCGCGCCCCCTGTTAAGGATTTTTATAGTCACCGCCCTGTGTTCTGCCGTTCTTGGCTTTTGGGGCCTTATGGTCAGGGATAAGCCGGCGGACACCGCTCTTTTCCCCGTGAATGTGGGCGGCCTTTACGGCTACCTTACCCCAAAGGGAACCTGGGCCGTTACGCCCAGGTTCGAGGCCGCCAACCCCTTTGCGGACGACGGAGGCGCCTGGGTGCGCTTTCAGGGCAAATACGGCCGCATCAATGACAAGGGCGAGTGGCTGGCGCGGCCTGATTTCGACGACCTCAAAGCTTTGGCCGCGGACGGCCTGGCCCAGGCCAAAAGCAACGGAAAATGGGGCTTTATCAACACCAGGGGCGAGTGGAGCATACAACCTATTTTAGGGGAATTATATATTTAACTTGCAACAAAGTTAGGATAAACCGATTAAAAAGCTAAATTTGGTAAGCAAATCATTTTGTTTTTTCTTTTTCAATTCACATTCCCAAATACGAATAACCGTCCAATCTCGGTTTTCAAATATTTTAGTGATGTCCTTATCATGTTTTATGTTGCCGCTAATTTTTTTTAGCCAAAAATTTTCGTTGTTCTTCGGATGGGTATTCCGGCAATCATGTCCATGCCAAAAACAACCGTCCACAAAAATTGCTAACCGTTTTTTTAGAAAAATAAAATCTGGATGCCCTTTTACTGGATAACCACGTTTCCACCCAGTTATACCTTGTTCTCGAAAAAATTTAATAAGAGCTAACTCTGTTGACTTATTACCTTTTGCTTTGATATTCCGCATTATGGCGGAACGCTTATCTTTATTATATACATCTGCCATAGACAATATTACCATACGATACTTGCAGTGATTAATCTTTCATTCGTTAAATTTTTTTCTTAACCATTTTAAAGCTGCCTGTTGCTCATCTATTCCAGCCCGTCTGATTTGTGCAAGAAGCCAAATCTTAGTAGGCTTTTCAGGAGTAATATTTTTTGCGCCTTGATTGCATGTAGAACAGAGGGCGCGTAGATTAGATAGTTCATTTTTCCCGCCAAGACTTTTATCTACGATATGACCCAAATGCAAGCGCACCATACGTCCAGTTGCAGGGTCTATATCTCCCGGTGTTGAGCCGCACATTTGGCAGGTAAATCCATTACGGTCCAACACTTGAGCGCGTAATTTTTTAGAAATAGTGCGAGCAAACGAAATGTCTTTTTCTGTCATTGGTAATTTTTCTACTAAATACTGCCCAGATTTCAGTTTTTTTGTATCGTTATGAGTAAGAATTTCCCATCCATCTTCGCGTAATTCACGGAGGCGACGTCCAAATTCTGCGACTCCGCCAGCGGCTTCCTGTATTTCGTTAGATGATAAAACTCGTCCTACATTGGCAAGTAAGAATTGACGGATTTTTTCTTTTGAACCCGGTTCACGCATTTTTACCCCCTTGTCTAATATATACCTTTAATTGCTCACCGATATACTTTGTATATGCAGGTGGAATTGCTTCATTCAATTCCTTCTTATTCATCCACATTATGCCCATAGCCTCACGCGCCGCCGCTATTGAACAATTACCACCGCCTGTAACTTGCACAAAGTCCACCATATCATTAGTTTTTCCATAATGAGATTTGCGCTTGTCAAATGTATGAACTTTTGGATGTATCTTGTCATGCGGTGGTGTAATAATCGGAAAATTTGCTTCAAAAAGACGGTGACGAATAACTCGCAAACCGGGGAACATAGTTCCACACAATACTATTGGATTTTTTAATGGTGAACCCTCAACATTTTCAATTACGAATGGCAGTCCAGTTTTTTCTAGCATTTCTCTTACTGGTTCAATCAAGCGCGGCCATGCATCAGCATTTCCATTCCGTTTTGCTAAATCAGAATACGATTGACATGGCGGCGAAGCATGTATGGCATCAAAAGTCGTTAAAAATTCAAATGAAAGTGAAAGAGCATCTTTTTGTATGAATTTATAAGGATAATTAGGTTGCGGAGTAATATCTACCCCAGTAACATCAAATCCCGCTTCTTCATATCCTTTTGCCGCACCACCCGCGCAACAAAAAAGGTCAAGAAGTTTATATTTGCGATATTTCATTTTATAAATCCACCGTCAAATCAGCATAACTCAACCGTTTACCAAATGCCTTGCTTACCAATGAATCAATACGGTCAAGCGTATGAATTTTACAACTGCCCTCGTTCAATCTAAAACCAAATTCATCCACATACCGTTGTAAATGCTTTTTGCTGAATGAATGGTAAATGCCATAAAAGCCGCGTTTTAATACAGCCCAAACGCTTTCAATGCCGTTAGTGTGGGCCATGCCGTCAACAAATTGTTTGGCAGAGTGATTCACCGTCTTGTGATTAAACTTATTATCCAAATACGATCTATGCTCATCAGTATAAAGAGTGGCTTTATCGTCAATTATAAAATTTAATTCAGCTTGAATTGTTTTAGCCGTGGTATCGTTCAAAACTACGCCTTTGAACTGTCCGTCCCTTTCCCGCATACCCAAGACAGCGACCTTACCTACGGTTCCTCGTCCAGCATTTAGCTGTTTAGAAGCATGTTTGTTGGATTCTTTACCTCCAAAATATGCCTCATCCGCTTCGACAATACCCTTTAAAAAATTTCCGTTATCATCCTTACAGGCTTCACGGATTCTTTGAAGCATAAACCAAGCCGTCTTTTGGGTGACTCCTATTTCCTTTGATAATTGAAGGGAAGAAACGCCCTTCCTTGACGTGACCACTAAATAAACGGCATACAGCCATTTGTCCAGAGGGACGTGAGAACGTTCAAATATAGTTCCAGTTCTAACGGTATAGACTAACTTGCAATGATGACAGCGATAAAAACCTGATTTTCCGTTTCTGGTTTGTTTGTGCTGGTTTTCATTACAGCCGCAATTTGGGCAAAATGGAGAACCATTCCAGCGCCTTTTTTCAAGATAGAGCCGGGCTGCTTCTTCGTTTGGAAATTTTTTCATCAATTCATAAGCAGAAACAGTAATTTTACACATTATTTCACCATCTTGTATTAATTAAAATCAGGATAACATAATTTTTATTGCAAGTCAAGTATATAATTCCCTATTTTAGACCATATTGGCAAATCCGCCGCCAATGGCTTGGCTCGGGCGAAAAGCGACAAGAAATGGGGCTTTGTCAACGACCGGGGCGGGTGGGTCATACCGCCGAGTTTTGAATCGGTTATGGACTTTACCGGGGACGGCTTGGCTCGGGCGACAAGCGGCGGCAAATGGGGTTTTATCAACGCTAGGGGCGAATGGGTCATACCGCCGGGTTTTTACGAGGTTTTGGCCTTCGAGGCCAATGGTTTGGCTCGGGCGAAAAACATTGAGTACTGGGGTTTTATCAACGCCCGGGGCGAGTGGGTCATACCGCCCGTCTTTGACGAGGTTGGGCCCATGGCCGCCAACGGTTTGGCCAGAGCGGAAATCAGCGGGAACTGGGGCTTTATCAACGCCCGGGGCGAGTGGGCCATACCGCCGATTTATGACAAGGTTTTTGGCTTCGAGGCCCATGGCCTGGCTCGGGCGAAAAGCGATGATAAATGGGGCTTTATCGACGCCCGGGGCGAATGGATAATACCGCCGAATTTTGACTTGGTTTGGAGTTTTGACAAGAACGGCCTGGCCCTGGTGGAAAGCCGCGGGAAACGCGGTTTTATCAACCCCAAGGGCGAATGGCTCATACCACCGAATTTCGACGCGGCTTTGTGGTTTGCCGCCGATGACCTGGCCCCGGCCGAAAACAACGGGAAATGGGGCCGTATCAACGCCCGGGGCGAGTGGGTCATACCGCCTGATTTTGACAATCTTGGGCATGGTAGCGTCAACGGGTTGACCATGGCCGAAAGTAAGGGTAAATGGGGCCTTATCAACGACAAGGGTGAATGGGTCATACCGCCGAGTTATGACAGGATCGGGTATTTTGCCGCCAACGGCTTGGCAAAGGCCAAAAGCAACGGTAAATGGGGTTTTATCAACGCCAGGAACAAGTGGGTCATACCGCCGGGTTTTGATGAGGTTTTGGACTGGCGCTTTAAGGCCTCCGATCCGGCTGTGGTAATAAGCAAAGGCCATAGGCATTATATCGACGCCAAGGGCGATTTTGTGGTGCCCATTGACTACGCGCTGGTGAAAGACAATATCCCCGCCCTACGCTGGGAAAATTTCGGTGACCGGCGCACCTTGAAGACCGGTCGAGGAACTGTCGTAATGTCCATTGAGCCGGTCTGCACTGGGGAAGTGGCGAAAAACGCCCGGGGCAGGATAATCTGGCCGGAAGAAGATAGCGTGGCTGAAATCTGCGAGGAGGCGAAAAAACAGCAAGACGAAGAACTGGGGCCCGATAACCCGGAGAGGTGCGGACCATGAGCACTAACCGAATCCCCGGACCCGCCCCCCGGCTTTGAGGCGCGCCTCCTAGCCGGGGGGATGGTTGAAGGGGCGCCGCGCCCCTTAATATTGGATTATCTGAATAAAGCTGTCCACCGTCAGGCTGGCGCCGCCCACCAGGGCGCCGTCGATATCCGGCTGGGCCATGAGCTGGGAGGCGTTGTCGGGCTTGACCGAGCCGCCGTAAAGAAGGCGCGTGGCCCCGGCGACCGCCGGGGATATTTTTTCCGCCAGCCATTTGCGGATGAAGGCGTGGGCCTCCTGGGCCATTTCCGGGGTGGCGGTCCGGCCCGTGCCG
>Ga0082212_10000939_pt1 | contig 42914 bp, 38 predicted proteins | sample TergutNt197P3_FD_71548 | JGI IMG/M metagenome (GOLD analysis project Ga0082212, IMG submission 71548) | Neocapritermes taracua P3 segment gut microbial communities from Petit-Saut dam, French Guiana - Nt197 P3 | ecosystem: Host-associated > Arthropoda: Insects > Digestive system > Gut ...
GGCTAAACCCCTACCCCGCCAATATTGAACCATGATTTAGAACCATGTATCTCAGAACCAACCAGAAGAACAAGAATGAGCAAAAAAACTACAAGCAGGTAAATAAGATAGGAGAAAAAAACGTAAAACTTGGGTTCAATAAAAAAGACAATAAAAGCGAACAGGAATGCTACCCCAATCCACATCAATTGTTTTCCGTAACGCTGCGACAGGTCGAAGATACTGCTATGTTCAGCGTTATAAGCCGAAGCATAAATATTAAACCACCCCATGAAAACCAGTACAACGTATATCAGTACAATAATCCAATCGATATTTGCCCATAAATTATTACGCCTTGACATTTCAGTGTAAATTAAACAATTAATTAGTATATACGCAGCAAATCTGCTTCAAGCATTCTTTGTTCTATCCACTTACGATTTTCAGCGATCTCCTTTTTAATATATTTTTCTACTATCAAACTTGCAATCGGCGCCGCATAAGCTGCACCAAAACCGGCATTTTCAACATATACGGCAATTGCAATCTGAGGATTATCTTTCGGAGCAAAGGCTATAAAAATCGAATGGTCTCTTCCGTGGGGGTTTTGAGCAGTACCCGTTTTACCGCACATTTCAATTTCCGGTATAATAATCAAAGCTGCCGAGCTTGTACTTTCAACCATCCTTTGCATCCCTGTTATTGCTGGCTCAAAATTTTCGGGCGAAATTTTTGTATAAGTTTTTGTTGTAAACCGCTGGTCAATTTCATCGTTTTCAATATCTTTTATCACATGCGGGATAAAGTACCAGCCCCTGTTTGCCAATATTGCCGTGTAATTGGCAAGCTGCAGTGGAGTCATTCCTATTTCGCCCTGCCCAATTGCCAAAGATCTAATGGTTTGAGCATTCCATCGCCTTTCTCCATATCTCCGGTTATAAAATTCGTCTGTTGGAATATTGCCCTGGTTTTCGTTTGATATATCTGAATTAAGTTTTCGACCTATGCCGAAGCTTAGCACATATTCGCGCCAAACATTGTAACCTTCGGCGGCAGTAGGATATTTGGTTATTATCGTTCGAAAAGCATTCCACATAAACGGGTTGCACGACTCCATAATTGCTTCAACAACTCCCAGCATAGAACTATGGTAATGGGTGCAGCGTATGGGGCTTGATTCGGGGCCTGAACATGGGAACCGGGTATAGAGTGTTATACTTTGCTCCTGAAGTGCAATCATGGCATTTAGCATTTTAAAAGTTGACCCCGGCGGGTATTCGCCAAGCAAAGCCCTGTCGAACAATGGGCTAAGCGTGTCGGCAAGCAGTTTTGCATAATTGTTGCCTCTTTCCCTTCCGACAAGCATTCCCGGGCTATAGGATGGCGTGCTGGCCATAACCAAAATTTCGCCTGTTGACGGCTCAATAGCAACCACTGCTCCTTTTTTATTTTTGAGCAATTCCTCGGCATAAATCTGCAGATCGAGATCGATAGTTGAAACCAGATTTTTGCCGATTTTTGCAGGAACATCTTCTGTCCCGTCTAAATAACTGCCTTGTATACGGTTATGTACATCGACCATAAATTTTTTCAGTCCTTTTTCACCCCTCAAATAATTTTCATACGACTTTTCGATTCCGCTAACCCCTATGTAGTCGCCTACTCCGTAATAATTATCTCTTGTCAAATCGCTTTGTGTAACTTCTCCCACGTAACCCAAAGCATGCGCTGCCGATAATGTTTCGTATTCTCTCAGCGTTCTCAGCTGTGTATGAAAGCCTTTAAACTTAAAAATCTGCTCCTGCAAAATGGCGTAATTTTCCGGCGAAATCTGTTTTGCAATCATAGAAGGTTTATACCATGAATAATTTTTCGCCTCCCTTATTTTTGTTTCCAATTCTTCTTTGGTAATATCGACAAGCTGGCACAGGTAAAGCGTATCGAAATCTTTTACCTCGCGTGGAGTAATAAATAATTCGTACGAAGGTTTATTGATAACCATCAATTTCCCGTTCCTGTCATAAATCAGTCCGCGGGCAGGGTACTGAACCACTTCGCGCAATACGTTATTAGTAGCAAATTGCTTGTAAGCCGGGTTGAGAATTTGCAAATAGAATAAGCAGATGGCATATACCAATCCGATAAATACAAAAATTGCAATTACAATGCCGCTTCGTTTTGAAAATTGATCCATTAAAAAAAATTTAATCTCTGAAAATAATATACTGACTCAAAACTATAACAAAAACTGAAAAAAAAGAACTTACAACGATTTTTAAAATAGTATAAAAGAATCCTGTAAATGAAAATATTTCAAGAAAGAACAATACCAAGTGGTGAAAAAACACCATAAATGCAGTATAAAGGAGAAACCACTGAATTCCATTTTGTTTTAATCCCGGATAATTGTTCTTTTCTTTGTCGCGGTTAGAAATTACGCTCACCAGCATTGGCCTTAAATAAGCAATAAAAGTTGTAGCTGCCGCATGAATGCCAAGGCTGTTTGAAAATAAGTCGATGGTTAAACCAAGCAAAAAGGCTAACGGCAACAGTAAATATTTAGGTGTTGTGAGCGGAAGAAGCATAACAAAAAGAATATAAATAAAAGGGTTCACAAATCCGCTGAATTGAATTTGATTCAGTATCAAAACCTGTATTAAAACCAAGCTGATAAAAATAATACCATATTTAATTGTTGCTCGCAGCATTCTGTATTAGCTTTTCGAGTTGATTAATTTCTGTAGTATTTTTGTTCTCAACAACTTCAACATAAGTTAATGTTTTAAAATTCACCGAAAGTTTTACCCTTACGTCATAGTAATTTTCGCCTTGAGGTTGTTCAAACGATTCGATTGTCCCAATCAATACCCCTTCAGGAAAAATGGAAGAATAACCGCTGGTAACAATAGTGTCTCCCGATTGTAAAGAAACATGAAATGGTATTTCCATTAGATTCGCGTAACGGTAATCTTTCCCGTCCCAGAACAGAGAACAAAAAAAGTCGCTCTTTTTAATTTTCGATGACACGCTCCAACTTTGGTTCAATACCGATAATCCAACCGAATAATTATTGGTTACGTTGGTAATAACGCCAACAATCCCATCAACCGAAATAATTCCCTGATCGCTTTTTATTCCATCTTTTCTCCCTTTGTTTAGCATAATGTAGTTGTATGGGTGGTTAACCGAGTTATTGACCACCCGGGCTGACAAAAATTCAAAATACCCCGAATCGTATGGAATAAACGTAAAAGCTTTTGAATCAGGAATTACATTCTCTCTCGGCTGGTGTAGTTTAAGGTTTGAACGAAGCCTTGCATTTTCGGCAGCCAGCCTCCCGTTTACTTTCGACAGGTTGAAATAATTCATTACCGAGCTGTATATTTCGTAAACAACTCCGGTAACCTGATTTGCTGAATTCAGATACTTAGCCCTCTGGTAACTATTATTGTTGAAAACAAATACCAACGAAATAATTTCCAGAAGGAGGAAAAGGAAAAATCCATAATTATTTAACAGATACCTGAATAAGCTCCTCATTTTTCAGAAAAAAATCCTAATCGTTATCGGATCAGGAAAGAGAATTTATCTACATTTTTTAAAGCTATTCCTGTTCCCCTCACAACAGCCCTAAGGGGGTCTTCGGCAATATGAAACTGAATGCCGATTTTATCAGTCAATCTTTTGTCCAATCCTTTAAGTAATGCGCCTCCTCCGGCCAGCCATATCCCTTTCATTACAATATCGGCATACAGTTCAGGCGGAGTTTGTTCCAAAGCACCTAAAATAGCGGTTTCAATTTTTGAAATTGATTTTTCGAGACAATGTGCTATTTCCTGATACGAAACCGGCACTTCAATCGGAAGGGCTGTCATTTGGTTGGGCCCCTGTACCACAAAATCGGGTGGCGGGTCTTTAAGTTGCGAAAGCGCCGAGCCTACGTGAATTTTTATTTCTTCGGCAGTTCGTTCGCCAATTTTTATGTTGTGCTGGTGGCGCATGTATTCCATAATATCGGCGGTAAGGTCGTCGCCGGCAATACGTATCGATTTGTTGGTTACAATCCCGCCCAGCGAGATTACAGCAATCTCGGTAGTTCCACCGCCAATGTCAACCACCATGGTTCCCTCAGGCGCTTCTACATCAAGGCCAATTCCAATAGATGCAGCCATTGGTTCGTATATCATGTAAACTTCGCGGCCTCCTGCGTGTTCAGCCGAATCGCGAACAGCACGTATTTCAACTTCGGTACTTCCGGAAGGGATACAAACCATCATTTTCAATGCCGGCGAAAATATCCTCGGTTTGGGATTGATCATTTTAATCATTCCCCTTATCATTTGTTCGGCAGCATTGAAGTCGGCTATCACACCATCCCTAAGCGGTCTTATGGTTTTCAAACTTGCATGTGTTTTCCCCTGCATTTGTCTCGCCTTTTCACCAATAGCTACCATTTTTTCGGTTTTGAGATCAACAGCAACAATCGACGGCTCGTCAACAACTATTTTATCGTTATGAATTATAATTGTATTGGCCGTTCCAAGGTCAATTGCAATTTCCTGAGTTAAAAATGAAAATAGTCCCATCTTAAAAACTAAAAATTTTTTAATTTATGTTAATGTTTAAAATGCCTTCTTCCTGTAAAAGCCATAGCTATGTCAAACTCGTTGCATGCTTCAATAACTTCATCATCACGAATACTTCCGCCGGGTTCAATAATATATTTTACGCCGTATTTGTTTGCAGCTTCTATGCTGTCGCGAAACGGGAAAAAAGCATCGGATATTAATACCGATTTTTCAATATCAAGCCCTTCTTTCATTTTAAAGCGCGGCATGGTCAACTGCCGCAGGCTGTCCAAACGGTTGGGCTGCCCCATTCCTGTTCCGGTTAACCAGAACGAACCGTCTTTGTTTTCGGTAACAATGGCTATCGAGTTGCTTTTCAAATGTTTGCAAGCTACTATTCCAAATTTTGCCAGATTTACTTTTTCAGGTTCAAACGGTTTTTGGGTAACGGTGTTAAATTCAGTATCCAGCCCTTCGTCTTCGTCCTGTATCAGCATGCCCCCGCTAATGGAACGATACAGCTTTTCGCCGGTAATTTCTTCTTTTACCGGGGTGACCAAAAGACGCAGGTTTTTCTTTTTGGCGAAAATTTCGAGCGCCTCTTCGGTAAATTCAGGCGCAATGATTATCTCAACGAATTTACTGCCAAACCAGTTTGCAATTTCGGCTGTAACCGTATCGGTAAAACAAATTATACTTCCATACGCACTGATCGGGTCGCCTTCCCATGCAAGTTCCAGCGATTTTAAAATATTATCGGTTATTGCCAGCCCACAGGGGTTCAGATGTTTAATTATCGAAACTGCAACTTTGTTTTCGATATGTTTTACCGAGTGATAAGTATCGCTGGCTGATTTCCATGCGGCATCGGCATCGAGCATATTGTTGTACGACAGCGCCTTACCTTGTAAAACCTGTGCATTTGCCAAAGCAGCCCCTTCCTGTATATTTTTAAATTTAAAAAAGACAGCCTTTTGGTGCGGGTTTTCGCCATAACGAAGTACTTCGCCGTTATTGAGGCTAATTCGTTCAATACCCTCATCAACATCGCGGTTGAAATAGCTGAAAATGGCCGAGTCGTAATGTGACGAAACAGCAAAAGCTTTTCCGGCAAACTCCCTGCGATCATCCAGCGACGATTCACCGCATTTTTCATTCAGTAAATTTAAAAGCGGAATATATTCTTTTTGTGAAGGAATAATAATTACATCGCTGTAATTTTTTGCGGCTGCTCTGATGAGCGAAATCCCGCCGATGTCAATTTTTTCAATAACTTCCTGTTCCGAAGCTCCCGAAGCAACTGTATCTTCAAAAGGATAAAGGTCAACAATCACCAAATCAATTTCAGGAATTTCGTACTGTACAAGCTGGCTTATATCGCCCTGATTGTCGCGGCGAGAAAGTATCCCTCCAAAAATTTTTGGATGCAGTGTTTTTACTCTGCCGCCCAAAATCGACGGATATCCGGTTAAGCTTTCTACCGATGAAACTTCAACTCCCAGCGATTCAATAAACGATTTTGTGCCGCCGGTACTTAAAATTTTAACTTTAAGTTCGTTTAGCCTGTGTATTATCGCGTCAAGGTTTTCTTTATGATAGACTGAAACTAAGGCAGTCTTAATTTTTTTATTATCAATCATTTATTTTATTTTCCCAATTCGTTTGCAAATATAAAAAAAATCAATGTACATATTTTATATAAATACAAAAGGTTTAAAAACTTTCTTTCATAAAAGAACGAATTTAGGCAAAATTCTGTAATTCAGACTGATAAATGTTAATTAACTTAGAATTTTCGACAACTTGGCCATTTCTTTTTTTAGCGGGGCGCTTTCGTATAAAATTCGGTAAACGGTGCTTGATATTGGCATATCAACCATGTATTTCTGATTTATTTCGAATATTGAACGTGATGAAAAATACCCTTCGGCAACCATGTTCATATCCAGCATCGCGCTTTTAACCGAATACCCTTTACCAATCATTGTTCCAAAAGTACGGTTACGGCTAAACTGGGAGTAAACGGTTACTATTAAGTCACCGAGGTAAGCCGAGTCGATAATTTCGCGTTTAATAGGGTGAACCTTATCTACAAACCGTTTTATTTCGTGAATGGCGTTTGAAACCAGCGCTGCCTGAAAATTGTCGCCGTAACGCAGTCCGTGTGCAATACCGGCGCCAACTGCAATTATGTTTTTTATTATAGAAGTGTATTCTGTTCCCCAAATATCGTCGGAAATTGATGTGGATATGTAATCGTTCCGGATAAGATTCGCGAAACTTTCGGCTTTTTCCATATCAAGACTTGCCAGAGTGAGGTACGACATTTTTTCGAGAACAACCTCCTCAGCATGGCAGGGACCAGCAATTATACCAATGTTTTCGAGAAGTACATTGAAATATTTGTTCAGGTACTCAGCAACCAAAAGATTTTCCTTGGTAACTACACCCTTTACTCCTGAAAGGAAATATTTATTGCTGATGTCAACTTCAACATCGCTTAAAATGCGTGGTAAAAAAGCCGAGGGAATGGCTAAAACTATAATATCCGATTCTAAAAGTATTGCATTTATATCGTTGAAAAATTTTATCCTGTTGGTTTCAAATTCAACGCTTTGTAAATATCGAGGGTTATGTTGAAACTTTTTGAACTGATTGATGGTTTCCCTTTTCCTGAAAAACCAATTTATTTCGGCCACATTTTCGAGCAGCATTTTTGAAATTGCCGTAGCCCAACTTCCACTCCCAATAACGGCAACCTTGTCGGTTTTAATATTCATCTCATTTCTATTTCGATGGGCAAAGGTAATAGTTTTTATTAATAAGAATGCAATAATTCATATTTTTAATTGAATTTTAAGCAAATAGCATGTTGTTTTTCCCCAAAATTGTATTGAAAACAGAAGAAATGGGGAAGATATTGAGTAACAGAATGACTGAATAATAGAATTGAGCCTGCGAGTTGCTATAGTTATGAGTTATGAATTATGAGTTTTCAGTTATTCGGTTATTCATAATTGAGATAAGCGAGAGCATCATTCTGCTTTTAGTGAATTTTCATTGTTCGTCAGCATTTTTTTGTTGTCGTTGAACTCGAAAAGCAAATTTAGCAGTGTTGGGACACCTATTGTGGCCGCTGAATTTGGGGAATTGGTAAGATAAGCAATGCCAATATCTTCCTGGTCGCAGTATGCAATTTCAGTTCTGTAACCGTTCACATATCCGCCATGATAGGCCACGGTACGGCCTTTGTACCCGATTATACGCCAACCAAGGGCATATTCTTTCGAATCAACTTTATCCCAAGTACTCAGGTACGATGGTGTGAGTATGGAGATAACCTGCGGTTCGAATATGATGTTTTTAATTTCAGAATTAACCAATGCCTGATTATGCGATGTAATGTGTAAAAGAAATTGAGCTAAATCGTAAATACTGGCATTAATCCCCGCCGCGGGCGATGTAGTATAATAGCGGTCGTTCATTTTAATTAAACTGTATTTCCCGTTTGCCCCCGAATGCGGATATGCTTTGTTAGGGTTGCTTTCGAATGCCGCAAAGCCCGTTGACGCATCGTACATTTCAAATGGGTAAAAAAGATTTTCCCGTATTATTGAGTCAAAAGGTTTTTGTAATTTTTTAACCAGTACCGTATCTAAAAGGCTAAACATTACGTTCTGATAATCGTATTTTTGCCCGGGTGGAGCTAAAATATTTACCTGCTCCAGTTTAGGAATAATTTGTTGCATCGGCATTTTAAGCTCTACATAATTATCGTACGCATGCGCCGTAAGCCCTGAAGTATGACTAAGTATATTGCGTATAGTCAGGTTTTGCGTGTTTTCGCGTGTTTTCAATTTGAATTCGGGCAGGTAGTCAACAATTTTATCGTCGAGGTTAATAATGCCTTGCTCTACAAGTATGCCGGCCAGTGTTCCGGAGAGGGATTTTGAAACAGAAGCAAGCCTGAAAACAGTATGGGCATTTATTGAATCGTTTTCGCCGACTTTCCTTACGCCATAACATTTTAGCAATGCAATCCTGTCTTTGAAAGTAACTGCTAAAGCCGCCCCAACTGTACCCGACAGTTGAATCTCGGAACTTATTATGCTGTCGAACTCCCTGATGACAGGTTCTATTCCGAGCGGCCTTACAACATGTTCAGTTTGTGCAAATGTATCTGTAAACTGACTTTTACCGGCAGAAAAAATATACTGCTGCTTGAAAAAGAAAAAACATATTGCAGCTATAATAAAAATAAGTAAATATTTAATTCTTTTCATTCTTGCAAAATAATAAAACCTTATTTTTATACTTGGTGACTACTGTCCAATGATTGCTTAATTCAGCGTATTATCAATGATAAGTATAAAGCATTTACAAAGATAAAAAAAATTCTCTTTCAACGCTCTTTTTTTAATTAATGGAATAACGGAGTAACTGAAAACTCATAACTCATAACTAAAAAACAACTCCTAATTAAAAAGCACCTCTGTTTCTTCGATAATTTTAAAAAACGATAATTGTTTTGTTATATTTGCGCCCTGAATCAAAAATATTCAGGGAACTATGAAAAACATAAAAATTATTACAACTGCCGAAGCAGTAAAGGTAATAAAATCGAACGACAGGATACACATGCACAGTGTTGCCGTTACTCCGCATCCGCTAATTAATGCTATGTGTGAAAGAGGCCGGAATAAAGAATTTCGTAATGTCCGTATCCAGCATCTTCACACCGAGGGGCCTGCTCCTTATTCAGATAAAGAATTTGAAGGCATTTTTCAGCTTGAATCATTTTTTGTCGGGCACAATGCCAGAAAACAGACTCAGGCCGGTTATGCCGACTATATACCCGTGTTTTTACACGAAACCCAGCGTTTAATCCGCGAAGGGTATCTGAAAGTAAATGTTGTAATGATACATGTTTCGGTGCCCGACAAATTTGGGTATGTTTCGTTAGGCACGTCTGTTGATGCAACCCTTGCGGCCATTGAAAACGCAGAAACAGTTATCGCAATTATAAATCCGAACGTGCCGCGTGCTTTTGGCGATGCGATGATTCATATAAACGACATTGACTTGTTTGTGGAGGACGACAGCGAGCTTGTAATAAAAGAATTACCTCCTATTTCGGATATTGACCGTAAAATTGGCCGTTATGTTGCCGAATTGGTTGAAGATGGCGCCACCCTGCAAATGGGTATCGGTTCGATGCCGAATGCTGTGTTAGGCATGCTCGAAAATCACAAAAATCTCGGCGTCCATTCCGAAATGTTTTCTGACGGTATTTTGCCATTAGTTGAAAAAGGTGTTGTTAACGGTAAAAACAAAGTTCTTGATAAGGGTAAAATGGCAGCAACCTTTTTAATGGGATCTAAAAAACTGTACGATTTTATTGATAACAATCACGGCGTAGTGATGCAGGATGTAGGATACACCAACAGCGTGAACATTATAGCTGCCAACCCCAAAGTTACAGCAATTAATTCGGCAATTCAGGTTGATGTTACCGGACAGGTTTGTGCCGATTCAATCGGTACAGCTCACTTTTCGGGTGTGGGCGGCCAAATAGACTTTATAAGAGGGGCTTCGTTAAGTAAAGGCGGTAAGCCAATTATTGCAATGCCTTCGGTAACAAATAAAGGCATAAGCAAAATCGTTCCGGTGTTAGATCCGGGTGCAGGTGTTGTGAGTACACGCGCCGATGTACACTGGTTGGTTACAGAATACGGAGCAGTTAATTTATATGGCCGCACTTTGCAGGACAGAGCCAAGCTTATAACATCGATTGCCCACCCCGACCATCAGGAAATGCTGGATAAAGCCTCTTTTGAAAGATTTGGTCCTCATTTCCATTTTATTTGGGATTAAAGAAATAAGTATGAACATATCGCATATCGAACATATTGGTATTGCAGTAAACAGTTTGGAAGAAGCAATACCGTTTTATGAGGAAATACTTGGTCTAAAGTGTTATGCCGTTGAAGAGGTAGTTGATCAGAAAGTTAAAACAGCCTTTTTTATGGTAGGGCAAACCAAAATTGAATTATTGGAGTCAACCGATCCTGAAGGGCCAATCGGAAAATTTATCGAGAAAAAAGGCCAGGGCATCCATCACATTGCCTTTGCCGTTGACAGCGTTAACGAAACTCTTGCCGAACTTGGCTCAAAAGAAATACAGCTTATCGATAAAGCCGGCAGAAAAGGCGCCGAAGGGTTAAACATCGGCTTTATGCATCCAAAATCGACACTGGGTGTATTAACCGAAATATGCAGCAAATAAAATTTCATCGTAAGTGATAAATTATTTAGCCCATTTTGAGGTTACCTGCGAAATGCTGCAAAAAGTTATTGCAGCTGCGTTAAGCAAAGGGGGCGATTATGCCGACCTTTTTTTTGAACATAAAATAACGGGGAGCATCGGGTTAGAAGACGGCAAAGTCAATCGTGCATCGTCAAACGTTGATTTTGGTGTTGGCATCAGGGTTTTAAAAGGCGACCAAACCGGTTTTGCCTATACGGAAATTACGGCTCTCGATTATATGCTGAATGCGGCAAAATTAGCGGCCAGCATTGCAAATATAACAACTGATTTAAAAATTAACGCCATAACAGAAAAAAAACCGGCTGATTATTATTCAATTGACACAAAGTGGGAAGATGTTTCAGTGAAAGACAAAGTCCCTTTCGTTCAAAAAATTAACGACAAAGTGTTCAGCCTCGACAATAATGTGATTAAAACTAATGCATTCTTAAACAACGAAACCGGTTATGTTCTCTTTTTTAACTCCGAAGGCCAATTGTCGTACGATTACCGCCCAATGGTAAATTTTGGCGTGGCGTGTACCATGCAAATAGGGCAACAAATTGAAAATGCCTATGCTGCCCGTTCTTTCAGAAAAGGATTCGAATGGATAACTGACGAGCTGGTTGATGAGCTTGCTGTTGAAACAGTTAATCGCACTAAATTATTATTTAAAGCCGGAAAGCCCAAAGCCGGCGAAATGCCTGTGGTTATGGGTGCAGGCAGTTCCGGCATTTTATTGCACGAAGCCATTGGCCATACTTTTGAAGCCGATTTTAACAGAAAGGGGACTTCTATTTTCAGCGATAAAATGGGGAAAAAAGTAGCTGAAAGTTTCATAAATATTATAGACGACGGAACTCTGCCGTTTAACCGCGGCTCCATAAACATCGACGACGAAGGTAACGAAGTGCAGAAAACATACCTTGTTAAGGATGGTGTCCTGAACAGTTATATTCATGACCGCATAAGTGCAAAATTTTACAACGTAAAGCCAACAGGCAACGGCCGGCGCGAATCGTTCAGAAATATTCCCCTGCCAAGAATGCGGGCAACCTATATGGAATCGGGCAGGCTTTCAAAAAACGATATTATTTCGAGTGTCGATTACGGGGTTTATGTTGATAATTTCAGCAACGGGCAGGTTCAAATCGGAGCAGGCGATTTTACTTTTTTTGTCAAATCAGGCTATTTAATTGAAAAAGGGAAACTTACCTGCCCAATTAAGGACATTAATATTATTGGGAACGGGCCGCAGGCATTAGCCGATATTTCGATGGCAGCAAATGATTGTGCCATCGACAATGGAACATGGACTTGCGGAAAAGACGGCCAGTCGGTGCCGGTAACCTGTGGCTTGCCAACAGTGCTTGTAAAAAAATTGACTGTTGGTGGTATGAGTGTTTGATTTATTTTAATAGCTTTTGTGCATTCATTCATAATTTTATAAAACAACCGGCATAAGAATTTATAAGCAAAAACTATAAGCGCATAAAAAAATTTAGAAAATGCTTGCATTTGCGTTTTATTTGTTTATCTTTGGAATTGTTCTTAAAATGTACTTAAAACATATTTATCAGAAAAGAGGGTAAAACTATGAATGTGTGCATTTTAAGAAGGATATTTTAACTAACTAAAAATATTTTATTATGATTAGAAAAAAGTATTTTTTGATTGTTGCGTTGTTTACGGCAACTTTTATGTTCGCTTGCAGCGAAAAATTTCCTCTGGAAGAAGTGACTCTGATTGAGCAGGAAATTACTACTGACTATGATGACGAAAACTTTGTTTCGCCTGAACAGGCTTTGTATATTGCCGAAAAGTTTTTAAACCGTGATCCCGATGCTAAAACAAGGGCATTCGCAAGTGCTAAGGTTGAAACTGTAAGGGATGAAAAGAACAGTAATAATCCTACCATGCATGTAATAAACTACCCTGAAGGGGGCTGGTTAATTACAAGCGCAACACGTAATTACTTTCCTGTACTTGCCTATTCCGATGAAGGTTCTTTTGATTTGGAAGATGTTCATTTATCAGGTGTTTCGGTATGGATGGCAGAAACTAAAGAATTTATAAGAGTGAGCGATGAATTGGACACAGAAGCAAAAGCCCAAATAAACTCGCAGTGGATGGCTTATGAAGAAGGGAATATACGTAAAACCGCTTCGGTGCCGCAAACAAGAGGTTATCAAGAAATGTATGACAGAATAGATCAATTAGCAGCCCTGTACCCATACTCTACTACCCATTGGCGTGGAGCTATGTCTTTATATGACGCGCAAGCATACCTTGACCTTGGTACGTACCAGGAATTGGTTGATTTTGCTAACAGTATTGGTTCTCCGCCTGAATATACAATAGTTGGTATTAGAAATTCTGCGATTTATACTCCTCCTCCAACCTATACTCAAAACGGGCCATTGATTGAAACAAAATGGCATCAGGATCCCCCTTATAATATTTTGTGCCCAATGTCTGTTTTTGGCAACTTAAATTGTGATGCAGGTTGTGCTGCCATAGCGGTGGCTCAGATAATGAAATATCACAAGAAGCCTTCTGTCTTAATTTGGAAAGGCGTTCCAGTAGATTGGAACTATTTGCCTGAGATTGAATATGTATCGTCGTTACCTTCAATTTCAACTGCACCTGTTCTGGTTGCGGCAGTGGGAGATGCTGTAAAAATGCATTATGGATTAGTATTACACTTAGCTAATCCGTCATGGGCAACATCGGGTAATGTAGTAGATGGCTTACGCAACTATGGCTATAATGTTACCCGAACAAGTACTCATAACATTACTACTGTAAGCAGTGAAATTTACAATAACAGACCAGTTCTTATGTTAGGTTATGATGGGTTGTTTGGAGGGCATTACTGGGTTTGCTCAGGGGTTGATGCCTCGCAGACACATATAGAATATTATGTTGAATTTTATTATAACGGTTCATACAGTTATTCACCAGCCTATTATTTCTATGCCACTCCTTCTAATCCGTTAATTTCCACTACAGCTTACACCATGTTTCACATGAACTGGGGCTGGGAAAACGGCCCAAATGGCTGGTATTCGAGTAATTTTTATAATAAACCGTCTGGCTTTAATTTTATCTCTAATAGAGAAAATTTTTATATCAGTAAATAAATTGATATGAAATCAATAAAATTAATAGGATTCTTGTTGTTCTTAGCAATAATAAGCGCTTCGTGTGACTTGTTTGATCATGAGCCCAAAATGTACAGTACTCGCTTAGCTTTGAGTCTTCAGGACACATTGAGCAACGATTTGATAAGCGGTATCGAATGTACTAAATGCTATCCCTCATTAGATTCTTTATGCGAAATAAAAAACAGAGATGTTTTCTTGCTGAATAACGAATATACAGTATCGATGCAAAAGTATGGTGGTTATTATTACGTAAACCTTAATATAGGCGTGGATAAGAAGATAGAGACCTTTCCTAATAAGGTTACTTTTACATTAAGGAGCCCTTATGTGTTTGGTGATAATTATTCTCATAACGTTGTCACTTATTGGGAACATGCAGGTAAAGGGAAATGGGATTATGTATGTTCCCGTGTAGAGTATGGCGGTAAAGAATTTACCGTAAAGCAATTAGCGAATATTAATATTGCTACGATAATATTGGACAGATAGTTATGCAGTTATTAGTAATTGAATAATACAAAAGTCCTGCAAATTAGAGTTTGCAGGGCTTTTGTATTTAAATAAGTAACATTATTATTACACTTTCTAAATGCACAACAGGTTTTTAATATTAAAATGACAAAAGACGAAAAATATACACTGGCAAGATGGGCAATAAACTATGCCCTCGAAAAAGGGGCACAGCAAGCCGGCATAAATATTTCGAACAGTAAAAGCAGTGGTGTTGACGTTCGCGATACAAAAATTGACCGTCTGGAACAGGCTATTGAAAATAACCTGACAATCAGGCTTTTTGTCGACAAAAAATATTCGGTTCATTCAACCAACCGGTTAAAAAAAGAGGAACTGTCACGTTTCATCTCGCAGGCAATAGAAGGGACAAGGTATCTTTTTGAAGATGAATTCAGAACGTTGCCCGACCCTGAACTATATTATAAAGGCGGTGGCCCCGACTTAAATCTCGTTGATAAAACATTCGAAAATGTTACACCGGAAAAGAAAATTGAACTTGCATTTGCCACAGAAAAAGAAATTTTGGGCAAAGACAAACGGATTATCTCTGTAACAACTTCGTATTACGACGGTTTAAACGAGTGGGTTTTGGTTAACAGCAATGGTTTTTCGGCCGACAGTTCGAACTCTTATTTTGGATTGAGCGCTTCGGTTTCAGTAAAAAGCGATTTGGCAAGACCTTCGGCAGGCTGGGGCGAAAACGCTATATTTTTCGACCGGTTAATAAAATCAGGAATTGGGGAAACGGCTTTGGACAGAGCGCTTAAAAAAATAGGACAGGGAAAAATCGCTTCCGGAAAAATGGATATGATTGTAGAAAATCGCCAGGTAGCACGGCTTTTTAGTCCACTTATTTCAGCGCTTAGCGGTTCAGCTATTCAGCAAAAAAATTCTTTTTTGATTGATAAACTTGGCGAAAAAGTAATATCCGAAAAAATTACGCTAATTGATAACCCATTCATTTCCGGCGGTCATGGTTCGCGAGTTTTTGACGCCGAGGGGCTGGCGGCCCAAAAATATTTAGTATTTGAAAAAGGTGTTATTCGCCGGTATTATATCAGCACCTACTACGGGAAAAAACTGAATATGAAGCCAAACAGCGGCAGTATGTCAAACCTCGTGTTCGAAACCGGCAATAAAGATTTGCAGGGCTTAATTGAAACGGTTAACAAAGGTATTTTGGTAACAGGTTTTAACGGAGGAAATAGTAACAGTACAACCGGAGACTTTTCATTCGGAATAGAAGGCTTTTTAATTGAAAAAGGCCAAATTGTCAAACCCGTTTCCGAAATGAATATTACCGGAAATATGCTGAAACTTTGGTCGAACATTAAGGAACTTGGCAACGATGTAAATGCAAATTCATCGTGGCTGATTCCTTCTATTTTGTTTGAAAGAGTTGATTTCAGCGGAATTTAACAGTAAGCTGCAAACTTGCGGAAGCAGGAATGCCGGTTCGACTTCGCTAATAAACGGCTTAAACTCAAAACAGTCAATCAACCTTTTTATGAATATATGAGTTGTTATCCGTTATATTGTTTTCGCGGGTAACAACGCATCTCGAAACTTTATTTTTATTATACGCAGGGTCGTTCATGCGCAGCTGTCTCCGTTTGTAAGCCGGAATATTTTCAAGCTCATCGATATCCTCGTCGCTGGTGGTTGAGTAATCGAGTACCACTTCCTTTTTCTCGGGCGCATTTCTTGCCTGACTGGTTTGGGGATACAGTAACTCAAATTCGGTATCTTCCCGTTCTTTTTCTTCCGAGATATTAAATTCAATGGTTTTTTGAGATGTGTTTATAACAGGTTTTTTCTCGGAAATCGTCTTTATCACTTGCTGTTCTTGTTCAACAAATATTTTTGCATGCGTATATTCCTCATTTTCAATATCGCTGTGTCCAATAATTTTAGGGATACCGCTATGACCAAAGCCTGTAGCAATCAATGTAACCGAAATATCATCGCCAAGTGATTCGTCTTTCCTGTTGCCCCAGATCAAATCTGCCTCAAAACCAGCTTTGTTCTGAACAAGATCGGTAATATGGCCAATTTCATCCATTGTTACTTCCTTAGTTCCGGAAGTAATATTGAGAAGAATATTTTTTGCCCCTCGAATATCGTTATTGTTCAGCAAAGGTGAATTCAGCGCTTTTTCAACAGCTTCTTCAGCGCGCTGTTCACCGGAGGCAATGCCTGTCCCCATTATTGCCAGGCCGCTTTTTCGTATTACCGTTTCAACATCGGCAAAGTCAACATTAATGTAGCCGGGTATGGTTACAATTTCGGCAATGCCTTTTGCAGCAATAGCTAAAATATTATCAGCCTTTGAAAAAGCTTCCGAAATGCCAAAATCACCAAATATATCGCGAATGCGTTCATTGTTTATCACCAACAGTGCATCTACATGGTTTTCAAGTTCTTCAATACCATCAATTGCCTGTTTTATTCGTCTCCGTCCTTCGCTGCGGAAAGGAATTGTAACAATTCCGACAGTAAGATAACCTGCTTCCTTACAGGTTTCGGCAATTATCGGAGCGCCGCCAGTACCTGTGCCGCCGCCCATTCCGGCAGTAATAAATACCATTTTAGTATTTGTTCCCAAAGCCCGTTTTACATCTTCAATGTTTTCAACGGCAGCTTTTTTGCCTGTTTCGGGTTTGTTACCGGCTCCGCGCCCTTCGGTTAACGACGCCCCAAGTTGCACCTTTATACGAACAGGGCTTGCATCCAATGCCTGCGCATCGGTATTGCAAATAACGAAATCAACATCTTTAATTCCCTGTTTAAACATGTGGTTAACTGCATTTCCGCCACCGCCGCCAACCCCAACTATTTTTATTTCACATCCTTGTTTTTCGGGGAATGAAAAACTTGCTATTTTTTCCTTCATAATCCAAAAATTTAGTTAGGGTTTATTATTCCATGTAATGATCGTCGTCATTAAAAAATTTTTCAATTCTGAAATTTTTATAGAACCAACTGTCAATACTTGGCTCTGTTACAGGCTTTTCGGCTTTAACCTCTTTCTCTTGCTTAGGTTTTCTTTTTATTGAAAAAATTGATTTTTCAGCCTTAGCCTTTTGGGAATATTCGAAAGTTAAATTATTTTCACTCTCGACATTTATAACCGGAACTTCGTCTTCCAAAGTTTCTTCATCGAATTCAAATGCATTTTCAACGGGTTCATCCTGATTAGTTGTTTCTTCTGTCGCTTCTTCTGTTTTTTCCTCTTCAAGATCGAATTTTTCAGGTTCAATTTTAGGCTGCAAAACCTTGTTAGGATTGGTTTTGAACCCGGTGGCCAAAATTGTAACACTTATTTTGTCGCCTAGCGATTCGTCGTAGCCGTTACCCCAGATAATATCGGCATCCTGCCCTGCTTTTTCCTGCAGTGTTTCGATTATCTCGCCTATTTCACCAATCCGTATTTCATCTTTTCCCGAAATGATATTCAATAGAATGTTTTTAGTTCCGAAGATATCGTTACTGTCAAGCAAAGGCGACTCAAGTGCCTGATTTACTGCCTCTGCAGCCCGACTTTCGCCTGAGGCAAAACCGGTACCCATTATGAACACCTTACTGTTGTGCATAACAGTAAATACATCGGCATAGTCGATGTTTATTGTGCCTTGTACTGTTATAATTTCGGCAACACCTTTTACGGCAGTAGCCACAATATTGTCAGCCTTTTTAAAAGCCTGTCGGGCAGGTAAGTCTCCAAAGATACTTTGTAGCCGCTGGTTGCTCACAACCAGCATACTGTCGACAAATTGAGACAATTTTTCAATTCCATTCATGGCCTGTCCGAAACGTTTTTTTCCTTCGGCCGGAGACGGTATGGTAACAACAGCTATGGTAAGTATTTCCAATTCTCGCGCCAGACGTGCAATAACGGGCGCTGCGCCGGTACCTGTGCCGCCTCCCATTCCGGCGGTTATGAACAACATTTTCGTGTTGTCTCTCAAAACATTTTTCAAATCCTCGTAATTTTCCTTTGCTGCTTCTTCTCCCATCTCAGGCTGGTTACCGGCTCCGCGCCCTTCGGTTAACGTAACCCCAAGCTGAATTTTAACTGAAACCGGACTGGCATCCAGCGCCTGTGAATCGGTGTTACAAATTATATAATCAACACCGGTAATTCCTTCTTCGAACATGTGATTAACGGCATTGCATCCTCCACCACCCACGCCAATTACTTTTATAATTGATGATGAAGTTTTTGGAAATTGAAAGTTTACTAATTTTTCAGTCATATTCTTCTGTGTTAATTCATTGACAAATCGTCGTTTTCATCGTCAATATAATTAATTACGCCTTGTATTACTTTTTGAAAATAGTGGAAACCGCTGCTCTCTTTTTCTTTCACCTTTTTTTCCTTCTTTTTCTTTATTTTCTCATTTACTGCAACGTTTCTGTTTTTCAGAGAAAGTTTTAGCATACCCAGCGCATTTAGCAGTTCCTGATCCTGAAATTCTTTTTTCCGGTTAACCGGCAGAATCACAGGAAATGCCTTTCGCGCATCCATCCCCGTACGAAATTTTATCATCGATATAATGTTATTCAGGTTAGCTGTTCCGCCTGAAACAACGATTCCGGAACCTAACTGATCTTCGACTCCCGATTTTCCTATCTGGTAATTCACATTATCGATAATTTCTTCAAGCCTTGCCTGGATAATAAACGCAAGGCTCTTAAAGGTTATTTCTTTGGGTTCCCACCCGTTATGACCGGGTATGGTAACTACTTTTTGTTCGTCGGCCAAATCTCCAAGTGCTTCGCCATATTTGACTTTAAGCTGTTCAGCCCATTTTGGCAGAATTGAGCAGCCTTCCTTAATGTCGCGTGTAACTACATTTCCTCCGAACGGAATTACTGCAACATGTACTAAAATGCTTTCGAAATAAACTGCCAATTTTGTTGTTCCTGCCCCAATATCAAGCATTATGGAACCAATTTCTTTTTCATCGTCGGAAAGTGTGGCTTCGGCAATGGCAACAGGCGAAAGGGTAATGTTTTCGATGGCAATGCCTGCCTGATCGAATACCCGCTGAAGGTTAACAATATGCGCACTGGGAACTACAAGCAGTTTATATTGAGCTTCCAGCTTTCTGCCGGCAATACCCACAGGATTCATTTCTCTGATGTCGTCGTCAATTATGTAGCACTGAGGGATGACGTGCATTATACTGTAATCATTTTCAACTTTTATGTTTTGGGCTTCGTTGTACAGTTCGTTTACATCAAAGGCTGTTACTATTCCCCCTTCCGAAGTAAAACGGCAGGCGCTGTAGCTTTCGGTTTTAATGTGCTGACCTGCAAAAGTTACGGCTGCCGATGTAATTTTTTCCTGAGTTTGCCTTTGCAAATCGCTGACTAACTCACTTAACGATGCCGCAGCTTCGCCGATATTAAAAACCACTCCCCTTTTAATACCACGGGAAGAAACTTTTGAAATTCCCCTGATTTCGATTTTCCCATCTTCGGTTTTCTGACCTGCCAGTCCTACTATTTTCGACGTGCCAATGTCAATAACAATTGAAAGATTACTTTTTGAAGCCATTTTTTTATCTTTTTTTTGCAATTACCTGATTATCGTATTTTACACTTACTGTTTTGTATTTATCCCAATTATTTTTAACGAGAACTTGCTCATAGAAAGCCCTCATATTCCTGAGCTTTTTCTCATAATTGTCGAAACTCCCAAATTCAATAAGCTGATCGCCCACTAAAGGGATAATAGTTGCATCGCCGTTACTTTGCACATGTACTTGCTGAATCTGTGCTTTCCAGAAATCGTCAGCTTCAACATACATAACAAAAGGTATCAATTTATTTACAGCAACCTCATCGTTTATCGTTCCGGTTACAGTCAGTACATTTGCTGTATAATTTATTGAAACAGGGAACTTGTTACCCTGCTTATCGAGATAATAATTACCACTTGCCGACATTATCCGTACAAACGGTTCACGATATTTCACCTTTATAGAAAGAACCCCTTTGAACGATGCGCTGTCTTTAATCATTACTTTATAAACTTCAGCTTTTTCAATAGCTTTTAGTTTCTCAATTTCCTGCTCAATTTCTTCGGCGTTTATCTGCTTCATCGGTTTTCCCACAACCTGACTATCAACCGCTTTCACCATTTTTATAATGTCATCATCATCAACCTTAATGATGTTGTTCGATCTAAAATTGACCTCTATTTTACTGCAAATGTTATTTTTGTTTTCAAGTGAAGTAAAAGCTACCGTGGCAATTAAAAATCCAATCACCAAAAGCAAGCCGGCCAAATTTGTCAATTTTCGAAACATCATATTTTATTTTTCAATATCTCAATAATTTGCACTGACATACGATCAATATTACCTGCACCCATGGTTAAAACCACGTCTATTTTTTCACTTTCCAATAACTCAAGGGTTTGTTCCCATGTTGCCAGATTTTTATTTTCCGATTTCATCAGGCTGAAAATCATTTCAGAAGAAACCCCTTTTATAGGTTCCTCGCGCGCCGGATAAAGCGGGAGAAGAATCGCAAAATCCAGCAAATCAAGACTTTCGGCAAAGTCAGCAGCAAAATCGCGGGTACGCGAATACAAGTGCGGCTGAAAAATGCCGGTCAGCTTTCGGTTCGGATAAAGCGCCTTAACCGAAGTAATTACTGCTTCAAGTTCTTTCGGGTGGTGCGCGTAATCGTCAATATAAATGTATTTTTCATTTTTTAAACGCACGTCAAAACGACGTTCAACGCCAAGATATTTTTCAATTCCAACTTTTATTTCGTTGGCCGAAGCGCCTGCCAGAAATGCAAGAGAAACAGCTCCAACCGCATTTTCAACATTTATCAGTCCCGGATAATTCATGCTTAAATTTTCAATTACTCCATCCGGTGTTTTCAGGTCGAAACGATAACAGGCATCATTTGTGTCGAGCTGAAGGTTAAGCGCAGTAAAATCGGCATCATCGTTTAATGAATAGGTAAAAATTTCAGCTTGTGTTTTTTGTGTATCCAGTTCCACTCCTTTTTTAATAACCAACTTGCCACCCGATTTTATCTGGGAAATAAATTTTTCGAAAGCTTTCACTATTTCTTCATGGTCGCCGTAAATATCAAGGTGGTCGGCATCGATTGAAGTTATTAGAGCCAATTGCGGATGCAGATGTAAAAACGAACGGTCAAACTCATCGGCCTCAGCAACAATCCATGGCGAATCGTCTTTAGGAAGTAGAAGGTTATTGTTAAAATTTTTTGATACCCCGCCCAGAAAGGCGCCGCAACCTGTCGGAGTTTCGTTCAGTATGGTCGCAACCATTGTGCTTACCGTGGTTTTTCCATGCGTTCCCGAAACAGCAATCCCACTTTTTTCGTTGCAAATCATCCCCAATACTTTTGCACGTTTCAGTAAACCAATCGGTTTTTCTCTGAACCACGAAAGCTCATTATTTTCATCAGGTAATGCAGGAGTAAAAACGGCCAGCGTTTCAGCCGGATTCCAGTTTTTTGGGATATTACCTATATCGTCTTCAAAGTGAATATTTATACCTTCGTTGCGCATTGCACTCGTTAGCGCAGTCGGAGTACGGTCATATCCGGCTACATTACATCCGGTAAATTTAAAATAACGTGCAAGCGCACTCATCCCAATTCCCCCGATACCAAGGAAATACACATTTTTTATATTTTGAAAATTATCCATCAATACAGTATTTTTTCTATTTCATTTACAATATCTTTTGTCGCATTTGGCTTTGCCAGCGTTTTAATCTGTGCAGAAAGCCTTTTACACCTCATCTCATCATTAATAAGCTGAATAGCTTCAAACAGCAGCTTTTCATGAATTTCATTATCGCAAATCATCATCGCGGCTTCTTTTTCGACCAAAGCCTGTGCATTTTTTGTCTGATGATCTTCGGCAACATTTGGCGAAGGCACTAAAATTGAAGGTTTTCCAAGCAAACACAATTCTGAAATTGTTCCTGCCCCTGCCCGCGAAATAACCACATCAGCAACCTGATATGCCAAATCCATGCGCGAAATAAATTGGCGGATTTGCAGGTTAACCGGCTTTCTTTCCTGCAACTCTTCTATAATTCGATCATAATACAAAGCCCCGGTTTGCCATATAACCTGAATATCCGATTTTGCTATCAAATCAATATTTTTCAGAACAGCATCGTTAATCGAACGCGCACCAAGACTTCCGCCTGTTATTAAAACAACCTTACGGGTTTCATTTAACTCAAAATAAGCTAAAGTTTCGGTTTTATCCTGCCTGTTTTTAACAAGGCTTTCGTTTATTGGATTACCGGTAAGTATTATTTTACTTGACGGGAAAAAACATTCCATATTGTCGTAAGCAACGCAAATAGCATTTACCTTTTTACTTAGAATTTTGTTTGTAACCCCTGCATACGAATTTTGTTCCTGAATGAGAGTCGGGATTTTTTTACGCGCCGCCGCCCACAACAGCGGCCCGCTGGCATAACCGCCAACTCCAATGGCTATCTGGGGTTTAAACTCATTCACAATTTTAAAGGCCAACGAAACGCTTTTAAACAGTTTCCCAAAAAATGTAATCATTTTTAAACCTTTGCCGCGCGGGAAACCTATTATAGGCAAACCAATGATTTTATAGCCTGCCGCCGGAATTTTTTCCATTTCCATACGCCCAAGAGCGCCAACAAACAAAATTTCAGCCGCCGGATAACGATTTCTGATTTCGTTTGCTATGGCCAGCGCCGGAAAAATATGTCCGCCTGTTCCACCCCCGCTTAATATGATTCGTTCAATTTTCATTATTTCCCCATTTCATAATCTTCGTCAGGCGCATTAACCTGAACGGGTTGTTGCTGAATTTCTCTATTCACCTGATTCTGGTGACTTACACTTAAAACACATCCAAATGCTATTGATGTAAATATGAGCGACGTTCCTCCCAAACTAATCCAGGGCAATGGCTGTCCGGTAACAGGCAGCGCACCGCTTGAAACACCAATGTTTATCATAGCCTGAAAAACAAGCAGCATAATAAAACCTGTTACCAGAAAGGCAGGGAAAGTACGGGTGGTGCGCCTTACAATAACTACCCCTCTGAAAAAGAAAATAAGATAAAGAAACATAAAGCCCGTACCTATTATCAAACCGTATTCTTCGACTATAATTGCAAAAATAAAATCGTTGTATGCTGCGGCCATGTAATTGCTGACATCGGAATTACCGGGCCCTTTGCCAATAATGCTGCCTTCGTAAATAGCGAGTTTTGCGTAATCGGCCTGTGTAATTCCTGTTTCGGAGCTGGTATCGCTGTGAATAAAACGTTCAATCCTTCCTTTAATAGTATGTAGCCTTGCCCATGATTCGGGAACTAAATTAGCAGTAAAATAAACAAAAACCACCAGCAAAACTCCGGCTGCAACAACCAGCATTAAGTATTTTAAAGGTATCCGCCCAACAAACATCATAGTCATAACAGTGGCAAAAAGCAATGAAGCAGTAGAGAAGTTAGACATAAAGATAAGACCGCAAATTATTACCGTGAAAAACATTATTTTTTTGAATGCCACAAACAGATCTTTTCCGGTTTTTTGTTTTACTGCCAACACTTTTGCTGTATATATAATGAGCGATATTTTAGCAATTTCGGATGGTTGAAACGAAAGTGGCCCCAAGTTAAGCGTTCGGCCGCTACCTTTTACAATGCCGGCAAATTTTAATGCAACAGTCAGCAAAAGAAGGATAATACTAAAATAAATAAGATAATTGGCTATCATTGCATAAATTTTTACGGGAATTACGTTTACCATCAGCAGCATAACCCCAATGCCAATACCGAGGAAAAAAATTTGCCGTATTAAATAATACATAGTATTTCCCGATGCCTGCCTGTATGCCAAGGCGCCGGTGGAACTGTAAACAATTAACAGCGACATTAACGACAACAGCAAGAGGATAATCCAGATTACCTTGTCGCCTTTAAAATATTTGAGAATTTCAAGATTCATATTAAAGATTTCTTACTTCGCGTTTAAACTGTGTGCCACGATCTTCGTAATTTTCAAACAAATCGAAACTGGCGCAGGCAGGCGACAATAAAACGGTATCGCCGTTGCGGGCAAGGTAGTACGCCGACTTAACCGCATCCTCCATACTGCCTGCATCAACCATATTTTTTATTTTATCGCCAAATGCAGCATGCAGTTTTAAATTGTTTTTTCCCAAGCAGACAATGGCTTTTACTTTTTCTTTTACCAGCCCGAAAAGCATCGAATAATCATTCCCCTTGTCAATCCCGCCGGCTATCCAAACTATGGGTTTGTTAATACTTTCCAGCGCATACCAGGTCGAATTCACGTTAGTGGCTTTAGAGTCGTTGATAAACTCAATTCCGTGTACTTTTAAAAAATGTTCGAGGCGGTGTTCAACCCCAACAAAGTCGGAGAGACTCTCGCGTAACTGTTCGTTTCTGATATTAAAAACCATACTTGCAATGCCCGCGGCCATCGAATTGTAAGTATTGTGTTTCCCCTTCAATGATAAATCTGGAATAAACATATTGAATTGTTTTTGATTTACGTTAATAACTATCTTATTTTTAATTATTCCTGCACCATTGTCGAATGGTTCGCCCAAAGAGAAAGGCAAGGTACAGGCCTCAATTTTTCTTTTCGCAATTTCATTTTGAATAATTTCGTCATCGGCACAATAAACGAAACAGTCCGATTTTGTTTGATTTTGAATAATCCGAAACTTTGAATCGGTATAATTCTGCATATTGTAATTATACCGGTCAAGATGGTCGGGAGTAATGTTCATTAAAACAGAAACATTAGTCCTAAAATCGTACATGTCGTCGAGTTGAAAACTGCTAAGTTCGATAACATACACATCAAAATTGTCTTCGGCAACCTGCCTTGCAAAGCTTTTACCCACATTTCCTGCTAGACCCACGTTTAAACCCGCGTTTTTCAGTATGTGGTAAGTTAACAGCGCTGTTGTGGTTTTCCCGTTACTGCCGGTAATGCAAACTGTTTTTGCTGAAGTATATCTGCCGGCAAATTCGATTTCAGAAATTACCGGTATCCCTTTTTCTTTCAGCTTTTTAATAACAGGTGTTTTTTCGGGAATACCCGGACTTTTAATTACCTCATCAGCCGATAAAATCAATTCTTCGGTATGCTTGCCTTCCTCCCACTTTATCCCCGATTGCGAAAGCATTTCGCGATATTTATCAGCAATCGTTCCGCTGTCCGATACAAAAACATCAAAACCCTGTTTCTGCGCCAGAATTGCCGACCCTGTTCCGCTTTCGCCCGCTCCAAGAATTACTATTCTATCGTTTTTCTTCATACACATTTTATTTGTCGTAAAAGGAGTAATGTTGGGCAACGGCTTGCCATTGTCCGTTTTCGAAAATTAACATATACATGTCTTTGCAGAAAAACGATTGGATTTGCTCGTCGGGAGTTTTTATCATCAAATCGGCGAAGTAAGTTACAACAGCCGTTTTATTGCCGCTATATAATTGAATCATCGGTTCGGTTTCGCTCAAACTGACGGTTTCGGCATATCGGGCATATTCTTCGTATGATTTTATGATGTTGTTCTTGCCGTGCAATCGTTCCTTGCCGCCCGGGGAAAAGATAACCATATCGTCGTGAAAAAACAGACTCAAACTATCCATATTTTCCGTTATTGCCCAATGTCGGTTAATGGATTTTACGGTGTTCCACGCATCTTGTTTAATATCTTCATCGGATTGGCGTCCGCTGTTGTCGGAACAACTGAATAGGAAACAAAAAATAATTGATAAATGTCTGATTTTCATGCGTATTAATTTTTTACTTTTAACATTTGTTTTTCAATCTCTTCTTTTATTCTTTCTGCATCTTTGATGGCAATTTGGTAAACTCTACCGTTTTTTAATTTTATGCTTACGGCTTGTTTTACAAAGTCAAAAGAATATTTTTTTAAATCACCTGCATTAAGATGCATCTCCATTATAGGCACTCGTTTTACGCTAACATTTTCAATCATTGAAATCGGTATCTTCACCGGTACCCACACATCTGAACGGAATACGGCATAATTGTCACTAATTATCACCTTAAACCGTCCACCAAGAAGTAAAATAATAATCAATATAACAGCATGAAATATAAGCGAAAGTTTTATAACAGGGCTATTGTCCCAATGATAAACATATGCGGATATTATGGGCACATAAGGTGCAACCATAATGATAATAATCCACCAATTTATTTTAACCCGTTTATATGTTGCTTGACTATTCATTTTATTTATTATCAATCAAAATTTATTTTCAACCATTTTTTGAACGTTTATAATTGATTCCAAATATGCTTTTTCAACTTCACTTAACGTTTTTGCCTGATATTTTTTATATTCGTTTTCGGCTTTGTTTATGGCTTGCTCGTGGCTAATTGCACCTGCTCCCTGCAACAATTTTTCACCACTCACGGTTAAAATCCTGTCCAAATGTTTTGCCCATTCATCCATTGTCATTGTTTGTTCCCGTTCGGCTTGCCGTTCTGCAAAATCCAAATATCCGGAAACTATCTGACCGAGCGAACGTAATTCCTTTTCATCAAGATAGTTTTTGGCTATCACTGCATCTGCCAAATGCGGACGATTGCCCGAAAAAGTCGTTAAGCCCATAAACTCTTTTTCGGCGTTTGCCCTGTTGTAAATGACCTCGGCAGCAGTTTGACCGTGAACGGCATAATGAATTTTGTTTTGTACTTTTTTGAAAAATGCAACCGAAACATCCGCCTTGGGATCGTAGTCAATGCTGGTTGCATAAATATCTAATATTTGCCGATAAAAAACCTTTTCCGAAGAGCGAATATCGCGAATACGCTGTAACAGTTCTTTCCAGTAACCGCCTCCACCGAGATTTTTGAGCCGTTCGTCGTCCATCGTAAAACCTTTGCGGATATACTCGTGAAGCCTCTTTGTAGCCCATTGACGAAATTGAGTGCCACGCACGGATTTTACACGATAACCGACAGATATTATAACATCAAGATTGTAGAGATTAGTGGGTTTAGTAGAAAAATCGGAATTTCCGATTTTTCTCACGGTAACTGCTTCCGTCAATTCCTTTTCGGCGTAGATATTTAAAATATGTTCGTTAATGGTAGAGCGCGATTTTTCAAACAACCTTGCCATACTGTCTATAGAAAGCCAAACAGTCTCATCTTCAAACCGCACATCAACAGATATTTTTTCGTCTTCGGTTTTGAAGATGATTATTTCACTGTTTTTTATTTTTTTGCTGTCTTCCATTATCAATCAAAATTTTACCTGACTTTTAAAGTTACAATTGTGACAACAGCCAATATTATACCTACAATCCAAAACCTTGTTGTGATTTTCGATTCAGGAATTCCCTTTTTCTGGTAATGATGATGAATTGGGCTCATCAAAAATACCCGTCTTCCTTCGCCATATTTCCTTTTTGTATGTTTAAACCACATCACCTGGATTATTACCGAAAAATTTTCGATTAGGAAAATTCCGCAAAGCAGCGGTATTAAAATTTCTTTCCTGATAATTACAGAGAATACGGCAAGAATACCGCCAAGCGCCAGACTGCCCGTATCGCCCATGAAAACCTGCGCCGGATACGAATTGTACCATAAAAACCCGATAGTTGCCCCTGTAAAGGCCGCAATAAATACAGTAAGTTCGCCAATATTCGGGATGTACATTATATTAAGATAGTCGGCATAAATAATATTACCGCTTACATAAGCTAAAATCCCAAGCGTAACTCCGCTTATTGCCGAAGTTCCTGCTGCCAACCCATCGATACCGTCGGTTAAGTTGGCTGCATTCGAAACAGCCGTAATTATAAAAATGATGACCACCGCATATAAAACCCATTTCAGCCACGAAGCCGCATCACCGGTAAACGCTACAAGCCACTTATAATCAAACTCATTCCCTTTTACAAAAGGTATGGTTGTTACAGTCGATTTTACATCTTCAGTCATGTACTGAACGCTTTGTACCCCGGTTACAGGATTAGTAACCATAATCTGGATATTATTCCCGTTTTCATCCTTTATGTTTTGGCGAACAACCACATCCTTACTTAAAAACAGGGTAGCTGCAATAAGTAAACCCAAACAAATCTGTCCAAGTATTTTAAATTTTCCGGCCAGTCCTTTTTTGTTTTTCTTGTAAACTTTAATATAATCGTCGAAAAACCCTATTATCCCTAAAGAAATTGTGGTAATAAGCATTAAAAGAATATAAACGTTGTTGAGCATCGCAAACAGAATGGTAGGGATGACGATTGCCGAAAGGATGATAATTCCTCCCATGGTAGGCGTGCCTTTTTTCTGAGACTGGCCTTCAAGTCCCAAATCACGAATTTCTTCACCTATTTGCTTGCGCTGTAAAATCTGAATGATTTTTTTTCCGAAAACCATTGAAATAAGCAACGATAAGATAACAGCAGCGCCCGATCGGAACGATATGTACTGAAACATTCCAACACCGGGAATATTCGAATCTTTTAAAAGTTCATACAAATAATAAAGCATATCAATAAATTATTCTATTCCAAAAAATTCCTTTATAACTTCCTTGTCATCAAAATGATGCTTTACGCCATTTATCTCCTGATAATTTTCATGTCCTTTCCCCGCCACTAAGATTATATCACCCGGGCGGGCTAAAAACACTGCTGTTTTTATAGCTTCCTTTCTGTTTTCGATTGAAATAACTTTGTTCCTGAATTGTGATTCCACACCAGCTTCCATGTCTTTAATAATTTGCGCCGGATTTTCAGTGCGTGGGTTATCCGATGTCAGAATTACCTTGTCGCTGGCGAGCAATGCTTCTTTTGCCATTTTGGGGCGTTTGGTTTTGTCGCGATCGCCGCCCGCACCCACCACTGTTATTACCTGCTCGTTTCGTGTCCTTATTTCGGTTACTGCTGCCAGCACATTTTTAATGGCGTCGGGCGTATGTGCATAGTCAACAATGGCAAGCTTTCCATCGTTGCTCCTAATGGTTTCGAACCTGCCATTTACAGGTTCAAGACGGCTTATCTGCGTCAATACTTCGTCTTCGTTTTGCCCGAGGCAAATGGCGGCAGCATAAACCGCCAACAAATTTGCGGCGTTGAATTTTCCAACAAAACGAGTCCATATTTCATGGCCGGCCATATTCAGCAACATTCCGTCAAAGTGAGGTTCCAGCACTTTACACCTGAAATCGGCCATCTTCCAAACTGAATATGTATATTTTTGTGCATGAGTGTTTTGCAGCATTACCATTCCGTTTTTATCATCTATGTTGGTAACAGCAAATGCTTCAGCCGGCAGATTATCGAAGAAAGCTTTTTTAACTTTTACGTATTCGGCAAAAGTTTCGTGATAATCAAGATGATCGTGGGTAATGTTTGTAAAAATTCCTCCGGCGAAATGAATCCCTGAAATTCGCTGCTGGTGGATGGCGTGTGAGCTTACTTCCATAAAACAAAATTCGCAGCCTTCATCAACCATAGCAGCCATAAGCTTTTGAATTTTCAGAGCATCGGGAGTGGTATGTGATGCTGTTTCTCCTGTTTCATTTATTTTATATGAAATGGTTGAAATCAGACCAACTTTATACCCCAGGTTCAAAAATAACCGGTACAAAAGGGTTGCAATGCTTGTTTTACCGTTTGTTCCGGTTACGCCAACCACTTTCATTTTTGATGTTGGAAAATTGTAAAATGCCGAGGCCAGCTCACCTAATACTTTATTTGAATCGGCTACTTTTATATATGTAACATTTTTTTCTAATTCTGCAGGAAATTCTTCGCAAACTATAACGGCAGCTCCTTTCTCAATAGCAGTTTCAATGAATTTGTGCCCGTCGGCATGAACGCCGCGTTGCGCAACAAAAACTGAATTCAGAACAACATTACGCGAGTCGAATTCAATACCTGAAACCTCAGCATTTAAATCTCCTGATATTTCTAAACAGTCAATATTTTGAAATAGCTTTTCTGACTTCATTTTAACCTAATATTATTAAAACTGTTTGACCGGGTTTGCACTTTGTTCCCGGGCTCATGGACTGAGACCTTACCTTTCCCATGCCGCTTATGTTCACACTTAATCCAAGATTTTCGAGCAAAAAAACCGCATTGCTGGCTCCCATTCCTCTCACATCGGGAACTATGCCATCAACTATTTCGTTATCTATCAAAATAATCTGATCATTTTCCCTTTTTACTGAAGCCATACTGGTTTCAGATTTTCTTTCAACGTTTCTCAGATCCAGCTTTTTAGCAATCCATACTATATCTTTTGTATTTCCATTTTTTATATCCGGAAATTTTATTCCTGTTTCATCTTCTTCGTCATAGTTTTCTTCGACAGTAACCTGTGAAGCATAAATTTTTTCAGCTATTTCCTTGAATACCGGCCCGGCAACCGACCCTCCGTAATATGCACCTCTTGGGTTATTAAACGTAACTATAATGGAATATTTAGGGTTATCTGCCGGAAAATATCCTGCAAACGAAGCTAAGTACATTCCTCTTTGATAGCCGCCGGCGCCGGATGCAATCTGAGCAGTTCCGGTTTTGCCTGCAATTTTGAAATACGAATTTCTCAATCCTCTCCCTGTCCCTGTTTCGCAAACACCTTCCAGCATTTTTTGAGCCTTTCCGATGGTTGAACTTGAAGCGATACTCGGATTCAGCACTTTTACACCAAACCGTTTCTCAACAGCGCCATTTTCACTAATCTCCTTAACCATGCGTGGTTTAACCATTTTTCCATCATTGGCCACCGCGTTGTAAAAAGTAAGTATTTGCAAAGGCGTCATTTTGGTCTCGTAACCGTACGACATCCACGCCAAGGTAGTTCCCCACCACTCCTTGTCGCCGGGGTATTTAAAAAACGGGACACCTTCACCCGGAATTTCAACATCAAGCGGCTCGTTAACACCAAAACTGTAAAGCCTGTCAACGTATTGCTTTGGGTTGTTTTCGTAGCATTGTGTAATTATTTTTGCCACTCCAACATTTGAAGAATACTCAAAAATTTGTTTCAACGTAATTTCACCGCGAGAAATTTGACCATAATCGCTATCCCTAATGCTTCGTCCTTTATACTGCCACAGGCCATTACCTACATTAAAAACATCGCAGGTATCAACTAAGCCATCTTCGAGCGCAGCCATTAACGAAATCAACTTAAATGTTGAGCCCGGTTCGTAGCAGCCGGCATGGCCAAGTGCATAATTATAATTTTCGTAATAATCGCCATTTTCTAATCCCAAGTTTGCTATTGCCTTAATATCGCCTGTTTTAACTTCCATTACAATAGCAGTAGCCCAGTCGGCATTTGTATTTTTTAGCTGATTGTAAAGCGCGCTTTGGGTAATATCCTGAATTTTTACGTTAATTGTAGTTACAATGTCTTTGCCGTCTTTTGGCTCAATTTCGGAACGGGTAACCCACCTGCCCGAAATATTTTGCCTGTAGGACACTCCGTTTTCACCACGCAAATAATCTTCATAGGCTCCTTCAAGCCCGGTGTACCCAACGTTGCCGCGAGTCCCCCCGTCAACTCCTTTGTTTAAAGTGCCAATTGTGCGGGAAGCCAGATTACCGAGTGGTGTTACCCTTTTGTTTTCCTGTTCAACAATTAAACCGCCGCCATAACGCCCGCGACGCAGGATAGGGAATTTTTTAATTTCCTGAAGCTCCGTGTAATCTACTTTTCGCGGAGCAATCAAAAATCCCCTGTTCTTGTTCCGATAAGCATTGTTCAGCCTGCGCTTGTATTCCTGCGTTGAAGCATCCTTGAAATAATGGGAAAGATAGTAAGCCAGCGAATCGCTTTCGCTGTCAAAAACCCTACGAACACCTTCGGATGCAAGATCTATACGCACAAAGTATCCCGGAACCGAAGTTGCCAAAACACTGCCATCGTCGGCATATATATTTCCACGGTTTGGTTCAACAATAACTGTATTCTCTTTCAGGGTTTTGGCAATACTCTCCCACCGTTCGTTCTTAATCTGTTGAACGGAGATCATTTTGAACACCACCACCATCCCAAAAATCAGTAACACAAAGTATACTACTGCAATTCTTGATATGATTGACCTGCGAATACCCATAGTTTAGTCTTTTTTTACGTATATTATTTTTATAGGCGCTGTTGGCTCATCTAATTCAATTTCAGCTTTCTTTACCTTTTTTAATATTTCTGACGGACGGCTGGCATCCATTAATTTAGCTGAGAGGGTGATCGACTCTGAACGTAAATCGTCCAAAGTATCCCGCAATACCTCTACTTGCCTGATTGTGCGCTCTGTCCAGTTTCTGTTTGTAATGAGCAGTATTCCCAAAGCTGCAATAAAAAGTATAAACGGCAGTTGCTTTGTTATCCGTTCATCGGTTAGTATTGTTCCTCCTATAAACGATCTTACTCCGCTCTTCTTTTTCTTATTTTCCCCTTTTTCTTCCATATCGTTTTCAAATTTTTTCGGCAATTCTAAGTTTTGCACTTCTCGATCGTGTATTATTCCGTACTTCTTCCTCTCCCGGGACAATTACTTTTCGGGTAATAACTTTGAAAGGTGTTTGTGTGTTTCCGAAAAAATCTTTCTCAACTTTTCCTTCAAAGTTTCCGGTTTTCATAAAATTTTTACAGAGCCTGTCTTCGAGGCTGTGGTAGGTAATTACCACCAAACGGCCTCCGGGTTTTAAAACATCGAGCGCCGACTGCAGGAATTCTTTCAGAGCGCCCATTTCGTCATTAACTTCGATTCGAAGCGCCTGAAACACCTGTGCCAGATATTTATTTTCGATAGACTTTGGCATACAGGCTGACGCTATTTCCCGCAGTTGTGTTGTTGTTTTTATGGTTGATACGGCCCTGTTTTTTACTATTTTGGAAGCAAGCTGCATGGCGTTGGTTATTTCGCCATACATTTTTAAAATGTGGAACAACTGTTTTTCATTGTATTCATTAACAACAGTAGCTGCATTTTTCACTGCGCTGCGGTTCATTCTCATGTCAAGGGGACCATCGAAACGGAAAGAAAAACCCCGATCGGGAACATCAAAATCGTGCGACGACACACCCAAATCGGCAAAAATGGAATCAACACTTTCAACGCCATAAAAGCGAAGAAAGTTTTTTAGATACCTGAAATTATGACGTATAAAAAAAAGACGTTTATCATTAATAACATTTACGGCAGTATCTTCATCCTGATCAAATGCAAATAACCTGCCTTCGCCCAACAACTGTAAAATTAATAGGGAGTGACCACCTCCACCGAATGTAGCATCAACTACATCATCACCCTGACGAATATTTAAACCATAAATACTTTCATCTGGTAATACCGGTATGTGGTATTGCTGTAACATTCAACTTTTTACTTATCATTCTCACTCAATTCACTCAACATCCTTAAATACTCTTCGTTGCTTATTTCAGGTTCAGCAACTTTGCTGTCATCAACCAAACGGATTGTTGTAAGCATACCCACAAACTTGACCTTCTTTTTCAGATTCGCAAAACTCAGAAAAGAATCAGGAATATTAATTCTGCCGTTTTCTGCCACTCCAATCCGTGTGAAATTTTGGAAATAAGCCTGCAATAATTTGTCGTGAGCAGGATTTAAAGGATTTAATTTACTTTGAAACTGGTTGACTTTTTCAATCCAACGCTGTTCGGTATGTATGTCAAGGCAGTTTCCAAGCCTGTTTTTTTCAAGAACGACAAAATCAAGCGACATTTCGCCCATCGCTTTTTTAAAAGCCGAAGGCAAAACAATCCTGCCTTTATCATCTATCGTTGCGCTATGCTCACCAACAAAAATTGCCATTTAAAAATTCTCTTTACGATTAATAACCGTAAAAGTAAATAAAATATTCCATATAATGACATTTTATTACATATTATTCCACCAAATGTTTTATGTAATTATGTGAATTCTGTTAATATGTTGTTTAAAACAAAACATTAAAGATTATTTTAAATTCATAATATCATTTATATCAATAAATTAATATCAACATATTTTTTATCAACACATGTTGATAATATTTTGAATTTTTATTTAAATTGCCGCTAAATTTTTTTGAAAGTGGAAGACCAAATATCAAATTCGTTCAAGCCGATAAATATCAGGGAGGTTTTTGCAGCAAAAAATCCCCGTTTGGCAAAGCTTTTACCGGGTTTTGTATATAATTATCTAAACCGGATAATCCACGTCGATTTTATAAACGACTTTCAGCAACGAAACGGACATCTGACAGGAATCCCGTTTATAAATAAGGTTATTGAAGAATTTAACGTAAAAGAATACATTCACGGTATTGAAAATATTCCAAAGACAGGGCGATTTATTTTTGCCAGCAACCATCCTATGGGCGGTTTCGACGGTATGCTGCTTTTGAAAAATGTTGACCGCTATTTGGGCGCGCCAATGTTTTTAACCAATGATATTTTAATGAATATCGCCAACCTGAGCCCAATGTTTGTGCCTGTTAACAAACATGGCGGCCATAGCAGGGAAGCAGCAAAACTGCTTGACGAAACATATCGCTCGGAAAAGCAAATCCTTGTTTTTCCGTCGGGCTTGGCTTCGAGAAGAATTAAAGGGAAAATTGTTGATCTTGAATGGAAAAAACATTTTATATCAAAGGCCGTTCAGTACAAAAGAGATATAATTCCTGTTTTTATTTCAGGCAGAAATTCGAACCGCTTTTACCTGACAGCCAATTTCAGAAAATTTTTCAGGATAAAATGGAACCTTGAAATGTTCTTTCTGCCCGACGAAACCATGCGGCACCGGAACACAGATGTTCACATATATTTTGGGAAACCATTGACATACACCATGTTCGACAGAACAAAAACACAGAATGAATGGGCAGATTTGGTAAAAAACATTGTTTATTCTTTACCAAACCAAGAACATTTCTCTTCTTGAAATAGTTTATTCTACAAAATGGCATAGCATTGATTTTGGTTAATGAAAATTAACAACATATAGCATTCAATATTTACATGAATTTGTATGTTTGTACTCAATATTTTTTAGTGAATGAAGTTTATCGGGAAAATACCATTTTTAATCGTTTCTGTCTTGGCATGGATTGTTATTGTTTCTTCGTGTGCCAACCAGGGAATGCCAACCGGCGGGCCTATTGATTCGCTTCCTCCGGTACTTTTAAATTCGCAGCCTAAATACAGGGCATTAAACTTCAGGGGTAACGAAGTGCGTCTCAATTTCGATGAATATATAAATTCATCAAAAGTTTTGGAATCACTGGTAGTTTCGCCGCCGCTGGAAAAGAGGCCAACTGTTTTAACCAGATCTAAAACCCTGATTATTCGTTTCAATGAAGATTTAGATGAAGACGTAACATACATGCTCGATTTTAAAGATGGCATTGTTGATAATAACGAAGGCAATGCGCTCGAAGATTTTCGTTTTTCATTCAGCACGGGCGACACTTACGATTCGCTGCGCGTTTCAGGGCATGTTTTTAACGGATTCAACCTCGATCCGCTGGAAAATATTTTGGTGATGCTGCATAGGAACCTACATGATTCGGCTGTTTTCACCCTTCGCCCCAGCTACATTGCAAAAACCGATAAAGACGGATTTTTCCTGATAGACAATGTTGCTGCAGGAAGTTATAATTTATTTGCCATTAACGACCTGAACAATAACATGAGATATAACGAAGGCTCCGAGGAAATTGCGTTTTTGGATTCGATGATAGTTCCTTTTGCCGAATACATTGAGATGATTGATACATTAGTTAGCGGTACCGATTCTTTTTTGGTTTCGGGACATACTCATTTTTTCCCCGAATCGATTTTTATGCACTCATTCACGGAAAGTATTTTTGAACAGTTTTTAAATACATACACACGCAGTTCGAAATACAGGTGCGATTTTATTTTTAACGAACCGGTCAGCGACTCATTTAATATTCGTTTGGTGGACAACGAAACTGAAGACTGGTATTTGCTGGAACCAAATTCAGAGATGGACTCGATAACCCTTTGGATAACCGACACTACTTTGGCTGCCCACGATACCTTGCTGATGGAAATATCCTACCTTAAGTTTGATACTTCAAAACAACTGGTCGTTCAGAAGGATACGCTTTCGTTACGTTTTACAGAGCAGGTAGATGATTCTTCTCGCAGGAGGAGAAACTCAGGAAATGATGAAGAAGACGAGGAGGAACCCACTGCTCCCCCCGTTCCGCAATTTGGGCTTACTACTAATACAACAGGGAGTGTTTTCGAGCTAAACAGCGACATTGAAATTACTTCGCCCTATCCCATTCATGAATTTGATTCAGCAGGAATTCAGCTTTATTTAACAGACGATACTTTAAAAACGCGCCTCGAATATACCGTCACGCAAGATTCTTCGCATTTCAGGACATACCGGATAGTGTATAAGTGGAAATCGGAAACGGGTTACACGCTAGAGATAGATTCGGCAGCCTTCACAAGTATTTACGGGATTACCAGCAGCAAGCTATCGCAGAGTTTTACAACCCGCGGCGAGGATTACTACGGGCGGGTGATACTGAATCTTTCCGATGTAAAATCGCCTATTATTGCCCAACTGCTTCTTAACGACGGTAAGGAAACCGTTTTTATAAGCAAGTCGATTTCAGCCAACGGTACAGTAACTTTCGATTACCTTGCTCCCGAAAAATATGTCGTGAAAATTATCTATGACGATAACAATAACGGGAAATGGGATTCGGGAAGTTTTCAGGATAAACTTCAACCGGAACGTGTGGCTTACCATAACGAAGTTATAAAAGTACGCTCGAACTGGGACAATGAAATTAACTGGACGATAGATGAAAATCCTAAGTTTATAAAAAACATTATTGATGCTGAGCTGGAAGCCCAGAAAAGAAAAGAAGAAGAAGAAAAGGCACAGCAGCAAAGATAAAACTAACAGTACTAACAAATTAACTTTACTTAAAATTCATATTCAAAGATTATGGCAAGCATAAAAAATTTAAAAAAAGACATTGATTCCGTCATGTCGTTAGTTATAAGCGATTGTTTTATGGTTATAGAACAAAATTCAAAGGTAAACCGTGAGGCAGTTCTTGATATTATAAGCGAAACGCTTGTTGAACACCGTAAATTACGTATCAGGGCGGGCTACCCCGACGGAAAAGACAACCCTGCGCTGGTAAAACAGCATTACAAAAAATTGGCAGCCGATTTGCTCAGCACTGCCGATGAATCGTTTAAAAAACTTTCAGCCGAAGTAAAAAAGGTGGCCTTAAACTAAAACTTGCCCTCAGGTTAGCCTTGAGTGTTTTGCGAACAATTTATTTTCGGGTGCTGAATGCACAAGTGATCATAAGCCATCGCTTACTAAAAAAGGCTCTGCTAATTATACAGCAGAGCCTTTTTTTGGCGATAATATTCGCTTAAGTAATTGGCGCTAAAGTTCTTCTCTCAAAACCTGAAAGATATACCTGCTCCCAAACCGAGTGCATTTTTGCTGCCCACTTCGAGAAACGCTCCGACATTTGGGGAGAAGAAATAACGCGCACCGATAATCGTCCACCCGAAATCGGTATTGTTATCGGAAACTGTTACACCCAAAACCTTAGCCTTAGCACTTGCGTAAAGGAGAGCGGGAGCTGAATAAAGGTCGAGTTTCGGAATAGGAGAATAATGAAAAGGAGCACGAATACCGATACAGAGGGCGGAAGCTTTAACTCCATAATTTGATGAGGAACAATAACCGAGTTCTGCACCCAGACCAAATGTAAGGCCATCAAGATTAAATACATTGTCCACAAGACCATGCTCTACGGAGCCGCCGAAAATCAAGGGATCGGTATTATCAAGGCTTATACCCACATTAGCCGCCCAGTCGCCTTTACTGAACTCCTGTGCATGTACCGCAGAAACTGCTATCACAATAACTGCCATCAAAAGAATAACTTTCTTCATTTTCTTAAATTTTAGTTTATTTTAGTTTATAAAAAATTCTATCCGAACCATACATTCGGTAACACAAATGTAATTCTTTATTTCTTTAACACAAACACAAATATAATTCTTTATTTAACACAAAATTTATTAGTTATGAATGTTTTTGATTGCTGCAAACTGAAAGCCTGCCAATTTCTCCCTATTTTTAGTTTTAAAATGGTTTATTTTTGTGCTTCATTTTAAGCATCTTTCCTGATTTCGCTCCCCGGATAAACTTTTAAAGCCTCCTGCAGAATTTTAAGACAAACAGCCAGGTCTTCCTTTTTTAAAACATACGCAATCCTCACCTGATTAATACCCTTGCTTGGATCGGAATAAAAACCCGAAGCCGGCGCCATCATAAGCGTTTGCCCTTCGTATTCAAAATCGGAAAGCAACCAGGCGCAAAATTTATCGGCATCATCTACCGGAAGTTTTGCCACGGTATAAAAAGCGCCCATTGGGATAGGTGAGTAAACGCCTTCAATGCGGTTTAAACCATCGATAAGGAATTTTCTCCGGTTTAAGTATTCGTTGTAGTTATTGAGCATGTATTCAGGACTGGCATCGAGCGAAGCTTCAGCCGCAATTTGCCCGATAAGCGGCGGACTTAACCGTGCCTGACAAAATTTTATAACATTTCGCCTTAATTCGGCATTTTTTGTAATTAATGCGCCAATACGCAGGCCACATTCGCTGTAGCGCTTCGAGACCGAATCAATCAAAACCACATTTTGTTCGATACCTTCCAAATGAAAAGCTGAAATATATGGCGCTCCGGTATAGCAAAACTCGCGGTAAACCTCATCTGAGAAAAGAAATAAATCGTATTTTTTTACCAGATCGCGAATTTTATTCATCTCGTCGCGGGTATACAGATATCCTGTAGGGTTATTGGGGTTGCAAATCATTATCCCCTTTGTTTTTGGAGTGATAAGTTTTTCAAATTCTTCAACAGGAGGAAGTGAAAAACCGTCTTCTATTTTTGCCGCAATTGTCTTTATTACAGCGCCGGCAACAATGGCAAAAGCTTCGTAATTGGCATAAGCCGGTTCAGGTACAATAATTTCGTCACCAGGGTCAAGGCAGCTCATAAAAGCAAAAGTAACAGCTTCGCTGCCGCCGGCGGTAATTATAATATCGTCGGCAGTTACATTAATATTAAACTTGTCGTAATAATGTACTAATTTTTCCCGCAGAGAACGGATTCCTTCGCTGGGCGAATATTCCAAAATTGTACGGTCTATATTTTTAATTGCCGCGAGCGCCTCAGGCGGAGTCTGTATATCGGGCTGACCAATATTTAAATGATACACTTTTATTCCTCTGGCTTTAGCCTTGTCGGCAAGCGGAACCAGCTTGCGTATTGGCGAGCTGGGCATTATTTTTCCTCTGTCTGAAACTATTGGCATATATTTGAAATATTAAAAATTTAGCAAATATACAAGTATCAGGCTGAATTAAATAATTTCAGGAAACTTTCAATTAAAATATTTTTGAAATTAGTAACAAGAAACAGCTATACATGCTATATTTACCCTGAGCAGCGCTAAAGTTTCAGTCGCGCTTTGAGTTCGCGATAACCTGCGTCGCTGGTGCGGATAGTGGCGCCTCCCTGCAATACGATCACCTGCTCGCCCTTTCCGTATCGTTCAATACGCATTATGGCGCGTATGTTAACTATGTAAGAACGGTGTACGCGGACGAATTGCGTGGCAGGCAGGTTTCGTTCAAAATATTTCATCGTCTGCTCCTTCATAAAACGCCCTGAAATGGTATGAATCATAACATAGTCGCCTTCTGATTTAAGATAGCGTATCTCCGACACAGGCACTACATTGATATTGCGCCCGCTCTTTATCGCAATATTTTCCAAAGGTTTTTCTTCTGCTTCCTGTTCCTGAATTTGGTGTGCCTCCGGCTGTTCCTGTTCTACTTCCTCCTCTTCAATATCTGCTATAAGCTGCACGTAAATCAATGTCGCTATAGTGTAAAGCAAAACTCCGGTAAGCGCTAAAAATGGCAGTGCAGGCAACAAACTCACAAGCCGGTGGGCAGACCACAGGAGCATAATGAAGAGCGTACTAATGCCGAGCCAAAGAATCACAAACAGCAAAGCCAATGCAGCGTGAGTGAGTATTGTTTGCAAAATGCCTGCATTAATATGGCGGCCGGGGCTGCCATAACGCACAGCATTCCACAACAGCAGTACAACTCCTCCTAAAACAAGAGCGAGCATTGCTCCTGCACTAACACCATACCCGAAACCAACTCCCGGCAAAGGTGTCAACGCTCCTCCTAAAGCAAAAGCCACAAGCGCTATGAAGAGTATGTAAAGCGATATGCGTCCGCTATTCTGCAAAAAGGGATGATTCATGGCTTTCAGTTACGCAGTTCCCCGCCGCTAAATACGCTTTGTACGTGAATATCGAGACTACACGACATGTCAGGGGTGCAGTTGGAAAAATTACGTTTGTCAACAAAAGCGCCCGCTACCGGAGTAGCATGTACCCTGACATTCCACGTTTCCGGAACGAGTATTACCGCGTTGCCAAAAACAATATTAACTTCAAGCACAACACTCCTGCCTTCGGGTAACCCTGCCTTGCGCAAATCAAGAGTTACCTCGCCGAAGACGGCATTGACTTCTCCTCCCTCGAAAACAGGGTCGAGAATTATGTGATTGCCTCTGCCGAACACGGTGTTGATGTCGCCTTTTTCAAAATTGTGGTGAGTATAGTGAGAGTAATACTCTTTTTTTTTCCAATATCTTTGGGAACGGGTGCGGTATGGACGCGCAATCATACTTATAATTCCAAGTATCCCGGCGACTATCAACAATACCGGCCAGTAGATGGATGAAAAATCAGGGGGTATTTCCCATCCGAAAAGATTCATGTTATTTGCCTCTATGCGCGGTATAAGAAAAAAGATTCCCATGACCATAACGAATAGTGCAGAAAAACTGAAACGGTGATGGAAAACTAAGCTGCAAAAGCCTAAAACGGCCACGAGCATCGGTATCGAGAAGATGATCGGTTTGTATTGAGCCAATACGTCTTCGATATTAAAAAAAAGGATAAGCATCCCGGCGGCAATGGCCAGTAGGGCGAAAAAAAGACCGGTACGGCCTGCTCTGCGGCGTGGCATGGTAGAATTTTGAATGTTCATGTTTTGTAATTTTTATGCTGTTAAACAAATTTTCGAGACAAAAATATAATTCATACAACGTAGATACAACAAATATACGATGAATACCTTATTTTTCTCGATGAACAGGATATAATCCCCTTTAAAAGTATTTTCAATTACGAATTAGGAATTATGAGTTACTCGTGTTGCATTAAATATTTTGATAATCAGATAAATGTTAAGGTATTTCGATTCAATGGATTTGAATTGATATTTTTGTGACGTAATGATAATATGTCGTTATTAATCAAAGCAATTAGTGAAAAACATCAAAACAGCGTTTTAATAAACATCTTAAATATAACAAAACAATTTTTAAAAAGCAAACCGAACTGACGGGAACGAATTAATGTTTTTATCTGAAAAAGCAATATCCCACAAACTCTCAAGTTTAAAAGTTTTTTGCATTGTTTGTCTGCATAAGTTTTTTTTAGTTTAATGATTTCACAACAAATTGTAATCCGCGAATATATTATTTTTTGCGATGTATTCTGTGTCATAATTGAATTAGAACGCACGCGGCGATGAAAAAAATCGCGTTTAATAAAAGTGACTTTTTTGGCAGACAAGTAAAGTTGAATAGAAAATAATTCATCTTCAAAAAACACACCCGGCAAAAATTTCAGATTCAGTTTGTCCAAATATGCTTTTTTGATAAAACAAAAACAAACACTGCAGTTGTAAGCCTTTTTTGTATATAAAAAAGTTGAAAGTTCCGTTCCGTTATAGAAATCTTTGTCTAAAAAATCAGTATGACGTTTTTGAAGTTTAAATATTGGTTGTTGTCCGTTTTCGTAAAAGATTGTCCGGTCAAAAATTAGAAAATCGTAATCGTTGTCATTCATTTTTTTATAACACAATTCCAAACAATCGTTTTCCAACACGTCATCGCTGTCAAAAAAGTAAATATATTCACCTTTGGCAATATCCAATCCGGCATTTCGGGCAACAGATGTTCCTTTATTTTTTTCGTGCGTCAATATTTTTATTCGACAGTCTTTTTGTTCAAAACCGGCTAAAATTTTTGCGGAATTATCCGTAGAGCCATCATTTACAATAATTATTTCTATCTCACGGAGTGTCTGATTAATAATAGAATTAATCGCTTCTTCCAAATATTTTTCTGTGTTATAAACAGGAATAATTA
>Ga0082212_10000940_pt1 | contig 42909 bp, 33 predicted proteins | sample TergutNt197P3_FD_71548 | JGI IMG/M metagenome (GOLD analysis project Ga0082212, IMG submission 71548) | Neocapritermes taracua P3 segment gut microbial communities from Petit-Saut dam, French Guiana - Nt197 P3 | ecosystem: Host-associated > Arthropoda: Insects > Digestive system > Gut ...
TCCACATGTCCGCCAATAAACGACCATCTAATGGAAATGCTAATTATGGTCGACGCTTGCAAGCGGGCCTCAGCGAGCCGCGTAACAGTTGTCATGCCGTATTTTGGATATGCGCGGCAGGACAGAAAGGCGAAATCACGCGACCCGATATCCGCAAAGCTTGTGGCCAACCTAATTACATCAGCCGGGGCGGATAGGGTATTGACCATGGACTTGCATGCCGCTCAAATACAGGGGTTTTTCGATATTCCAGTCGATAATCTACTTGGGAATCCATTGTTTGTGGAGTATTACACCAGCAAATTCGAAGGCGAAACCGACAATGTCATAGTTGTTTCCCCTGATATTGGCTCGGTAGCGCGCGCCCGCGCATTCGCAATGAAAATGAATATGGGTCTTGCAATAATAGACAAGCGTCGCGAAAAAGCAAACCAATCAGAAGTTGTCAATATCATCGGATCGGTCAAGGATAAGCATATCATTCTCTTTGACGATATGGTCGATACCGCAGGAAGCCTTTGTGGGGCGGCCAAAGCGCTGATCGAGGTCGGCGGAGCGATGGATATATACGCTTGTGCCAGCCACGGCTTGCTTTCAGGTCAGGCTATCGGTCGTATCGAACAGAGTAAAATAAAGGAGCTTGTCTTTACAGATACCATTCCCTACCCTGTCGGGAAGCCGTCATGCGACAAGATAAAGTATCTCACGGCTGCGCCATTGTTCGCTGAGGCTATTAATCGCATTTTTGAAGAAGTCTCCATTTCTCCATTGTTCAGATAGCGCTGGTGATTTATGTTCTTTGGCAGAAAAACCGCGCCTGTGACATGGATTGCCGTGTTCTTAGGCAATCCCGGAGCGCGTTATGAGAATACGCGGCATAATGTCGGCTATATGACGGCGGACGTCATTGGGAAAAATACCGGCATAAAAGTAAACAGAATGAAATTCAGCGCCCTGACGGGCGCTACTGTGATCGGTGAGCATAACGTTTTTCTTATGAAGCCGCAGACATACATGAACCTCAGTGGGAACGCTGTTTCGCATGCAATGAAGTTTTTCAGGGTGCCTCTGAGCAATGTGGTTGTTGTTTGCGACGATGTCGCGTTGCCTGCCGGGAAACTAAGGGTGAGAAGGCGTGGCTCGGCCGGCGGCCACAACGGGTTGAAGGATATCATAGCAAAATGCGGCGGCGAGGATTTTCCCAGAATCAAGATTGGCGTAGGCGCTCCGCCGCATGTTGATTATAATATGGCGGATTGGGTGCTTTCAAAGCTTTCCGACAAAGACGCAAAACTGCTGGCAGAGGCAGCGGACGGCGCCGCCAAGGCGCTAGTGACACTGATAGCTCACGGTGTTGAACAGGCGATGGCGAAATACAACTAAAGAAAGGAGCTGGCGATAACGTGACGCAGATGATGCGGCAATATCTTGATATCAAGGAGCGTAATCAGGACAGCATCCTTTTTTTTCGGCTTGGAGACTTTTACGAAATGTTCGGTGAAGACGCGCATACGGCGTCAAGGGAGCTTGATCTTGTACTTACAACACGTGACAGAAACACGGAGAATCCGGATGAGCGGATTCCTATGTGCGGCGTTCCTTACCATTCTTCAGAAACATATATCGCAAGATTGATATCAAAGGGGTACAAAGTAGCGATATGCGAGCAGATGGAGGATCCGGCGACGGCGAAAGGGCTTGTCGACCGTGATATCGTTCGCATCGTCACTCCGGGAACTCTGATGGAATCGTCGATGCTGGACGAGAATAAGCCAAACTACCTATGCGCTGTGTACATGGCGCCATGCCCCTCAACAGAGCAACAAAGAAGCAGTGAAGTCAACGACTGCCGGCAGCAAGACTTATTGGGCAAGACTTCCGCAGCGTGTTTTGCTGATTTATCAACAGGAGAAGTCTCTGTCACGGAATTCCTTGCTACCGATATTAGCCGTATTGAAAACGAACTCAGCTCCTTTTCGCCGGCTGAAGTCATTCTCGGCGGCGAGCCGGATGGTTGCGCATGGCTTAAGGAATACCTTGCGACCAGGGCATCATGCCTTGTGCAATGCGATGACGGGCGTTTCTGTGAGGATGCGGCGGAGTTGCCTCATGATTATTTCGGTCAAGATGCCTGTGCGGGACTTGATCATGCGGCGCTGTGCGCCGTGGGCGCGCTGCTTTCGTACATAACCGATACGCAGAAAACTGACGTCTCGCATATCCGTACACTACACAGAAACACCGGCAGTGGGTGCATGGAACTGGATTTAACCACAATGCGTTGCCTTGAGCTTGCCGGTTCTTTGAGAACAGGTGAGAAAAAGGGAAGCCTGCTCTGGACACTGGATAAAACTAAAACGCCTATGGGCAGGCGTCTAATCCGTTCGTGGGTCTTGCGTCCACTACTTTTGACCGCGCCGATCAAACGTCGGCAGAGCGCTGTTTCCGAACTTGTCGATGCTACGGTCACGCGCAAGGAATTGGCGCTCCATCTAAGAAACGTTGGCGATCTGGAAAGACTGGTCGGCAAAATCGTATATGGAAATGCCAGATGCCGCGACTTGAAATCCATGTCGTCATCTATAAATGAACTGCCCGAGCTTGTCGTTCTGCTTTCGTCCATGAAAAGCGCAGCCCTGCGCGAGTGTGCCGGGATCGATACTCTCCGGGATATTGCGGATCTGATCGATGCTACAATCTGTGACGACCCGCCGTTTTCCGTACGCGAGGGCGGTTTCATAACGGACGGCGCAGACGCTGAGGTCGACCGTTTGCGAGGGTTGCTGGAGAATAGTTCCGCTGCGCTCACAGGCATTGAAGCAAGAGAGCGTGAGCGGACCGGGAAAAAGCTGAAAATTGGCTATAACAGGGTATTTGGCTATTATATCGAGATACCGCGCTCCGTTTCGGACGATGTTCCCGGCGATTATGTCAGGAAGCAAACTCTGGCAAATTGCGAGCGTTTCATTACGCAGGAGCTCAACGAGCTTGAAACAGAGCTTCTAACCGCCAAAGACAAGCTTGCGACGCTTGAATACAATCTGTTTGAGCAATTGCGCGTGAAAATATCCGCAGAGGTTGGCCGCGTGCAATCTTCGGCAAGGATTGTGGCCGAGCTTGATGTGTTCTGCTCGCTTGCGGAGACGGCTGTCGCGAATAATTACTGTTTGCCGGAAATCGACGTATCAGGCGTCATAGATATACGCGACGGGCGGCATCCTGTCGTAGAGATTGTGCAGCAGGGTTCGCTTTTCGTGCCGAACGATACGTTCCTCGACTGCGGAGCGTCGCGGATGGCAATAATCACCGGCCCGAATATGGTAGGAAAGTCGACCTATATGCGACAGACGGCGCTTATTGCCCTAATGGCGCAAATGGGTTCGTTCGTACCCGCAAAGTCGGCGCGAATCGGGATAGTCGACCGGGTTTTTACCCGTATCGGAGCGTCCGACGATTTATCGGCGGGCAAATCCACGTTTATGGTTGAAATGACCGAGGTTGCGTACATCCTGAAAAACGCCACGCGCTCCAGTCTGCTGATATTGGACGAAATAGGGCGCGGGACGTCGACTTATGACGGGATGTCCATGGCGCGCGCCGTTTTGGAGCATTGTGCCGATAAGCGCAAGCTTGGGGCAAAAACTATGTTTGCGACTCATTATCATGAGCTGACCGCCCTTGAGGACGACGTCGATGGCGTGAGGAATTACAATATTTCCGCGAAGAAACGCGGAGGCGATATCATTTTTCTGCGAAAAATCGTCCGCGGCGGCGCGGACGACAGCTATGGCATTGAGGTCGCGGGGTTGGCGGGCGTTCCGGACAGCGTTATTAAGCGAGCAAAAATCATTCTCAAGGCTCTTGAAGATGAAGACGCGCCTCGCCGCGAACGCGCCGTGCCGCAGCCTGAGTCCGGTCAGCTTTCTTTGCTTGATATGGGCGCCGGCGAGATTGCCGCCATGCTGAACTCGACGGATTTGAACACGCTTACGCCCCTTGAGGCGCTGAATCTCATGTTTGAGCTCAAAAAAAAGCTCTAATCAAGCGAAGAGAGAGTCGCGACCGAGCTTGCTCGGGCATGGCCGAACGAGCTAAGATTTCAGCATGTATGCTACAGTGAGCGCTTTTGGTCAGTCAGTGAGTTGCGTTCCCAGAACACGCCGCCTGAGTAGCCCTGTATAGATGTAGTTCTCTCAGCCAGCTCGAGCCGTTTCTGCGCAAGCGCGCAATACTCGGCTTCTGTTTCTATGCCTATGTAATGCCGTCCCAGTTTTTTCGCGACAATGTTTGACGTGCCGGCCCCGGCAAATGGATCAAGAACAGTGTCCCCTTGATTTGAACTTGCCAGAATGAGCTTGGCGAAGAGTTTTTCCGGCTTTTGCGTCGGGTGGTCTGTATTCTCGGGCATCGACCAATACGGAATGGTTATATCGTCCCAGAAATTAGACGGGTATGTATCGCGGAAATTGCCGTTTTCAGTTTCTTCCCAATCTTTTGGTTGGCCGTCAACACGGTAAGGAGCAACGACTTTACGTCGTTGCTTTACTGATTCAACGTCGAATGTATATTCATTTGACACGGTGGCATACCAAATATCTTCCATTGAGTTTTTCCAATTTGACTGCGCGCCGCGTCCTTTGTCGCGCTGCCAGGTAATGCGGTTTCTGACTATGAAGTATTCGCCGAGAATGCCGCCGATTATTAGGCTGGTTTTCCAATCACAGCACACGTAGACCGAGGCGGTTTGCTTCAGCGTGTGGAGAAGGCTCTGAATCCATTTCCTGGTGAACCCCACGTAGTCCGACGCGTCCATTTCATGGAATGTGCTTGTTGAGAATTTCCGCGCGAGATTATATGGGGGGTCTGCAATAAGCAGATCAACGGTCTTCTCCGGCAGGTTCGGGAGTATATTGAAGCAATCGCCATGTATGATTTTGTCGAGCACATATGAGTTTTTCGCGACGCTGTTTTCGTCAACGCACTTTTTTAGGTATTCCTGTTCCTGATCCGGCGTCAGGTGAATCGTTTTATTCCTCTCAGCCCGGTTTTTGCCCTCGACCATTTCGCTGTTTCCTCAATCATCCAATTTCAGTACCGCCATGAACGCATCCTGGGGGATGTCGACGCTGCCGAAACGGCGCATGCGTTTCTTGCCTTCTTTCTGCTTTTCAAGCAGTTTTTTCTTTCGAGTTATGTCTCCGCCATAGCATTTTGCAAGAACGTCCTTGCGTAACGCTTTTATCGTCTCCCGTGCTATGATCTTGCCGCCAATCGCCGCCTGCACCGGCACTTCGAACAATTGGCGCGGTATGTTCTCCTTGAGTTTTTCAACAATTTTGCGTCCGCGGGCGTACGCTTTGTCTTTATGGACGATGAACGAAAGCGCGTCTATTATATCGCCGTTCAACAATATATCGAGCCTGATAAGGTTAGATGCGCGGTATCCGTGGAAATCATAGTCGAGCGATGCGTATCCGCGACTTCGCGACTTCAGGGTGTCAAAGAAATCATATATGACTTCGTTGAGCGGCAGTTCGTAATGCAGCTCAACGCGCGTGGAGTCAAGATATACCAGTTCCTTGTATTCGCCTCGCCTGTCCTGGCAGAGATCCATGATATTGCCGACGTATTCGGACGGGCAGATGATCGACGCCTTGATAAATGGCTCCTCCGCCAGATCAATGGTCGCTGGATCAGGGTAGTTGAGAGGATTGTCTATATATACGACCTCACCGTTTGATTTCGTGATGCGGTAAATTACGCTTGGCGCTGTCATGATAAGCTCGAGGTTGTATTCGCGTTCAAGCCGCTCGCCGATAATCTCCAAATGCAGCAGGCCCAGAAACCCGCAGCGAAAACCGAAACCCAGCGCGGCCGATGATTCCGGTTCATATGTGAGCGCTGCGTCATTGAGTTTGAGCTTTTCGAGAGCGTCGCGCAAATCGGGAAATTTCGCGCCGTCGGCTGTATAAAGTCCCGAATAGACCATTGACAGCACTTTTTTGTATCCGGGCAATGGTTCCGCTGCGGGAGCGTCAGCGCCCGTTATCGTGTCGCCGACAGTAGTGTCGCCGACGTTTTTGATGCTCGCGGTCAGGTAGCCGACGTCGCCCGTCGTCAGGACGTCGCACGGTTCCATCCCGACCGGGCGCATATGGCCTATTTCTACGACGCGGTACTTGACCCCTGTTGACATCAGGATTATCTCCATGTCCTGCCGGAGCACGCCTTCCTTGATGCGGATATAGACAATAACGCCTTTGTAGCTATCATACTGGCTGTCAAACACAAGCGCCCGCAGCGGCGCGTCAGCGTCGCCTTTTGGCGCGGGAATATCGGATACTATGCGTTCGAGGACTTCATCGACGCCAATTCCGCGTTTTGCCGAGATTTCCGGAGCGTCTTCCGCCAGGATCCCTATTATATCTTCTATTTCTTTTTTTACGCGCTTTGGATCGGCGGAAGGCAAATCTATCTTATTTACGACCGGAAGTATCTCGAGATCATGGTCGAGCGCAAGATATGTGTTGGCAAGCGTTTGCGCCTCGACGCCCTGTGCCGCGTCGACGACAAGTATCGCGCCTTCGCACGCGGCGAGCGATCTCGATACTTCGTAATTAAAATCGACGTGGCCCGGCGTGTCGATAAGGTTCAGCTTGTACAGCTGCCCGTCGCGCGCTTGATATGACAGGCCGACGGCGCGAGCTTTTATCGTTATGCCGCGTTCGCGTTCAAGTTCCATATTGTCGAGTATCTGATCCTCCATATCCCGCTCATCAACTGCGCCGCACTTTTCAAGCAGCCGGTCTGCCAGTGTTGATTTACCGTGGTCGATATGCGCGATGATGGAGAAATTCCGGATTTTATTCTGATCCTGCATAGTTATTCTTCTTTCCGGGCGCCTTTGGCTTTTTTCACAGATTCCTCGCCGGCTACCGACTTCTTAAGCTGGGCAAGCAGTTCGGATTCAGTGCGGCCAAGTTCTTCAAGCTTGCCTATGGCTTCATTTATTATCCCGGCAAGACGCGCCGCGCCGCCGCCGCGGTCTTTGGTCCGCCCGAGGATATAGTCCGCAGATACTCTGTAATAAGTGCATGCCTTGATAACGAATTCGAGCTTAGGTTCGCGCGCGCCGTTTTCATAGTGAGACAGCAGCGCTTGCGAAATACCGAGCTCTGAGGCAACCTGGCGCTGGCTGAGCCCCGACTCATGCCGAAGCCGGCTGAGTATCAGCGCGAAATCTGATTTCATTTCTACCCTCTTTCACTATCGCGGTTTTTGTCGGTCCGCTTGCCCTCTTATTTCGCTTATTATACAGTATGTAATACAAATTGTATACTATGCATCGCAAATTTTCAGCTAAATAGTCGTTTTATTTTTCAAAGCAATAGTATATAATTATTTCATAAGTAAATTAAGGATGGCTGGTATCATGGCTAAGAATAATTCAAAATTCACTCGCAAATTCCCCAATCTGTTCAGTACGCTCCAAATCGGAAATCTAACGATGAAAAATCGCATAATATCCGCGCCAATGACCTGTCCAATTTTGACTGCGGACGGAAGCTTGACGCCCGAAGCGGCTGCTTTCTACGAGCTGCGGGCAAAAGGCGGAGCTGCGATCGTTCATGTCAGCGAACTCATCGTAGACGGAAAAATGGGGAAATACTACCCTGTTCAGGTGACTATCGATACGCCGGACGCAAAAGACAGCCTTGCCGCAGCGGCGCGCGCGGTGCGCAAACACGGAGCTATCGCCAGCATGGAGCTCTCGCATGGCGGCCGCTTCTCGATTACCGAAGGTCCGGCGTGGAGTCCTGTCGATGTGATAGAAAACGGAGTCCTTGTCGCTCGCAAAATGACAAAATCCGTAATAGATGACCTGCTGGGACAATATGCCAAAGCGGCTGCGCTCTGCCGCGACGCGGGCTTCGAAATGCTCTTGATCCACGCGGGCCACGGCTGGTTGCTGGAGCAGTTCTTTTCGCCTTTGATCAACGACAGAGACGATGAATACGGAGGAAGCCTCCAAAACAGGGCAAGACTGACGCTAGAGGTTCTTGACGCTGTCCGATCCGCAGTCGGACCGGGATTCCCGATAGAGCTGCGCATGAGTGCGGAGGAATACCTCGACGGCGGCTATACGTTCGATGATGCTGTCGAGTACGCCAAGCTGGTAGAGGATAAAGTCGATCTGCTGCAGGTTTCAACAGGATCGCACCACGGCAGCTTCGACAGAACACACCCGTCTATGTTCTATCCACGCGGAGTCAACGTGCATTATGCCGAGGAGATCAAGAAGCATGTGAAAACCCCGGTATCAACGATCGGAGCTCTAAATGAGCCGGATATGCTGGAAGATATAATAGCATCAGGGCGCGCGGACGCTGTAGTTATGGGGAGGGCGCTGCTTGCCGATCCGTATCTCCCGCGCAAGGCGTTTCAGGGGCGCGAAGACGGGATCGTCCGTTGCTGCCGATGCTTTACATGCATGGCGGAGCGGATGTTGACAGGCCTTCGCGTTTGCGCGCTCAACCCTGTTATCGGGCACGAATATGAACACAATTTTGCCCCGCCTAATACGAAACCGAAAAAGGTGCTTATAGTCGGCGGAGGCCCCGGCGGGATCCAGTGCGCCGTTACTGCGGCTGAGCGAGGGCACGAGGTTACCCTATGCGAGAAAACTGATTCGCTTGGCGGAGCGCTGAAAGCGGATAGCTGCATACCGTTCAAAGAGGATCTCATGAAGTTCATTAGCGTCAAAGCTCTCCATATGGAAGAGGCCGGGGTTGACGTCCGGTTAAAAACAGAGGTAACTCCGGAGCTGGTCGGCGATATCTCTCCGGACGCCCTGATAATCGCGGCGGGCTCGCAGCCGATTATTCCGCCGATTCCGGGAATTGAAAAAGCGATATCAGCAGATGAATTGCCGGATGTTTGCAATAAACTGGGAAAAAAAGTCGCCATACTCGGCGGCGGGCTTGTTGGGTGCGAAACCGGCGTCCATCTGGCGATGGAAGGACACGACGTGACGGTAGTTGAGATGAAAAGCGCGCTATGCACCGACGCGAATCCCCGCCATAGGCCGTTGCTGCTCGCAGAAATGGCAAAAAATGTTAAATGCCTGACCGATGCCCGCGCCGTCAGCGTCACAGACGACGGGCTTATTTGCGAAACGAAAAACGGTGAAGAGCTGATCCCTGCCGACTCGGTGATTTACGCCGCAGGGCGAGCGCCAAATCGTGCCGCAGTCGAGTCGCTTGCCGACTGCGCGATGTATGTCGATACTATCGGCGATTGCGTAAAACCGGCAAATGTCGCCCAGGCTGTCTTCCGCGGCCACTTCGCGGCGCTTGATATATAGTTTTTCAGCGCATGGCAAGACATATTCGCGGGCGCCTGTCTTGCTCCGATAATCGAAAATCATAAAGAGCTTAATATATGCGGAGCAGGCCGGGCAATGAGGAGAGGTGTTCGTATGATCTATAGAGAATTCAATGGATTGCGGCTCTCTTCGCTCGGATTTGGCGCCATGCGCCTGCCCTCGACAAGGCGCCGGGGCCCCATCCTCGAGGACGAAGCCATGAAACTTATTGAATACGCGTATGAACATGGAATCAATTACTTCGACACATCCCTTTTTTACCACAGCGGAGAATCGGAGCAGTTTCTTGGCAAAGCGCTGTCGCAATTTCCGCGCAATACCTGGTACCTGGCTGATAAGATGCCGGGCAATTACTTGGAAGCGGTAGATGGGGGCATAAGGCTGAAAATTGATTGCTTGGGGATGAGCTCCAAAATATTCGAAACCCCTGCCCGGCTATTCGAGCTGCAGCTTGAGAGATGCAGAGTAGATTATTTTGATTTCTACTTGCTGCACAACGTAGCTGATTTCACGTTTGACATATACACAGATGAGAGAGTAGGGATGATAGACTGCCTTCTGGAACAGAAAAAGGCCGGGCGTATACGCCACTTTGGTTTTTCTACGCATGCGCGACCGGCGCTTCTTGAAAAGTATCTCAATATGTATGACTGCTTCGATTTTGCCATGATACAGCTCAATTATCTGGACCGAACTCTGCAGGAAGCCACAAAAAAATACGATATGATAACAGAACACGGGCTCCCGGTCTTTGTTATGGGGCCGACCCGGGGAGGAATACTTGCCAATCCCGGCAAGGAAGCGGCCGCGATATTTGAAGCAGCGCAGCTGGACGCGAAGCCTGCGTCGTTGGCTTTCCGCTATGTACAGTCATTTCCGAATGTATCCGTCATCCTGAGCGGGATGAGCACGATAGAACAGATCGAGGAGAATCTGGGGACATTCAGTGAATTCGATCCCCTAACAGCGCAAGAATGGCCTGTATTACAGCGAGTGGCGGACGCATTGATCGATTTCGTGCCGTGTACGGAGTGCCGCTATTGCTGTGGGGCCTGTCCGAAAAATCTGGATATTCCCGGTTTGATGTCCGCGTATAACGAGGCTGCCGTCGAAGTCTCATGGGTTGTTGATGGTTTTCTGGCGCCACTTGACGATGACGAAAAGCCTCAGGCCTGTACAGGTTGCGCCGCGTGTACGCCATACTGCCCTCAGAATATTGATATTCCGGGCGCTATGAGAAAGTTTGTCCGCGCGCTTGAGCGTGCGGAGGCTAAGTGTTTATAGGATTTGGAGGACACTTGTTAGTATGAAAGTCTGGTACTTATTTCACAGTGGCTTTGCTGTTCAAACCACCAGCCATTTTTTCATTTTCGACTATTGGCGCGACAGGCCAAAAGGCGAGGGGCTCAAAAGCGGCGTCATAGATCCGAAGGAGCTGCGGGATCAGGATGTGGTCGTTTTTGTATCGCACAGCCACGGCGACCATTTCAACCGCGGAGTTTTCCAATGGAAACAGGATATCCCTAAGCTGAGGCTTATCCTTTCCGATGATATTCGCAAGGCTGAAGAAGCAATGAGAATCGGGCCGGGCAGCACGCTAGCGCAGCCGGATATGACAATACAAACACTGGCGTCCAACGATGAAGGAGTTGCTTTCATAGTTGACGCCGATGGGTCGCGCGTTTTTCACGCAGGCGATCTCAACTGGTGGCACTGGGAAGGCGAACCGGACGAAGATAACGAAGCTATGGCCGCTAGCTATAAAACAGAAATCAACAAACTTGTCGGCAAGCCTGTTGATCTCGCTTTTATTCCGGTCGATCCGCGCCTTGAGGGGCAGTACGCCTGGGCAATCGACTATCTTATGCGGACTGTTGAGGTTCGGCATGTCGTTCCTATGCATTTCGGCAATGATACTGATATAGTGGACCGGTTGCTCAAGGATCCTGTTTCCGTTGATTACAGAGACCGTATTTTAGGGCTTGTCAAGCGGGGAGATATGCGGGAGATATAGAGGCTTGTGGCTGCAAGGCTCCGTGTGCGGTTGCCCGGGCTATAGCTTGAAAGATGGGATCGGTTCCAGTTTATGGCGGTTTGCGCTGTAAAGCCTGTCGATCCTTTCCTTGACTTTTTCGTCCTCGCAGATGCCTTCGCGGATGTATCTGTCCAAAACTTCATACGTGAATCCCAGATTGTCTTCATCGGTTTTCCCGCTGAGGCCGTCGATAGGCGTTTTTTCGATGAACTCCGTCGAGAGTCCGAGTTCCCTGCCTACAGCCTTGACTTCTGTGACTGTCAGACTTGAAAGCGGGCTGAAATCGCCCGCGCTGTCGCCGTATTTTGTTGAGTATCCGACCCAATCTTCGCTGAGATTGCTTGTATTGGCCACTCTTCCGCCGACTATGCCCGAGACGGCGTAGAGCGCCGCCATGCGCATTCGCGCCGGTGTGTTGAATAGCGCTGCATCGTTTAGTTCCAGCCCGGCGCCGGCAATCTCGTCGTATAGATGCTGCACCGGCTCTTTAATATTGATTTCCACATGCGAGATACCCAGAGTCTCGCATAGTTTTTTGGCCACGCCTATATCAAATTGGTAACCCTGCGGCATAAGAACGCCCAGAACGCGGTCCCGGCCGAGCGCCTCGACGCATAGCGCGGCAACGGTCGAGCTGTCTTTTCCGCCGCTGATCCCTATTACAGCCTTTGTTTCGGGCGCCGCGTTTTTTTTGAAATAGTCCGCGATCCATTCCACTATTTGATTTTTAACAGTCATTTCACTAAACATTTTGCTGTTCCTTTTATCATGTCTGATAGATCGCCAATATCCCCTTATATGTCATGTAGCAGTCCAGCTTTGAGACTATTTCGTACGGAGCGTGCATAGAAAGCACCGGTACGCCGGCGTCTATCGTCGTGATGTTCCGGTTTGCCATGAATTTGGCCACCGTGCCGCCTCCGCCCTGGTCTACCTTGCCTAGCCCCCCCATCTGCCACACTATGTCTTTTTCGTCAAATATGCCGCGCAGCATCGCTATGATTTCCGCAGATGCGTCGCTCGACCCGGATTTTCCGCGTGAACCCGTGTATTTCATAATGGCCATGCCGCAGCCGAGTTTCGCGCTGTTTTGCTTTTCGCTAACGTCCGCGAAATTCGGATCGAAAGCGTTGCAGACGTCGCCGGATATACAAAACGACGATTTGTAGCAGTCGCGCAGTTTGACTTCGGCTGAGTCGCACAATTCCTCCATGAAATAGTCGAACGCGGCCGATTGCATCCCGGAGATCCCTTCCGAACCGATTTCTTCTTTATCCGCAAGAATGCATACAGCGGTCATTTGAGGGGCGGTCGTCAAATCCAAAATAGCCTTAAGCGCGGCAAACGCGCAGGAGCGGTCGTCATGCCCGTAAGCCCCTATCATCGAACGGTCGAACCCCACGTCGCGCGCGCGCATCAGCGGCACAGCCTCGATTTCAGCGGACATGAAGTCTTCCTCTTTAATTCCGTATTTCTCATTAAGTATATTCATAATCGTTAATTTTACCCGGTCTTTGTCGTCCGCGCCTCCCGTCGGGCGGCTTCCAATCAGGATATTCAGGTGTTCTCCTGTAAACGCTTCTTCGAGCGTTTTCTTCATCTGATCCTTGCCGAGATGCGGCAAAAGGTCGGTTATCATGAATGCCGGATCTGCTTCATCTTCTCCAATGACGATATTCACTGTCGTTCCGTCCTTCTTGATAACCACGCCGTGCAGGGAAAGCGGCTGCGCTACCCACTGGTATTTCTTTATCCCGCCGTAATAATGGGTCTTGAAAAACGCCATATCGCCGTCCTCGTAAAGCGGTACCTGTTTTAAATCGAGCCTGGGCGAGTCGATATGCGCTGCGGCGATATTTACGCCCTCCGACAACGGCCTTTCACCGATTACCGCGAGCATTATCGCTTTTTCGTCGATATCCATATAGACCTTGGAACCGGGTTTTAGTTTCATGTCGCGCTTTAGAGGCGCAAAACCATGCGCAAACGCATACTTCATTGTCACAGCGACTGCTTCACGTTCCGTTTTCGCTTTATCGAGAAAGCTCTTGTAGTCTTCGCAATACGCCTCCGCGCCAGCTGCGTCTTCTTCGCTTATTGAGTCATATGCGTTTTTATTTGTATAGAATAGTTCATCCTTATCCGGCATTATCTTTTCCTCCTATGAATCTGGCAAAGAATTCTTTGCATGCTTCTTCAAACTCTGCTGATGTGTCGTAATTTCCTTCAAGGACGAAATCGCAATTTTCCGTGAAAAAAGCGTCCGGTTTTTGCGCGTTGATCCGCATTTCCGCCTGTTCGCGCGTGATTCCGTCGCGTTGCATTATCCTTGACAGGCGAGCCTCCGGCGGCGCTGTGATTCCGACAACAATATCGCATTTTTTTGCTCTCCCGCTCTCGATGAGCGCGATGGCGTCTATCGCGGCGACTGTCCCGCCCTTCTCTTGCCAGTCTTGTATCCGCTTATCTATTTCAGCGCTTACATACTTGTGTGTGATCGCGTTGAGTTCGAGCAGCGCGTCAGGGTCGCCAAACACTATTGCGCCAAGAGCCTTGCGGTCGATCATGCCATCGTGCAAAACACCGATGAATCTGGCGCCAAGCTCCGATTTCAATCCGGCATTGTCCGACAGCAGTTCGTGATATATCGCGTCGCAGTCCAATACAAGCGCGCCTAGCGTTTCCAGCGCGCGCAACGCGGACGTTTTTCCCGCCCCGGTCCCGCCTGTTATTCCGATGATGCGCATCCGGCAGCCCGTTCCTTTCGCTATGCTTAAGACGTCAGCGCTCGCTTTATTTCCTCTTCGCGCAGCGCGCCATGGCGGAGGATCTTATGCGGTTCCGCTGTCAAATCGACAATAGTCGACTCGAAGCCCAGTGAACATACTCCGCCGTCGATAACGCATTCTATTTTACCGTCGAAGTATGCTAACACGTCCCCGGCGCTTTTCGGGCTGGGCATTCCTGAAATATTCGCCGAGGGCGCGGCGACGGGAGTTCCCGCGAGCCGCAACAGTTCCAGCGTTTTCGGATGGTCGGGGCTGCGTATGCCAACAGTATTGCCGCCCGCCGTCACGATATCCGGCACAGCGTCGCTGCGCGGCAAAATCAACGTCAGCGGTCCGGGCCAGAACTCTTCCGCCAGACGGCGGGCTGACTCCGGTATTTCGGTGCAAAGCATTTCCGCGAAGCTTATGTCCGGTATAAGCAATATGAGTGGTTTTACAGCCGGCCTGCCTTTAATCTCATATATTTTCGCCACTGCTTCTGCGTTAAGCCCGTCTCCGGCCAGACCATATACAGTATCCGTAGGCACTGCTACAAGCCCGCCGCTTTTTAGCGCCTCAACCGCGTATGACAAATCGTCGTCAGTGATTACGATTGTGTTCAAACTCTATTGTTCTCCTTCGATGGCTTTCAGCTTCTCCGCCTGATCCGCCATAACGAGCGCGTCTATCACTTCGTCAAGCGCCCCGTTGAGTATCTGGTCTATTTTGTATAGCGTAAGGCCTATCCGGTGGTCTGTCACCCGTCCTTGCGGATAATTATATGTCCGTATGCGCTCTGAGCGGTCTCCTGTTCCTACCTGGCTTTTTCTTTCGGCGGCATACTGTTCGGTCTGCCGCCGGCATTCCTCCTCGTAGAGCCGCGAAACGAGTATCTTCATGGCGCGATCGCGGTTTTTGTGCTGGCTTCGTTCATCCTGGCACTCCACTACCGTTCCGGTCGGCAAATGAGTTATGCGTATGGCCGATTCGGTCTTGTTGACGTGCTGGCCGCCCGCTCCGCTGCTTCGAAACGTATCGATCTGCAAATCAGCGGGGTTTATTTCAAAATCCACCTCTTCCATCTCGGGAAGGACCGCAACTGTTACAGTGCTTGTATGAATGCGGCCGGATGCTTCCGTTTCCGGTACGCGCTGGACACGGTGGACGCCGCTTTCAAATTTAAAACGCGAATATGCCCCGTCGCCTTCTATTATGAAGCTGACTTCTTTGATCCCGCCCAGCTCGGTTTCGTTGAGGTTGGCTATCTCTGATTTCCAGCGTTTTGATTCTGCGTACATTGTGTACATTCGGTAAAGATTATATGCAAACAGCGCGGCTTCTTCGCCGCCGGCTCCGCCGCGTATCTCGATTATGACGTTATTGCTGTCGTTAGGGTCGCGCGGAAGAAGCAGAATTCGCAGCTCGTCTTCGATCAGATCCATTTCCGCTTGCGCCGATTCATACTCCTCCTGGGCGATTTCCTTGAAATCCGGATCGCTCACCAAATCGCGCGCGCCTTCCATGTCGCGCCGCGCTTTCTCATAGCGCCGGTAAGCTTCTACTACAGGCTGTATCTCTTTTTGCTCGCGCGCCAGGCGCGCGTATAGCGCGGGGTCGGAATAGACTTCCGGCTCCTGCATTCGTTTTTCAAGAGTCTTATACTTCTCTTCGATCGCTATCAGCTTTTCCAGCATCTTGTGTTTTTCCTTTGTTTTCTCACGGTAAAGCAGGCGGCAAGGGCTTAGCTCCCGGCTGCCTAGTGGATGATATCATATTTTTCGATAAATGTAAACGGCGACTATATGCTTTGGAGCCGCAACTATATGCTCTGAAGTGGCAGCTCGCTACCGTTGTCGGCTACCCATATGCAATAATCGACAGATCTGCTTTCTTGTGGTATATTATGTGGTATATTATGCTGGGATTCGGCGAAACCACATGCGACTGGGGATCACAGTATCGTGCGTTTTGGTGATATTGAGATAAATTCAAAACTTGCGCTTGCGCCTATGGCCGGCGTGACAGACCTCGCATTCCGCACTATCTGCCGCGAGCTTGGGGCGCGCCTTACGTATACCGAGATGGTCAGCGCAAAGGCCCTTGTCTACCAGGATGGCAAGACACGCGGCCTGCTGCGTCTGGGAGAGGACGAGCATCCTGCCGGCGCGCAGATTTTCGGCAGCGACGCAGGTTGCATGCGCGATGCCGCAGCTATTGCTCTGGAAATATCAGGCGCGGATTTTATCGATATCAACATGGGCTGCCCTGTAGGCAAGGTGGTAAAGAGCGGCGATGGCAGCGCGCTGATGCGCGACCCGGACAAGGCGATGCGGGTAATAGAAGCGGTTAGGCAAAGCGTCCGCTGTCCGGTGACGATAAAAATACGCAAGGGCTGGGACGGCGGCAGCGTGAATGCCGTTGATTTCGCAAAAATGGCAGAATCCGCCGGCGCCTCCGCAATCGCTGTCCACGGCAGGACGCGAACTCAGATGTACTCAGGAAAAGCTGACTGGAACATTATCCGCGACGTCAAGCGTGCCGTCAGCATTCCTGTTCTGGCAAACGGCGACATTTTCACAGCGGAGGATGCGGCGAGGGCGCTTCGGTGCACGGGCGCCGACGCTGTGATGATAGGGCGCGGCGCTTTTGGCAACCCGTGGCTTTTTCAGCAGGCAGAAGCATTGCTTGACGGAGCGGAGCCGCCGCAGCAGCCGCCGGTCGGCAAGCGTGCGGAAACCGCAATGCGGCAATTTGAGATAGCGGCCGGGCAAATCGGCGAACATATCGCCTGCCTTGAGGCCCGAAAGCACTATGCGTGGTATTTACGCGGCGTCCCGCACTCCGGGTATTTCAAAAGGCTGATTGCAAAGGCTTCTACCCTGGATGACTTGCGCAAGATAACAGAAGGGATCAAAAGAGAATTGAGAGACGGCTAGGCAGGCGTTGCTAGCAGGGCAAAGCGAATCAAGAGGCTTAGCTCGACTGATATGAAAAGCGCCAAATAACCTTCGCTCAGATCAAGATGCAATATCACAGCTTTGTTCAGCGGTTATTCAAATCCGCCGCAGTAAGGACAAATATGACAGTAGAAGACGAACTGCGAGCAATTAAAAAAGTAGTAGACGGCGATGGGAACGCGTTTGGAGAACTGGTTCTCGCGAATCAGAAGAACGTGTATAATCTCGCGCTGAAAATGACCGGCAACGAGGAGGATGCGCTGGACCTTTCGCAAGAAGCGTTTTTCAAGGCGTACCGCCAGCTGGACAGCTTCCGCGGAGACAGCCGTTTTTCTGTTTGGCTGTACAGGCTGACCTACAATCTGTGCATTGATTTTCTGCGGAAAAAACCGCGCGGAAGGATAATATCATTTACGCAAAAGGATGAAGACGGCGAAATCTATGATATCGAAATACCCGATATGCGCGAACTCCCCGAAGACAGCGCCGCGCGCCGCGAGACACGCGAAATGATCGCGACGAGCATTAATGAGCTTAGCCCGCGATACCGCGAGATAATCATTTTGCGTGAAATTTCCGATATGAGTTACGGTGACATCGCGGAAACGCTCAAATTGAGCGAAGGCACGGTAAAATCACGTCTTTCGCGCGCCCGGCTGAGTTTGGCAAATATACTTGCGGAAAAAGGAACTTTTCCTCAAAGCTATCGTCTGAATAACAGGAGGGAAGGTGGAGAATTGTGAAAGTATGCGCAGAGTACACGGAGCTAATAAGCAGTTATGCTGACTGTGAATTAAGTGAATCTGAGAAAAAGGATGTAGAAACGCACCTGAATAGTTGCGAAAGCTGCTCCGCCCTCCTTGCGCTGCACCGTGAGATATCGAATGCTGTGGCAGAATCGGCCGTTCCTGCTCCTGATAAGCTTTACAGCAACGTGATGACAAAAATCCTCAGCGATGATACAACGGGCGTTGACGGGAATGGCAATAGGCGAAAAGTCATTCGTATCGTCTTGACAAGATATCTCCCCGTGGCAGCTTGTCTGGCGATAGTGATTTTTGCTCTGCCGTACGTGATTAATTTTAAACGTTTGCCCGGTGATTCATTTAGAAACGAGTCACCGGGAGCGGAAATGAGCTTTTTTGCTGAATCGGCGATAAGCGAAGACAGCGCCGGAGCAGTGAATGACGCCGGCATGGCCGACGAATCGCAGTACCATAGCTATGCTCTAGCTGAAGAAAAAATAGAAGCAGACTTCGCAGACGATTCTGTGGACTCAGCTATTTTTGACGCGCTCGGAGAGGCAGGAGTTCAATCCGCGCCGCCGCACAACGCAACAAGCGGCAGCGGTTCTACCGGCGGTTCATACACGACTGGCACATCGACCGGTAGAGAGCAGGAGATATCGGTGGTTGACGAAATACTTGAGATGCCCGCAGCGCAAGATCAAATTGCAGGCGACGACAGCATGCCCGAAGCAGCCCCGGATCTGAACAACGAAGAAGCTCCCTTAGCTTCAAACAGTCACGCGACAATCCGGATAATCGGCGATCTCCCCGATTTTCTTTTGGAATTTGAACAAATACCCGTCGACGATGCTACGAGCCACTTCATTATACCGCGCGACGCGGCAATGGCCCTGATCCGTGAGACAAGAGGCAGCGACGAGATTGTGGCAGATCTTCCCGACGGGGATTGGGATTACGCGATTGTCATATACTACGCAGACAGGTAGCGGCGTGCAAAACTATTGATATGCTTTTCAGTATCAGTATTTTGCGCTATGCCGCTTTTGCAAAATTCACCGCGTCTGCAGGTATTCTTTCTTTGACATTTCAGGTTTCGTTGAATATAATAATCAACGGAGAAGCGATTCGTATGACTACGCCCTAACCACGACTAATGAACAGACAGGATGGCAAATATGTACGACAGCATATTGGAAGCGATCGGCAACACGCCGCTCGTCAGGATAAACAGCATAAATACCAACCCGGATGTGCCGATATACGCGAAACTGGAAGGCTTCAATCCTACCGGCAGCATCAAAGACCGGATCGCGCTCAAGATGGTCGAGCAGGCCGAGCAGGAAGGCACGCTAACAAAGGGCAAGATAATAATAGAGCCTACGTCCGGGAATACGGGCATTGGCCTTGCGATGATAGGCGCGATCAAGGGTTACCGCGTCCAAATCGTTATGAGCGCCGCAGTAAGCGTGGAACGGCAGAAAATGATAAAGGCATTCGGCGGTGAGATAATCCTGACCGATGCGGAACTTGGCACAGACGGCGCGATAATAAGGACACGCGAGCTTATAGCTGAAAATCCCGATCTTTACTTCAACCCCAACCAGTTTTCAAATGAGTACAACAAGTTGGCGCACTACGGCACGACAGCGCAGGAGATATGGGATCAGACCGGTGGGCAGGTCACGCATTTTGTATCTGCGCTCGGCACATCCGGGACACTTATGGGCGTCGGCATGAAACTAAAGTCACTCAACCCCTCGGTGAAGATTGTTGAAGCGCATCCGGTAAAGGGCCATTATATCCAGGGGCTGAAAAACATGGAGGAGGCTATCGTCCCGGAGCTATATGATACCTCGCAAATCGATGTGAGCATCATGATCGATACGGAAGAGGCATACGAAATGGCTCGCAAGATCGTAGTGGAGGAGGGCATATTCGTCGGGATGAGCTCCGGCGCCGCCATGCTTGCCGCCGCCAGAGTCGCGCAATCTATTGACAGCGGCCATATCGTCGTCATATTTCCCGACCGCGGGGAGAAATACTTAAGCACAGATTTGTTCCAAGTTTAGGAAAAACGACAGTCTTTGAATAAATAACCTATTATCTATTGCTTGAAGAGCAGGTGGAGTGAACAAACAATATGTCCTTTGCGCACTTGCATGTCCATAGTGAATACAGCCTGCTTGACGGCGCGTGCAGAATCAAAGATCTGGTCTTGCGCGCGAAAGAGATGGGGCAGTCAAGCATAGCTGTAACCGACCACGGCGTTATGTATGGCGCCGTTAATTTTTATAAAGAAGCGAAAGACGAAGGGATCAAGCCTATCATCGGCTGCGAAGTCTACGTCGCCGCCCGGACGCGGTTTGACATGGATTACGAGCTCGACTCAGAACGCTACCATCTTGTTTTGCTATGCAAAAACGAGACCGGGTACAAAAACCTCTGCCAAATAGTCAGCGCATCGTTCACCGAGGGGTTTTACATAAAAGCGCGTACTGATATGCAGCTCCTGCGAAACTATAGCGACGGCCTGATAGCTCTGTCCGCATGCGCTTCGGGCATAATCCCGAAGCTGCTGCTTGAGGGCAGATACAGCGACGCAAAAGCGAAAGCCAACGAATTTCGCGACATTTACGGCGAAGACGGTTTTTACCTTGAACTGCAAAATCACGGCCTTGAAGGCCAGGACGAAATCAACGAAGGACTGATAAGGATCCACCGCGATACGGGCATCCCTCTCGTCGCGACGAACGACGCCCACTACATTGGCAGAGGCGACGCCGAGATCCAGGACGTGCTTATGTGCATACAAACGGGCAGGACGGTCGACGAGGCGGACAGAATGCGCTTCGAGTCGAAAGAATTGTACCTGAAAACAGAAACCGAGATGCGTGATTTATTCCCGGAATATCCGGAGGCATGCGACAACACCGTGATAATCGCGGAAATGTGCAATTTCGATTTTGAGTTCGGGGAGCATCACTTGCCGGAATTCATGCTTCCTGAAGGGGAGAAAAGCGCTGACGAGTACCTGAAGAAACTCTGCCTCAAAGGGCTGTCACGGCTATACGGCCCGGACTGCCAGGAAGCCCGCGAGCAGTTGCTCTATGAACTTGACATGATAGCCAATATGGGATTCACGGATTATTTCCTTATTGTCGCAGACTTTATAGCGTACGCAAAGAGCCGCGATATCCCTGTCGGGCCGGGGCGGGGTTCGGCGGCGGGGAGCGTCGCGTCATATTGCCTGGACATTACCACCGTGGACCCCATCAAGTACAACCTGTATTTTGAGCGTTTTTTAAATCCGGAGCGCATCAGCATGCCGGATATCGATATAGATTTCTGTGAGCGCAGGCGCGGAGAAGTCCTTGACTATGTCAAGCGGAAATACGGCGCGGACAGAGTGGCGCAGATCATGACGTTCAATACGCTGAAGGCGAAAAACGCCGTGCGCAGCGTATCAAAAGCATTGGCCCTGACGTTTCAAGAGGAAAACGATCTCGCTAAAGAGATACCGAACGTACCAAATATCAAGCTTAAAGACGCGCTCTCGTCTTCGCCGCATCTGCGCGCAATGTATGACGGAGACACGCGCATCAAGCGGGTCATCGATACCGCGCTGGCGCTTGAGGATATGCCAAAGGACTCCGGCACTCATGCCGCCGGCGTCGTGATAACAAAGCTGCCGGTGCGCGAATATGTCCCGCTGGCGCTGTCAAAGAAGGACGATTCCATTGCCACCCAGTATACCATGAACACGCTTGAGGAACTGGGTTTGCTGAAGATGGACTTTCTTGGCTTGCGCAACCTGACTGTCATAGACGACGCCGTACGTGATATAAAAAAAACCGAGCCGGGCTTCTCAATAGAAAATATTCCTGAAGACGACGCGCCTACATATAAAATGCTTGCCCAGGGCAAGACTGTAGGCGTATTCCAGATGGAATCCGAGGGGATGACGGCAGTTTGCGTGGGAATAGCGGCAAAAAGCATTGACGACATCGCCGCAACCATAGCGCTATACCGCCCCGGACCAATGGACGCGATACCGATGTTCATTGAGAACAGCCGCGACCCGTCAAAGATAAAGTACATACATCAAGCGCTTGAACCGATTCTGCATGTGACGTACGGCTGTATTGTCTACCAGGAGCATGTTATAGAGATTTTGCGCAAGATTGGCGGGTTTTCGCTCGGCCAGGCTGACTTGATACGTCGAGCCATGAGCAAAAAAAAGCAGTCTGAGATACAAAAAGAACGCAAGACATTCGTCGACGGCGACACGAAGCGCGGTATATCAGGCGCAGTCGCAAACGGCATACCGCGCGAAGCCGCTGCGCAAATCTACGACAGCATCATACCATTCGCCGGTTATGGGTTTAATAAAGCCCACGCCGTCGCCTATGCAGTTATCGCATACCAGACCGCTTATCTGAAGAGGCATTACCCGCGCGAGTATATGGCGGCGCTGCTTAGCAGCGTGCTGGACTGGTCGGGAAAGGTTTCTGACTACAGGGATGAGTGCCGCGAGTTGGGGATACGCTTGCTTCCGCCTGATATCAACGAGTCGGAAGCTATGTTCTCGGTTTCGGGCAGCGATCTGCGGTATGGTCTTGTAGCTGTCAAGAATATAGGGCGCGGGTTCATCAGCGAGGCGACGGCAGAGCGCGATAAAAACGGGCCGTTCCGGAGTTTTGAGGAGTTTTGCCGGCGCATGTACGGCTGTGGCGATTTAAATCGGCGCGCGCTTGAAAGCCTGATAAAGAGCGGATGCTTCGACAGCCTTGGAGCTAACCGGCGCCAGCTCATGCTGATATGCCAGACTGTGATAGACAGCATAGCGGATCACAGGCGGCGCAATGTCGATGGCCAGATGGATCTTTTTGGTCTGTCCGGAGACGGGGAGGCTTTCGCGGGGGGGATCGACATGCCGGACGTAAGGGAGTATACGGCTATCGACCTCATGCGGATGGAGCGCGAAGTGACCGGCCTGTACCTCTCGGGGCATCCTATGGATGAGTACAGGGAATTGGCAATAAGAACCGGAGCCGTCAATATCAGCGATATACTCAGTGATTTTTCCCGCGAGGGCGGCAACACAAAGTTTTCCGACAACCAGCAAATTATAGTCGCCGGCGTCCTTGAAGACGTAAAAACAAAGCCTACTCGCAATAATTCGCTAATGGCTTATTTAACGCTCGACGATAGCACGGGCAGCATTGAAATGCTTGCTTTTCAACGGATTATTGATGAATATGGCGGCTATATGCAGGTCAATGCGCCGGTTTTGGCAACCGGCAGTTTATCGGCGCGCGACGACAAAGATCCGCAGATAGTCGTGAACACGCTTCGCCCTATACAGGAGCCGGAAGCCATGGGCCGGGAGCGGGGAGAAGCAGTAAAAGAGACAGCAAAGGCCGGAGACGGCAAACAAGACAGCACGTTATTTGTCAAGCTGCGCAACGGAGACAGCCCTGAATACGAGCGGCTGAAGCTGATCCACATGATGTTTCCCGGCAGCGCGCGCATGGTCATACATTTCGGCGACACAAAAAAGACTGTCGGGGCGAAATGCGTCATCCATGAGGCGTTTGTCAAAGAGCTGCGCGAGTTGCTGGGCGAGGAAAACGTCGTAATAAGATAAGGCGCGGGGATACGAACCCGACGCCTTCAGTTCCACCGGAGCATCTGGAGCATTAAAGCAGCAGCTCAACGCGCTGCCTTCTTATTTCGTGGAGGTTTGTAGTTGTCTTGCCTGTCTTCTGGCATGGCTCTTATCTGATACGTAGTATAGCGTATTAATAATATTGTAAAAGGGAATTTATTCGGTATAATAGACTCAAAGAGTCTGTCATCCGATGATTATTTAGAAAAGGACATATCAATATGAAATTGAGTTTCTATGGCGCGACGCGCGAAGTTACGGGGAGCTGCCACGGCGTTGAGATAAACGGAAAAAAGCTTTTAGTCGACTGTGGTTTGCAGCAAGGCTTTGACAATGTAACCGGGCAGAGCTTTCCGTTTCACCCGGGAGAGATCAGCAGGGTAGTCTTGACGCATGCGCATATCGACCATTCAGGCAGGCTTCCGCTTCTTGTAAAACAAGGGTTCAAAGGCAGTATATATGCTACCAAACCCACATGCCAACTGCTTGAAATCATGTTGCGAGACAGCGCGCATATCCACGAGCTGGAGGCAACCTGGCGCAGCCGCAAGCAACGGCGCGCGGGCGACGCAGCCGCGCAACCCCTGTACACGGTCGCTGACGCGGAACAGGTTTTCCCTATGCTCATTCCTTGCAAATATGATGAAATTATCGATATCGGCGACGGGGCGAGAATACGTTTCATAGACGCGGGCCACTTGCTGGGATCTGCCTACGTCGAACTGTGGCTCAAAGAAGACGGCGCAAACAAAAAGGTAGTATTCTCAGGCGATATCGGTTCGCCCGATCACCCGTTGATTCGCAATCCGCGCTATATCAGCGAGGCCGATTATGTGGTCATGGAATCAACCTACGGAAACCGAAGCCACCCCCCCTCGTACGATATTGTATCAGAATTCGCAAATGTGATCGAAACAACTCTTTCAAATGGCGGGAATGTAATCTGCCCAGCATTCGCGGTCGGGAGGACGCAGGGGCTGTTATACAACATACGCGAAATCAAAGAACGTGGTCTTGTGAAAAGTTTCCCCGATTTCCCGGTATATCTCGACAGCCCGCTTGCCGCTGCCGCAACAAGGATATATTCCGGCGACCTTATGGATTATCTTAATGATGAAGCCTCGGCTCTGGTGCGCGCCGGAATCCAGCCTTTGTCGTTCGATGGACTGCGTTTCGTGGAAACGGCGGAAGACTCAAAAAAGCTCAATAGCGATATGACGCCTAAGGTAATAATTTCGTCAAGCGGGATGTGTGACGCCGGCCGCATACGCCATCATCTGAAGCACAACCTGTGGCGCAGGGAGTGCTCAGTCGTATTCACAGGTTTTCAGGCGTTCGGGACTCTGGGGCGCACCCTTGTCGAAGGAACTGAGTCCAGCGTATCTTTATTTGGCGAACAGATTGCCGTCCGGTGCCGCATCCACAATTTCCGCAGTATGAGCGCACATGCAGACAGGGACGGGCTTCTTAAATGGATCGGCGCGTATGAGAAGAAACCTGAAACAGTCTATGTTGTGCACGGAGAGCATGAAATCTGCAAGTCGTTCACCGCGCGGCTTGTCGGCGAGGGGTTCAACGCGATAGCGCCGAAGTATTCGTCAATCCACGATTTGCTTACAGGAGAGATCGTATACGAAGGCCGCGACATGGCAAAAGCAAAAGAACAGCCGGGTTACGCACGCCGCGATTCGGCGATATATCAGCGGCTCCTGATTGCCGGCACGCGTCTTCTCGAAGTTATTACGCGCAACCGCGGCGGCGCCAATAAAGACCTTGCGAAATTTGCCGACCAGATAGACGCGCTGGCTGGCAAATGGGATAGGTGAAAAAATTGGTGAATAATTAGGTAAATATTACAATTTTACGATTGATTTTAGGCGTTCGGTTGTATATAATAGATTAGTGTAGCATTGTGGGCGGGGCAAAACGAGTTGTTGTGCAAAACGTTCATTGTTCTACATGAGCGTTTATAGATGATTACTACGGAAGGAACGGACATTTTGTGGGCAAGATTATAGCTGTAGCTTCAGGCAAAGGCGGGACAGGCAAAACTACGACTGTCGCCGCGGTTTCGTCGTGTTTGGCATCGCTTGGGTATAAAACGCTTTGCATCGATTTCGATACCGGACTCAAAAATCTGGACCTTGCGCTTTGCATGTCTGAGTACGTTGTCGCGGATTTCCTTGATGTTGTCGATAAGCGGATGAGCCTCATGGAGGCTTGCCATGCGAGCCCGCTGATTCCGAACCTGTTTTTTCTTACTGCGCCTTCGACCTATGCGCAAACAGCCGGTGATCCGGACGATCCCGGTGATTTGGATGTGATGCCAATGTTTTGCGAAGTGCGCAGCGAGTTTGACTATTGCCTAATAGACTCGCCTTCCGGCGTAGGCGCGGGGTTCAGGCTTGCTCACACATCGGCCGACATGTCGATCATCATCACTACCGGCGAACTGCCCGCAATGAGAGACGCGCAAACAGCCGTGAGCGCGGCCCGCAGATCCGGAACAAGCGATATCAGGCTTTTGATAAACCGTGTAGTACCCGCCAATTTCAAGCGATTCCACACTACATTCGACGATGTTATAGACACGGTAGGCGCGCGTCTTATCGGCGTAGTACGGGATGATATATCAGTCCTGCTGTCCTTGCAGATGAATATCCCGCTCGTATTGTATAAAAAACGGCGCTCTGCATATGATTTTCTCGACGTCGCCCGTCGAATAGCGGGCGAGGAAATTCCTTTGCGAATACGCTAAGAACCGGTGATTAAGCAGCAATATGGTTAAAAGAAGGTGACTGTTTTGAATATAGCTCTATTAGCGCACGATAGAAGAAAGGAACTGATGGTCCAGTTTTGCATTGCTTATTGCGGAATTCTTTCAGGCCATTCGATCAGCGCAACCAATACTACGGGACGTCTCGTCAGCGAGGCTACCGGACTTCCGATAACGCTTTATTTATCTTGCACCCAAGGAGGCGCCCAGCAAATAGGCTCGCGGATAGCATACAACGAGCTCGATATGGTGCTGTTTTTCTGTGACCCCAGGCTTACAGATGATTATCAGAGCAGCGTAATAGATATTGTGCGGTTGTGTGATAAGCACAATGTGCCCTTCGCGTCAAATGTTGCAACTGCCGAAGTGCTCATACACGGCCTTAACCGCGGCGATCTCGCCTGGCGCGATATTGTCAACCCGAAGCACTAAAGAACGAAAGAATGGTCACAATAATGGAAAAAATCAAACCTCGCACGCTATCCGGATTTATGGAACTACTCCCTCCGCAGCAGATATTGTTCGACACAATGGTCAGGAGCCTGCGCGATTCGTTTTCGCTTTACGGATATACGCCTCTCGATACACCTTTGATGGAGGCTGCCGAAATATTGCTTGCAAAGGGCGGCGGCGAGACGGAAAAGCAGGTATACAGCTTGCGCAAGGGCGACACAGACCTTGCTCTGCGCTACGAATTAACGACGTCGCTGGCAAAATATGTAGCGATGAACTATGGTCGGCTGACATTTCCGTTCCGAAGATACGAGATCGGGAAAGTCTATAGGGGCGAACGCGCCCAGCGAGGGCGCTTCCGCGAGTTTTACCAGGCAGACATTGACATAGTCGGGAACGGCGAACTTGATGTGCTGAACGAAGCGGAAATACCGAGTGTTATCTACAGATGCTTTACATCGCTCGGCCTCAAGGACTTTGTTATAAAAATAAACAACCGGAAGGTTCTGAGCGGTTTTTTTGAAATTATAGGAGCCGGCGATACAGCGCCGCATATCATGCGTGCGATAGACAAGTTTGACAAGGTAGGCGTTGAAAAACTTACCGAAATGCTGATAGCTGACCTGAGCCTCTCGCAAACACAAACAGATGAAGTGATCGGCCTTATCACGCACCAGGGCGACCCGTTTGACATTTTGGACAAATACAAAGGCAGGAGTGACATATTTGACAAGGGCGTTGAGGAGCTGGCCGCCATCAAAAGGCATATCTCCGGTTTCGGCGTCCCGGACTCTCATTTTCGGTTCGACCTTTCTATTGCGCGCGGACTTGACTACTATACAGGCACTGTATATGAAACATATTTGGCCAACCATGCCGAAGTTGGCTCAGTGTGTTCCGGCGGGCGCTATGACGACCTGGCGGAGTATTACACTGACAGAAAGCTGCCCGGCGTCGGCATTTCTATAGGTTTGACCCGGCTTTTTTATATACTGCAGGAGCAAAGCATGCTAAGCGATTCCGTTCTGACCTCGCCTTCCGATGTGCTGATCGTACCGATGACCAGCGATCTTTCGCATGCTGTGGCTCTAGCAACCTCGATGCGCGAGTCGGGGCTGCGCGTTTCGATATATGGCGAGAATAAAAAATTCAAGTCAAAGCTTGCATACGCTGACAAACTTGGCATACCGTTTGTTGTTTTCATTGGTGAGGACGAGATAAATAACAATGTCATTACCGTAAAGGACATGGCAAGCGGGAATCAGACTACCGCGTCGGCCGGGATACTGACGGCAGGGGTTTTGGAAAAGATAAAATCACGCCGCGCCAACGCCCCGGTAGAGGAAAAACAGGCCCTCTAAGCGCGGATCTCCGGCGTCGGCGGAACCCCGGGCGTTGTTTACAAATAATTAAAATTTAATTCACATAAAATATGCATTGTTGGTTTATCATATGCTTAGAAACGGAGCGGGCGGACATCCGCACTCCCCGTCTGGCGCATCAAGCGCCGGCGCTCCCTCCCCCAAGCGGCCGTGCCCGCCTCTCACGTTTTAGATAAACGACCATCTTCCTCTCTTTTCACAAGACTCCCGATTTTAGTCGGGGGTTTTGTGTTTTTTCAAAAACAACTGTTTTTCCACATTGTCATGTGGTATTCTGTTCAATGACGCCGGAACAAGGGTGGCGATTCCGCCCCCCGGCTTACCGTAGCAGTTTGCGTATATCGGAGAAGCATAAAATGAAGAAAACCGGATGGATATCTCTCTTTCTAGCCACCGTACTCGTCGCCTCATGTTTGTGCCCGCGGGCGATCGCTGTGGCGGCAGACGTAAATGGCCAGAGCATTTCATCAATGGGCGCGATAGTTATTGACTATGAAACAGGCATGGAATTGTACGCATATAATGCCGACGTGATGCGCGGCCCCGCGAGCATGACAAAGATGATGACTGTTTATCTGGTCTATGAAGCCATAGCAAACGGATTGATAGATTTTGACACGGTAGTGCCGATAAGCGCGTATGCGGCAAATTACTCAAGGACGCCAGGCGAGACGAATGTGCCTCTCAATCGAAATGTAGTATACACAGTCGGCCAACTGCTCGACGTTATCGTCGTCATGTCGGCCGGCGGCGCCTGCGCGGCTCTCGCAGAGCTAGTAGCGGGAACGGTAAGGACTTTTCTGGGGCTAATGAATGCAAAAGCTGCGGAATGGGGCATTGACGCGATTTTTCGCAGCGTTTCAGGAGGAGTGGAATACACGCGAATGACCCCGCGCGCGATGGCGACAATTGCTAGGCATATTATTATGGACTATCCGGAAGTGCTTGAAAAAACGTCCCAAACGTCGGTAAACTGGTTCGGACGCGAGATCCCGGCCACAAATCAGCTATTAGGCATATATGAAGGCATTGACGGGCTGAAAACCGGCACGCATTCGGGGACAAGGGCCAACTTCACGGGAACCGCGCGGCGCGGAAACATAAGGATCATATCTGTCACAATGGGCTCTACGTCCGGGCGGCGTTTTCCGGATACGACTATATTGCTTGACTACGGGTTTGCAGCAATGGAAGAGTACTGGGCGGCTATCGAAGCTCGAAAAGTCGAACCGAGAATAGTGCCTGTTATGCTCAATGGCGCTGAGATCGAACTGGAGTCATTCATAATAGGGCACGAAAGTTATTTCAGCATCAGAGATATAGCGTTTGCTCTTGATGGGACAAAGGCGCAGTTTAACATCGGGCCAAATGCAGAGATTGACGATGGCGTTGGCTACGACGATGATGAAGGCTACGACGATGATGAAGGCTACGACGATGGCGAAGGCTACGACGATGGCGAAGATGACGCCAACAGCGATAGCGACTCGGATGAGAACGATGTGGGAATCGAGGATACCGGGGAAACTGTCGAGGTTGGGGACGATGGAACTGATACAATCTTGCTTACAAGAGGAGCGCCATATAACGCCTTAGGCGATGAAATGTCCGATAGAGGCAGCGAAAAGAGACTCCCGGAACCACTCGAAGCGCGAGTCATGCTGGATGGAGAGGAAATAGAACTGCAGGGCTTTAATATAGAAGGCCTTGATTTCTTCAGGATTACCGACCTTGGCAGCGCGCTTGGCTTCAGCGTAATATGGGTGCGTGACGGTCCTGGCTATAAGCTGTGCATTGATACGGACGAAGATCCGCCGTTTGAAGAGGAGGCGCCCTCGCCCTCGCCACCACCCGCTGTCGTGTCGGTTGCGCCCGCGACGCCCGCCGGACTGGTCCCTCCTGTTATCGATGATACAGCCGGAAATGAAAATACAAAACCCATACCGCTTCCAATCGTATTGGGAGTTGTAGGAGGACTGTGCGTAATAGGCGGCGGCGTTGCTTTTTTAAGGCGCAGGAAGAGCAGCAGGCCTCAGTCTGACTGAGCCTGCAAGCCGGTACTGTGCACAGACTGCCCGCAGGGGTATGCCACGCATCCCCGAGACCTGGGGTTGCATGTTAAGTCTGCCAATAGAATTCCCTATTGATTGATTTACTGCCCGGTCCCGCCCCTAAGCTCGATAATGCGATCGCGCAAAGCAGCCGCATATTCGAATTCAAGAAGTTTCGCCGCGGCGGCCATTTCTTTTTCCAGCCTCTTTATCTCTTCATCCAGCTCGCGGCGGGTCAGCTTGACGCCGTCTGCCGGCTTTTTCACATTTATTTCGTTCCTGGATATTTCCAGCAAGTCGCGCACGCTCTTAATAACCGTCTTAGGCACTATTCCATGGGCTTCATTAAACGCCTTCTGCTTTTTGCGTCGCTCCGCTGTTTCCGATATTGCCGCGCTCATGGATGGCGTCACCCTATCCGCATACATTATAACGAGCCCGGATGCATTTCTCGCGGCGCGCCCTATTGTCTGTATCAGCGACGTCGTGCTGCGCAGGAAACCTTCCTTATCCGCATCGAGTATAGCGACTAGCGAGACTTCCGGCAGATCCAGCCCCTCGCGAAGCAGGTTTATACCGACAATGACGTCGAATTCTCCGAGCCTGAGGTCGCGGATTATCTCCATTCGTTCTATCGTTGAAATATCATGGTGTAAATAACGCACCCGAATGCCCGTGCCTTTGAGGTATACAGTCAGATCCTCCGCCATTTTCTTCGTCAGAGTCGTCACCAGAACACGCTCGTCCCTTGCGGACCGGGCGTTGATTTCCGCTATGAGGTCGTCTATCTGACCGTCTACCGGACGGACGGACACCTCTGGGTCGAGAAGCCCTGTCGGACGTATAACCTGCTCGACGACCTGGCCGGAGCGCGACCGTTCGTATTCGCCAGGAGTCGCGGAAACATAAACAATCTGATTCAAGCGCTGATTAAACTCGCTGAAGTTCAACGGCCTGTTGTCAAACGCCGATGGAAGCCTGAATCCGTATTCAACAAGGCTTTCCTTGCGCGACCTGTCTCCCGCGTACATCGCGCGGACTTGCGGAATCGTTACGTGGCTCTCGTCGATAAATATTAGGAAGTCTTTCGGAAAATAATCCAGCAACGTCATCGGGGCGCTGCCTGACGCGCGTCCCGTGATAATTCTGGAATAATTCTCAATCCCGCTGCAGTATCCCAGCTCCGAGAGCATCTCGACGTCATACATCGTACGCTGGTGAATGCGCTGCGCTTCGATAAGCTTGTTTTCTTTCTCAAAGTATTCGATGCGTTCTTTCATTTCTGACTTTATTTCAGCTATTGCCCTCTTGGTCTTTTCCTCAGTCGTCACATAGTGCGACGCCGGGTAAACCGCGACATGCGACAAAGTCCTCGCCGGGACTCCGGTAACGACGTTGACTTCGCTTATCCGTTCCACCTCATCGCCGAAAAACTCAATACGAATAGCATGGTCGCGAGCGTATACGGGGAATACCTCCACTGTATCGCCTCTGACCCGGAAAGCGTTGCGCTCAAACGCGACGTCGTTGCGCGCATACCTTATGGAAACAAGCTTTTTCAACAGATCCTCACGGCTCTGCTGCTGGTTCGGCCGCAGAGAGATGACCATGCTGGAATAGTCGAGCGGATCGCCTAATCCGTATATGCAGCTCACCGAGGAAACTACAATAACGTCGCGCCTCTCATACAGTGACGACGTCGCGGAATGGCGCAGGCGCTCTATTTCGTCATTTATCGAACTGTCTTTCTCGATGTATGTATCTGTGTGCGGAATATATGCTTCCGGCTGATAGTAGTCGTAGTAGGAAACGAAGAACTCAACGGCGTTTTCAGGAAAAAACTCCTTGAATTCACTGCATAGCTGCGCGGCCAGCGCCTTATTATGCGCCAGAACAAGCGCAGGGCGCTTGACGCATTCGATTACTTTTGCCATTGTATATGTCTTGCCGGAACCTGTGACGCCGAGCAGCGTCTGTTCCTCAAAACCCAATTCAAGACCTTTTACCAGCGCTTCTATTGCCTCCGGCTGCCCCCCCGCCGGCTCAAAATCGCTTATCACCTTAAATTCCGGCATTTGATTCCTGTCTCCTCTGTTGTATTTCGTATATGTCCATTATGCATTTTTAAAACTGTTAAATCAAGTTGTAAAGATTGTATAAAGAAAATAATAAAACTACACAATAATTGCATGCGATATGCTTATATTATACTAGATTAGTACATAAATAATACTTATGCATTGCTCTTTTTCTATGTTGCATTCACATTCTTTAGACGATATAATTATCATAATCCGGGAGGATGTGTGAAGGAGAGGAGATTTCAGATATGAGTAGAGGGAGAGGCGTACACCCGCCTCAAAATAAGAATACACAGTTTCTCAAGTCTGAATACTTACCGATACCAAAGGAAGTACAGATACCGATGCAAATGCATTCCGGCGCCCCGTCAAAACCTGTTGTCAGAGTGGGAGACGAAGTCAAGGTAGGGCAGATCATCGGCGAATCCGCAGGCTTTGTCTCTGCGCCAGCTCATGCCAGCGTATCGGGCAAAGTCTCGAAAATTCTCGATCGCGACCCCATAACCGGCGTGAATACCTTTACGATTCACATCGCATCGGATGGGAAACAGGAGATATTTGAAGGTATAAAACCGCCTGTAGTAACAAACACGGAACAGTTTCTTGACGCAGTAAGGGACTCAGGAGCCGTCGGGTTGGGCGGAGCGGGATACCCAACAGCGCCGAAGATAACGATCAAGGACACTAAAAGGCTTGAGTACATCCTGATAAACGGCGCGGAATGCGAGCCATATGTAACGTCCGACACGCGGTCGATGGTCGGTGGCGCAAAGCTGGTAGTCGAGGGCGTGCAATTGCTGCAAAGATATCTTGGCCCGGAAACGATAATAATATGCATTGAGGATAATAAGCCCGAAGCGATCAAAACAATGAGGGAAGAATTTGCCGGAATAAAAGGCGTTGAAGTCCGGGTTTTGCCGACGCTTTATCCGACAGGCGAGAGAAAAGTGCTCCTGTATAAGGTTCTCAAGAGGACAGTACCTGAAGGAGCGCGTCTCCAGGATGTTGGATGCCTTGTCATGAATTGCACGACGCTGACAGTATACGCTGAATATATCAAAACAGGTATGCCGATGGTGCAAAGAGTGGTAACTGTCGACGGAACAGCGGTGAAGACGCCGAAAAATGTCTTTGCGCCGATCGGCACGCCGATAAGGGAGCTGTTTGACTTTTGCGGCGGGTTTATCGAAGAACCGAGAAAGATCATTCAGGGCGGCCCAATGATGGGGGTCGCGCTGCCGAGCCTGGATATGCCGTTAGTTAAGACGACGAACTCCGTTCTGGCATTTCTGGAAAAAGACGTCGCCGTACCACCGGAAACCGCATGCATCAAGTGCGGAAGATGTATGAGAGCGTGCCCGATGCATCTTTGGCCTCAGAATGTCGAACCGGCATATAACAACAACGACATGGAGCTGCTTCAGAAATATGCGGTGCGGTTGTGTGTGGAATGCGGTTCCTGCGCGTATTCTTGCCCGGCGAAAAAACCTCTTGCCCAGACCATGCTTCTGGCAAAAAGCGCCGCAAAGGCTCACGAAAGAGCGTTGAAAGCCAAAGCGGAAGCAAAAAAGGCTGAAGAGGCGGAAAAGACCACTGAAGCGGAAAAGGCCACTGAAGCGGAAAAGGCCACTGAAGCGGAAAAGGCCGCTGAGGCGGAAAAGGCCACTGAGGCGGAAAAGGTCACTGAGGCTCAGGCGGAAAAGGAGGCGAAAAAAGATGGATAAGCTTCTTGTATCGGCAGCGCCACATATACGAAGCAAAGCGACGACGAGCAGGATAATGCTCGACGTATTGATAGCGCTAGTTCCGGCATTTGTCGCTTCGATAATATTCTTTGGCTATCGCGCCGCGCTGGTGACAGGAGTCTGCGTCGTCTCATGCGTCTTTTTTGAGTGGGGATTTGAAAAAATAGTTAAAAGGCCCAATACAATTAGGGATTTCTCAGCATGCATAACAGGCGTGCTTCTGGCTTTCTGCCTGCCCGTCACGATTCCTTTGTGGCAGGCCGTGTTTGGGAGCGCAGTCGCTATAATACTCGTAAAACAGTTGTTTGGCGGATTGGGAAAAAACTATGCCAATCCCGCAATAACCGCGCGCGTCGTGATGTTTCTCGCGTTTTCTGTCTCGATGACTCACTGGGTATCGCCAATCGACGGTGTGACAAGCGCGACGCCGCTGGTTCTCATGGGCAAAGGCAATATGGAGGCAATACCGGGTTTATTGGATCTGTTTTTGGGCAGGCGGGGCGGAAGCCTTGGCGAGACGAGCAACCTTGCGCTGCTGATCGGCGGGATATACCTGCTGATACGCAGAGTCATCTCGTGGCACGCGCCGGTTGCGTTTATCGCGGTGGTTTTCGGGTTTTCGGCGCTGCTCGGCGGCGACCCGGTATATCATATATTCACAGGCGGGCTTTTCCTCGGCGCGATCTTTATGGCTACGGACTATGTTACTACGCCCCAGTCAAACCTTGGGCGGCTGATTTTCGGAGCCGGCGCAGCAATTCTCACCGTTATGTGCCGTCTATACAGCAATTATCCGGAAGGCGTCGCTTTTTCGATACTGCTGATGAACCTGCTCACGCCATTCATCAATAAATTATCGGAAGGCAAGCTGCCGAAAAGCGTGACAGGCGGCTAGGGTTCGAATCCCGAAACCCTATTATAGGTTAAGGAGTGGTTGCTCAATTGAAAAAAGATTTCATTATACCGATACTGGTGCTGATGATGATATGCTTTGTTACTTCCGGAGCGTTATCATTGGTAAATAGCGTCACCGAACCCATTATAGAAGCGGCGGCGGAAGAACGGACGAACGAGTCAATGCACAGGCAGATTCCCAGCGCTGCCGAATTCGAGCATATTGACAAGCAAGGGCTTCCAAGCTCCATCTTTGCCGTGTATCGCGCTACAAACGGTGCTGGATATGTATTCATAGTAACCGATACCGGGTTCTCAGGAGAAGTAAAAGTGATTTGCGGAATCGACCCGGATGGGAGGCTGACCGGCAGCGAGGCGCTGGAACACTCCGAAACCAAGGGTATAGGGACAGTAATAGACCAAACCTCGTTCACAGATCAGTTCATAGGCAAAGACAGCCGGCTCGAAGGAGTATCAACTGTCACAGGCGCGACGATATCTACCAGCGCGTACGTCAGGGCGATCAATTCAGCGCTGGAAGCGTTCGAGATAATAAGCATGAGGTAAGGTGATTAGTAATGAGCAAACTTAGTATTTTGACTAAAGGCATATTAAAAGAGAACCCCGTCCTGGTTCTCCTGCTCGGTACATGTCCGGCTCTGGCAGTATCGACGCAAGCGGAAAATGCCATAGGAATGGGCGCTGCTACAATGTTTGTCCTGCTAGGATCGAACATTTTGGTCTCTCTATTAAGGAACATAATACCGGACAAGGTGCGCATCCCTTGCTTTATAGTATTTATAGCCAGCTTCACCACGATTGCCGAAATGCTTGTGGACGCCTTTTCCTATTCGCTATATCAGTCGCTGGGAATCTTTTTGCCTTTGATAACGGTAAATTGTACCATACTGGCGCGCGCTGAAATGTTTGCCAGCAAGAACGGGGTACGTGATTCAGTGCTGGACGCTTTAGGTTCGGGAGTTGGCTTTACGCTTGCGTTGCTGGCTATAGCAACAATCCGGGAGATACTAGGCGCCGGGTCATGGTTCGGCATCGCCCTGCCATGGCTGAAAGACAACAGCGCGGCTATATTTACGCTGGCGCCCGGCGGATTCCTTGTATACGCTTTCCTCATAGCCATTATAAACAAAGTAACGAAGAACCGGCCGGGGAAAAAGCAGGATTTCAGTTGCGAGACTTGTCCGTCGGCAGTTGCCTGTGGCAAAGCTCCCGGGATTGAGGAAGGTGCATGATTATGGAATTTAAGAGTTTTATCATAATACTAATGGGCGCTGTTCTTGTAAATAACTATGTCCTGCGCAGTTTCCTGGGAATATGCCCGTTCCTTGGCGTATCCAAGGACTTCAGAAACTCGGTTGGTATGGGCATAGCGGTAATTTTCGTCATGCTTTTGGCAACAGCGGCCACATGGCCTATACAGAGGTATTTGCTTAATCCGAACGGACTGGTGTTTATGCAGACCGTTGTTTTTATTCTCGTAATAGCGACGCTTGTCCAACTGACGGAAATAATCCTGAAGAAATACATTCCGGCGCTGTACAAATCGCTTGGGGTGTATCTGCCGCTCATAACGACAAACTGCGCGGTGCTTGCGTGCACGATATCGAACATCAAGCATGAGTACTCTTTTTTGCAGGCGCTGGTAAATGCGCTTGGCTCGGGTCTTGGATTTCTGGTCGCGATGGTATTGTTCACTAACATACGGAAAGCTACCGAGGCGGCCAATCCGCCGGAACCTTTCAAAGGGGCGCCAATCACTCTGATATCAGCAGCAATTCTTTCGCTCGCGTTCTATGCTTTCGATGGCGTGATCGAGAACCTTTTCAGATAGGGCAGGAGGATAAGAATGGATACGATCGTACTTACTATAGTCTCGGTTACAGTAATAGGCGCGCTATGCGCGGTTATCCTTTCGGTGGCGTCTAAAATCATGTCTGTCAAAGGCAACGCGCTTGTCGCGAATTTACGCGAGCTCATGCCGGGGGCCAACTGTGGGGCTTGCGGGTTTGCCCAATGCGAAGAATATGCAACAGCGATCGCCGAAGGAGGCGCTGCGGCGAACAAGTGCGTTCTTGGCGGGGATGAACTGGCAAAGGCTATAAGCGAATTAATGGGGAGCGGCCCCGTTGAAAGCGTGATAAAACTGGTGGCGGTGGTGCATTGCATCGGAGATACCGTCACAAAAAGCTTTAAGATGGAATATGCGGGCATCCACACATGCGTTGCTGAAAAAATGCTCTTCGGAGGCCAAAACGCTTGCACATTCGGCTGTTTGGGATATGGCGACTGCGTTGCGGCATGCCCGAGCAACGCGATATGCATGGAAAATGGGCTTGCCCGCGTCGATCCACGCAGATGCAGCGGCTGCGGGCTTTGCGCGAAAATATGCCCAAATAAGATTATCACGGTGCAAGACGCTGCGGTCGCCATCGCCGTGAAATGCATGAATACTGAAAAAGGCGCGATAGCCTTAAGAAAATGCAGCGTAGGCTGCGTGGGCTGCATGAGGTGCGCAAAAACATGCCATGCAAAAGCAATTACTGTTAGCCACAATGTTGCGTCAATTGATTATTCTATCTGCACAAGCTGCGGCGATTGCCTAGCGGTTTGCGCCAGAGGCTGCCTCATAGCGCTTACCTGAAATGAGTTTAAGAATTGGCATTGATATAGGAAGTACAACGGTCAAAACCGTTGTGCTTTCTGATACCGGCGAACTTTTATTTCACGCTTATGAGCGGCACTTCTCAAATGTGCGCAAGAAAGCGGCGGAGCAACTAAGGCGGGCGTCAGGAATACTGGACGGGCAACTCGTCGTTCCGGCTATCACCGGTTCTGCCGGGCTTGGCGTAGCGAAATCTTCAGGGCTGCCGTTTGTGCAGGAGGTTTACGCCACCGCCGCCGTCGTGCGCGAATATATTCCAGACGCGGACGCGGTCATCGAGCTCGGTGGTGAAGACGCAAAGATAATATTCTTTGGCAGCAGCCTTGAAGAGCGCATGAACGGGACTTGCGCGGGCGGAACAGGAGCGTTCATCGACCAGATGGCAACGCTTCTGAATGTTTCTGCGCCGGAACTTGATGAGCTTTCGCTCAACCATGAGAAAATATACCCGATAGCGTCGCGTTGCGGCGTTTTCGCAAAATCAGACATACAGCCGATACTCAACCAGGGCGGCCGGCGCGAGGATATCGCGGCGTCAATATTTCAGGCAGTCGTCGACCAGACAGTCGCGGGTTTGACGCAAGGCCGGGAATTAACGGGCAAACTCGTGTTTCTCGGCGGCCCTCTTACTTTTTTGCATGGTTTGCGGGAAAGATTCGTAGAAACGCTTCAGTTGGACGAGGAACACGCTGTTTTCCCAAAAGACGCGGAATGCTTTGCAGCTATCGGCGCCGCGATGTGCAGCGCTTCGGGCATCGCAGCAAACCACGCCGGATCAGGCGCAGAGCAAAAAAACGAACGCGCTTTTGAATATGTCTTGCAGCAGCTCGAAAATGCGGTAGATGACGTCGGTACAGGCAGCACGTTTGAGCCGCTGTTTCTTTCCCCTGACGAATACGCGGAGTTTTGCGTCAGGCACGCAGGCGCGACTCCCGCGACTATAGATGCTGACTCGTATTCAGGCGGCGCATATCTAGGCGTTGACGCCGGCAGCACGACTACCAAGCTCGCGCTTATAGCCCCCGATGGCGCCATATTGCACAGCTATTACGGCAGCAACAAAGGCAACCCCGTATCTATCATCCTGGAGCAACTAAAAATCATATATGCCAGGTTTGGAGACAAATTGACTATACTTGGTTCCGCTGTCACAGGCTATGGCGAGGAGCTGATTAAAAACGCTTTCAACATGGATATCGGCATAGTCGAGACTATGGCGCACCTGCGCGCCGCGCGGCATTTTGATCCGGACGTTGATTTTATTATTGACATCGGCGGCCAGGACGTCAAATGCTTCAAAATACATAACGGCGCCGTAGACAGCATTATGCTCAACGAAGCCTGCTCTTCAGGTTGCGGCAGTTTTATCGAAACTTTTGCCGCCGCGCTCGGATACGACATCGCGGAATTCGCAAAACTCGGGCTTTTTGCCCAAGCTCCGTCTGACCTCGGTTCGCGCTGTACAGTATTCATGAATTCAAGCGTTAAGCAGTCACAGAAAGATGGCGCCTCTGTCGAGGCAATTTCCGCAGGGCTTTCTATCTCAATAGTCAAGAATGCGGTATATAAAGTCATCCGGGCGGCAAGCGCCGATGATTTGGGCAAAAACATCGTCGTTCAGGGCGGCACGTTTCTAAATGATGCGGTACTGCGCTCTTTTGAACGCGAACTTGGGGCAACCGTGACCAGACCTGCGATTGCGGAGCTTATGGGCGCGTATGGAGCGGCGCTGACAGCGCGCGACGCATCGCGCGCCCAGAGATCAGAAAAGGCGGACAGGGGCGCCGCGCATAAAAGCGCTATTGCGGCAAAAGCCGCAGCTCCTCCAAAATCAGGGATTCTCGGCAAAGAAGCGCTTGAACGATTTACGCATATATCAAAGTCTGTTCAATGCGGCAGCTGCACAAATAACTGCAGCATGACTGTCAATATATTTGACAGCGACCGGCGGTTCATCTCCGGCAACCGCTGCTCAAAACCGCTCGGCGTCGATGCGCCGAAAGAGCCGAATTTGATGAAATATAAGCATAATAAGCTACGAGCAATGCAAGGCGCAGGCGACGGCACGGGCGAACGCGGGAAAATAGGCATTCCGTTCGGGCTCAATATGTTCGAAAACCTGCCGTTCTGGTTCAAATTTTTCACCAAGCTGAATTTTGAAGTTGTGCTATCGGCGGAATCTTCGCGTCAATTGTATATTCTAGGGCAACGCACAATACCATCGGATACAGTGTGCTATCCGGCAAAGTTGATGCACGGACATATCGAATCGCTTCTGGATATGGGCATTGATACGATATTTCTGCCGTGTATGCCGTATAACTTTGATGAAGGCATCAGCGACAATAACTATAATTGCCCTGTCGTTGCGTATTATCCGGAACTTTTAGCCGCGAATATATCAAGGTTGAAGAGCGCGAGATTTCTGATGCCGTATTTCGGCCTGCATAAAAAACGCGGGTTTATTCTCAAATCCGCTGAGTATTTCTATAATGAATTCAATATACCTGAAAATGAGACAAAATCCGCTGCAAAATCCGCATATGCCGCATATGAGGATTTCACTGCGGATATCGAAGCCGAAGCCGACGCTTGCATTGAGTACGCGCGTCAGAATGGCAAACAAATAATCGTAGTCGCGGGCAGGCCATATCACGCCGACCCGGAAGTCAATCACGGAATCGACGAGCTCATAACCTCGCTTGGCCTTGTTCTGATCACAGAAGACGCCGTAGCGAGGCGGCTTGGCAAACAACCGCGCCGCGTGCTTAACCAGTGGACGTATCAGGCGAGGATGTATAATGCCGCGCGTTATGCCGCCGGATATGACGATATGCATTTTGTTCAGCTCGTATCGTTTGGCTGCGGGACCGACGCAATAACTACAGACGAGCTGCGGAGCATCCTTGAATCAGCAGGAAAACTGTACACTCAGCTCAAGATAGACGACATCAACAATTTAGGCGCGGTGCGCATAAGGCTGCGCAGCATGATCGCGGCGATGGAGAGTTTGTAGAAAATGAGCAAACTTAGATATAATGCCTCCGGGCGGCTCCTTTTTACGAAGGAAATGAAAAGAGAATACACCCTGTTGATGCCGCAAATGCTTCCGGTTACCTTCACGATGATGAAAAAGGTATTTGAGCTGTACGGCTTTACGATTGATATGCTGACGACTACGCACCGCGGCATAGTCGAAACAGGGCTGAAATATGTGCATAACGACACATGCTATCCGGCTCTGCTTGTCATAGGCCAGTTGCTGGAAGCTATAAATAGCGGCAAATACGACAAAAACAAAATCGGCTTGCTAATATCGCAGACCGGCGGCGGTTGCCGTGCGTCAAACTATATCCACTTGCTCAGAAAAGCGCTTGAAAAAGCCGGTATGCCATTCATACCCGTCGTATCCGTAAATCTGTCGGGTCTTGAGAAAAACCCCGGATTCAAACTCTCTCTTCCAATCATCCGCCGTCTGGCGGCCGGGATGATTTACGGCGATCTCATTGTCTGGCTGTCAAACCAATGCAAACCATATGAAACCTTTTCCGGGGCCTCGGAAAAACTTGCAGTGCAATGGACCGACCGACTTGTCACAATGTTCGGTCGCGGCCGCGGGTTGAGTAAAAAGGATATGCGCCGGATAATGGAGGAAATCGCTTCCGATTTCGCGCAAATCGAACTGTCCGGGCCGCGCAATAAACCCCGCGTCGGCGTCGTAGGCGAGATTTATGTAAAATACGCGCCGCTCGGCAACAACGGGCTTGAGAAATTCCTGCTTGACGAAGGATGCGAGCCGGTAGTGCCCGGTCTGACGGATTTTATGATTTTTAAGATCAACAACCGCTCGGTAGATGTAGACCTGTATCATGGGAGCAAGCTGAAAAAGCTTGCGGTAAGTGTTTTCCAGCGGTATATCGAGGGCCTCCAGCGTGATATGGTCGAAGCGGTTAAAACGCAGCCGGCATTCAGGCCTATGGGGACATTTTCAGACTTGCAGCGGCTCATCCAGGGATATCTCGGATACGGCAACAAAATGGGCGAGGGATGGCTGCTCACCGCCGAAATGCTGGAGCTCATCCACTCCGGCACAAAAAATATCGTATGTACGCAACCTTTCGGCTGTCTGCCAAACCATGTGGTCGGCAAGGGAATGATCAGACGGCTGAAGGACGATCACCAGGATTCGAATATCGTCGCCATTGACTATGACCCCGGCGCCACTAAGATAAACCAGGAAAACAGGATAAAGCTAATGATAGCAAACGCAAGGTGAATAGAGGAATATAGCGATAATGTCAGAAATCCCCCACGATCGTAGCAAAAACATCGATCGCGGGGGATTGTCAACCACAAGGATATTAAGCCGCTCGGTATCATTTGTTGCGTCAATGCGGAATCATCTGCTAAAAATGTCTGACTCCAGACCCATAAGACCTTGATAGTTTGTCTTTTGTATGAGTTCATCCAGTCTGATTCTGTCGCTATTTGAAATAACGGTGAATTCGACGCTATATGAGTGCAAACCTTCCCTCATTCCTCTGTCGCCCCGTATGACGCCCTTTACTTTCATGGGGATTGTCCTTGTTATTCCGGGAGACAGCGGATCAACTTCCATATTGATCCATATTGCCTCGCCTTTTTCAAACGGCGCATCCGAAAGGAAAAGCGCTCCCCCGGCAGCAATATTCGGTATGCGTGCATCATAATTCTGCTCATCCTGCCCGTCGCTGTCTACCCTGCTTATTGTCGCGCTTATCGACCAGTTGTCGGTTCGTATATAGTCTCTTTGAATAGGGTTTTCATACATGATACGTTCTCCCCCTGTAAATAAAATCAGGTTCATACGCTGCGCCGGGAATAACTATGAGGGTATTATACTATATTTGTGTCCGGCAGACAATCGGTAACTTTTCGTTTTTCCGGATTTTTTGTTGAATGGCGGGGGCGCCCGTGGTACACTGTGTTTGGTTTTTAAACAAAATATGACAAGACGAGGTATATATAGTGGAAAAAACTACAAACTATTATCGCACCGCGTATTGCGGGCAACCGCGCGCTGAAGATATAGGACGCGATGTGTCCGTCTGCGGGTGGGTACAGCGGCGCCGGGATCTGGGCCAACTCATTTTTATCGACCTGCGCGACCGGACCGGGATACTCCAGCTTGCTTTCGACGATAATACCGGCAGGGACGTATTCGAGGCCGCGTCTACAGTACGCAGCGAATTTGTTCTTTATGCGCAGGGAGCCTTACGGGAGCGATCGTCGAAAAACCCGGA
>Ga0082212_10000941_pt1 | contig 42888 bp, 34 predicted proteins | sample TergutNt197P3_FD_71548 | JGI IMG/M metagenome (GOLD analysis project Ga0082212, IMG submission 71548) | Neocapritermes taracua P3 segment gut microbial communities from Petit-Saut dam, French Guiana - Nt197 P3 | ecosystem: Host-associated > Arthropoda: Insects > Digestive system > Gut ...
GGTAGTTGTGGAGGATGGAAACACCATTACTGCCGCTCCCAACTGGGCTACGCCCTGGCGGATGATGATAGCGGGCGATACGCCTGCTACCATTGTGGAAAGTACGATGACCGAAAACCTGTGTCCTCCTTCCGCTATCGGTGACGAATCGTGGATCAAACCGGGGGTAGCTGTATTCCCCTGGTGGGGAAATAATCATGCCAACGGCGACAGGGAATTGTTGAAAAGGTATATTGATATGGCACAGGCAATGGGGTGGAGCGTCCTGGAGTTCGACGTTTCGCTGATCGGTTCGCCCGATTATGCCAAAGAGATATGGATTACGACCCCATGGATCAGAGAAGTGACCGACTATGCCCGCGAACGGGGCGTTTTAGTTTACGGATGGGACGAACGCCGTAATCAGGATACACCCGAAAAACGCGCTTTTATTTACAGTAAGTACAAAGAATTGGGCGTAGATGGTATTAAAATTGATTTCGTCAACTCTTTTGTACAAAAAGCATGCGATTTTCGGCGAGACTGCCTCTCCGATGCAGCCAAATACAAATTATTGGTCAGTTTCCACGGCGAATATACCCCGCGCGGCGAACGTCGCACCTATCCCAACCTGATGACGCAGGAAGGAATAAAAGGCGCTGAATATTATCTTTTTGCTCCTGACAATGGCATTCCCACCCCGCAACACAATACGACTGTCCCCTTCACCCGCAATGTCATCGGGCCGATGGACTATACCCCCACCGCTTATTCCATGCCGCGACGCATCACTTCTTACGCACACGAGACGGCGTTGCCTTTTGTTTACGAGAGTGGATGGACGGTCATGTGCGACAAGCCGGAATATTTTCTCGATTCGCCCGCACGTCCCGTGTTGCAGGAGATAGAAGCCTCTTGGGATGAAATAAAGTTTCTGGCCGGTTATCCGGGCGAATACACCGTCATTGCCCGCCGTAAGGGACAAAAATGGACAGTAGGCGCCATCAATGCAGGACATGCCCGAAAAGTGACTATCCCGCTTGACTTTCTACGCGGGAAGTACAAATCGTTATTGCTTTGCGAAGACGACCAAACCGATCCGCATAATAAATGTGTCATACGCACAATTTCGATAGAAAACGAACAGTCATTCACATTTGCGATGGCCGAAAACGGCGGATTTATAGCCATAGCCAAGTAATCAGTAATTAGTAATTAAAATGACCCTTCCCCTCATCGACATCTGTATTTTCATCTGCTATTGCTTGCTCATCCTCGGTATCGGTCTTTATGTATCGAGGAATAAGAAGGGGAAAAGGAAGGATAGCAGCGACTACTTCCTTGCCGGTCGTGGTCTGGCCTGGTGGGCGATCGGGGCATCCATCATTGCTTCCAACATCTCTGCCGAGCAGTTCATCGGCATGTCGGGTTCCGGCTATGCCATCGGACTGGCCATGTCCATTTACGAATGGATAGCTGCCTTGGGGTTAGTCATCGTTGCCAAGTGGTTTATGCCCATCTTCCTGCAAAAGCGTATCTACACCATGCCGCAGTTCCTCGAACAACGCTTCGATGTGCGCGTAAAAACGGTGATGACGTTTTTCTGGCTGGCTGTCTTCATTTTCATCAACCTCACTTCCATCATGTACCTTGGCGCATTGACCATCGGAAACGTGATGGGCATCCCCCTGGTGCAGGGTGTGGTGTTCCTCGCTGTGTTTGCAGGCATTTATTCCATATATGGAGGACTGAAAGCAGTGGCTATCACCGACGTGGTACAGGTGATCTTCCTGATTGGTGGCGGCCTTGTTACCACATTCATCGCTATCAGTGTTTTAGGCGACGGCGAAGGGCTGATCAAAGGATTCGGTAACCTGTACGCGACTTCGCACGACCGGTTTCACCTCATACTTGATTCTTCGCATCCCGGCTATAAGGATTTACCCGGCTTGTCGGTTATCATTGGCGGCCTTTGGGTGGCTAACCTATACTATTGGGGTTGTAATCAATATATCATTCAGCGCGCGCTGGCGGCTAAATCGGAGAACGAAGCCCGAAAGGGAATGCAGTTTGCCGCTTTGCTCAAGTTGCTGATACCGATGATAGTGGTCATACCCGGTATCGCGGTTTATGCGATGGGCGTGGAACTCGAAAAATCCGACGAAGCCTATCCCTGGCTTTTGAGCCACCTCATCCCGACAGGCGTCAGAGGTCTTGCCTTTGCCGCTCTCATTGCGGCAATCGTCAGTTCACTTGCTTCGATGATGAACAGCATATCCACCATTTTCACGATGGACATTTACAAACCTTTCCTTGAAAAAGGCGCAAGTGAAGGTAAGCTGGTGAAGGTAGGCAGGATTAGCAGTTTTGCAGCCTTGCTGATTGCTATTACCATTGCTCCCATGCTGACCACGCTCGACCAGGCGTTCCAGTACATACAGGAATTTACGGGTTTCATCAGTCCGGGAGCGCTGGCTATCTTCCTGACCGGATTCTTCTACAAGCGGGCGACACCCAACGGAGCATTACTGGCCGCCATCGGGACATTTGTTTTCTCGACGGCAATGAAATTCGTTTTTCCGGGTCTCCCATGGATGGATCGCATGTTGATCGTGTTTATCCTCTGCATGATGACTGTTTTCATCACAGCCCTCATCGAACGGAAAGGTGTGAGCGAAAAAGCCATTGAGATAACGCCAGGCTTATTCAAAACCAGCCGCACGTTCAACATTCTGTCGATGGTGATAGTGGCGATACTGGTGACTTTTTATATAGTATGGTGGTAAGGACGAAAAGTATGAAAAACCTTGTTATTCAATGCTTATTAATAATATCCGGTAGTGTGTTATGCCAGTGTACGTCATCGACTTTCCAGATTGATGCTGATTTCCCGGGAGGCAATATTGTTGTAATCGACATCCGTGGCGACTCCGTGTTGTTGCAGCAGGATTTTCGAGATACGGAAGGTTACTGGTTTTACTGGTCGTTCCGCATCAGAGGTGCCGCCGGCAGATCACTGAATTTTCAATTCACAAACGAATTTTATCAAGGCGAAATTGATTATTGGTACGATGCGGGCGTTATCGATTTACGGGGACCGGCAATAAGCATTGACGGCGGTCTGTCATGGCGGTGGCTCGGCGAACAGGATTGTTCTAAAACCACATTTCAATATACATTTGGGCCAAAGGAAAATGAAGTGATTTTTGGCATGGGAATGAATTATACGGAAAAAGATTTTCAGCGTTTTTTCGATAAAATCAAAAATCATCCTGACATCAAAATCGAAACACTTTGTGCTTCAGGGAAGGGGCGTGACATAGAACTGATCCGGATTCTGGACAAGGATAGTAAACCGGATTTTAAAATATTCATGTCAGCGCGTCATCACTGTGGCGAAATGATGGCGTCATATGTTTTGGAAGGCATTATTGAGACAGTCTTATCGGATAAGGAAGAAGGTAGACGCTTACGAAACCTTGGGGACTTTTTTATTGTTCCGTTTGTCGACAAGGATGGAGTCGAAGACGGCGATCAGGGTAAAAACCGCCATCCGCACGACCACAACCGCGACTATGTACAACGGATTTATCCTGAAATTCGCGCGATTACCGAACAGGTACCCGAATGGTCGGACGGTAAACCGCTGTTCTTCCTCGACATGCACTGTCCAAGTATCAGGGAAGACGAAATCTATTTTACCGATTCAAGACCGGCGCCCGATTCAATCAATTATAACAGATTGAGGGAGGAAACGGTTCGTTTAGGCGCTTTTCTGGAAACCGTAAACAGAGAAACCGTACACAAGGGAACGGTAAATAAGTCAGTCGTTCCCTATAATGTGTCGTCCAATAAACTGTCACAAAACCCCGGTTCGAACATCATGTTGCAAACATCAAAACTTTGGGCGTCAAAACTCCCTAACGCAATTTTCTCGTCTACGATTGAAATACCTTTTTCAAGCGCTTTCGGCATTACAGTCGACGCTAATTCGGCACGTCAATTCGGTCACGATTTAGCGAACGCCATCCGCATTTATCTTGAAAACCATTAATTAAAAACTATGTCCGATTATCCCGATTTTGCTGAAAAAGAATTGAAGCATGGTAATATAAACACGTTTGAACAAATGTTCAAAACCTAATAGAACAGTATTGCGTGATGTTTTAAAGAAATCAACTTTTCTGCCACTCGGCAAAGATGGTGGCGGATTGCGTCAATAACCGGATGCGTTCTTCGGCGGATAATGTGGCGTTGCCTTCTTCAATAAGCAGATAACCCCCATAATTTTCCGCACGCAAAAGATCGAACAATTCCCGTGTTGGATAGGTTTCCGATTCCAGGTGGCGAATGTGAATGACGCCTGAAAGGCGTTTTTTGACAGACTCGAAATTTGCCTTGAGGCCGGGACCTTCCAAATCCTGGCTGTTGCAATTCCAGCAGAGTCCGACATTCTTTTCGGGTACCTGGTCAATAATCGACTTGATGATCGGAATCTGAGCGCAACCGCCGTGAATTTCGAGCCGTATTTCCTGCCCGTATCTGGCAGCGAACCGACCCACTTCACTAAGTGACCGGGCAATTTGCTCAATGGTCTTTTCCTTTTCCACTTCGCTGGGCAGCGCGTTTGGTCTGACTTTTATGCCGGTCGCCCCGCAATCTTTCGCGAGCAGGACATATTCCTTGGTTCCTTCGATGTGTTGCCGCAAGGTGTTGGCGTCGGGTGAATGAAATTCAAAAGTCGTGCCGAAACTGACTAATTCGACGGCGCTGTCGGCAAAACGTTTGGCAATGGTTTTTCTTTCTTCTTTTGAAAGTTGCGGCGTCACGTTATGAGCATGTTCGACGCGAAGTTCAACACCTGAAAGCCGTGCCTTTTCGCAGTTGGCAATCAGCGTCGGAACGTCCCAATCCATCCCCCACTGGTAGGTGACAAGTCCCAGTTTCATCTTTTTCGGCTTTTTCGGCTTTTTCGCTGCAAACGCCGAGGCTGGACAGAGTTGAACCGCTCCTGTATAAGCGGCTATCATCGCAGCCCGTTTCAAAAAATCTCGACGAGTATTCATACATATACTATTTATGGGTCATTAATAAAATCGATTCTTCAATACTTTCTGTCCGGAGAGTCTCAAATGTCTGTATGCCTATCGGCAATTTAAAACGTTTTGATTCCATATAGCGAGTATTTTGATAAACAAAATTTATGCAAAGATAATGCAAGTCGAGCGCAATACAAAATTTCGCGGGTTTTTTACCTACCACCGTTTTGTATATCAAAAAAAAATGGTTTACTTTGTGCGTTAAATATTAAATCGGAAAAAAATGACAAAGAGAACGCGCTCCATGATTTCATTCGATTGGGCAATGAAACGACTGCTTCGCAACAAAGCCAATTTTGAGGTGCTGGAGGGTTTTTTGAGCGAACTGCTGTTCCGTAAAATAGTTATCAGGCACATCGCGGAAAGCGAGGGAACCCCGAAAGATAAGGACGACAAGACAAACCGGGTGGACATTTTCGTTGAAGCCGACGAAAAGGAACTGGTTATCATCGAGCTTCAATTTAACAGCCAGGACGATTATTTCCAGCGGATGCTCTACGGTGCGAGCAGGGCCATTACCGATCACATTGACAAGGGCGACCCGTATTCCGAAGTGCGGAAGGTTTATTCGGTGAATATTGTGTATTTCGACCTTGGCGTTGGCGATGATTACATTTATCGCGGCGTCACGAATTTCATCGGGCTTCATACAAACAACGAGCTGAAGCTGAGTGCAAAGCAGCAGCAGTTGTACCGGAAAACGCATGTGAGCGACCTGTTCGCCGAATATGTAATCATCAAGGTGAACGGCTTCGACGGTGTGGCGAAAGACACGCTTGACGAATGGGTTTATTATTTAAAGAACAATGCCATCAGGGACGAGTTTACAGCGCAGGGAATTGAAAAGGCGCGCGAAGTGCTGGCCTACGACAACCTCGGCGATGACGAAAAAAAGGCCTATCAGCGTGAAATTGAAAACCGGCGTAATCAGATTTCCGAGTTCGTTACCGCATATACGGATGGCAAATTCGAGGGTGAAGCTATTGGCTTGGAAAAGGGTGAAGCGATCGGTTTGGAAAAGGGTGAAGCGATCGGTTTGGAAAAGGGTGAAGCGATCGGCTTGGAAAAAGGCGAAGCGATAGGCCGATTCGCCGAGCGCTCCGAGTTGCAGGAAAATACGGTTATCAACAGCAATCGGGCGGGATTATCAAAAGAAATCATTTCAGCTATCACCGGATTAACTCTTGATCAAATTAAAGAAATCCTCAGACGAAACATTTTGGAATAACTATAAATATATTGTTTCGCACATCTTTTTATCTCGGAGAACACAACCCGGCGAACGGATTCAAATAATTCAAAAATATTGATAACCATGAAAAAGATAACTTTTCTATTCCTTTGTTCCCTTGCAATTCCGGTACAGTTCCTTTTCGCGCAGAGTGATGTTCCGTATTTCAGGAACGGGAACTTATACATTGTGGGGTCAAGCCATCAGGATATTGCGTGGATGGACGATCCGGAAACGTGCATCCGCTTCCGCGACGAGCAGGTGATTACGCCGGCGCTTAAGCGAATAGCTGAAAGCAGCACGTTTTGCTTTTCGATGGAGGATGCACTTTCGCTGAAAGAGTATCTGGAACGGCATCCTGAAAGCTATCCCGACATCCTGAAATATACCCGCGAGGGACGCTTGGAATGGGCTGCCACTTATAATCAGCCGTACCAGTCGATGTATAGCGGTGAGGCGCTGATTCGCCAGACTTATTTCGGACGCAAGTGGCTCAAAAAAATACTGCCGGGATGCGATTTCCTGACCGCGTGGAACGAGGATGTGCCGGGAATGGCGCTTCAATTCCCGCAGATTCTGGCCAAATCAGGAATACCCTATTACATGTTCAGTCGCCACCAGCCGGGATTTTACCGGTGGTATAGTCCGGACGGCAGTTCCGTATTTGGGTGGTCGCCGGGACAGTACCATGAATTTGTCCAGCCCGTACACAACGCCAAAACCGAATCCGATCGCACGGATACGCTGGCCCGGTTACTCGACAATTGGTCGGACTATTATGTATCCCGTAAAATCAACCCGGATTTTCTGTATCTGTATTCCTTTGACTTTTCCACGCCCATTGACTGGGACGACTACATGACAAGTTGGAATAAGGAAGTAAACGGGGACAACCGGCGCGGACTGCCCCTGATTCAGTATGCCACCTCCGTCACTGCATTGAAGGCTGTAACGGAGAGCAGGACAGCTGTTTTCGACAAACTGGCTGGCGAGCGACCCAACGTATGGCTTTACATCCACGGCCCAACGCATCACAAGGCTTTGACTGCCGGTCGGGAGGGTAGCCGTCTGTTGACGGCCGCCGAGAAATTCGCCACCGTAAATGCGCTGTTGCAAAACAGTTTTAGTGAATATCCGGCGCTAGCGCTTACCGATGCATGGGAAGCGGCGATTTATCCGGACCATGGATGGGGCGGCAAAAACGGACACATTACCGATCAGCTCTTTCGCGAAAAATTTGAATATGCCCGCGCTGTGGGCAAAGAAATACTCGACGAATCGCTTGAAGCCATCGCTTCAAAGATAAAATTCAACGGCAGGCAACGCTATGCGGTAACCGTCTTTAACCCGCTGTCGTGGGAACGTACCGATCCTGTAACGGTTACCTTAGACGTTTCCGGCAGGCAAAATACCCGTTTCAGGATTATTGATGCCGCGGGAAAGGAAATCCCATATCAACTGGCAGCCAGTCACCGGTATCATACGGATCGCGAAGAACTGTTGACTTTCACGTTTATTGCCGAAAATATTCCGTCAGTTGGTTACAAGACCTTTTACATTGTGGAAAACGAAAAACCTGCTGAAACATCCGGGACGCAAATCGAAGGTTCAGTCTATGAAAACCGTTTTTACCGCGTTACCCTTGGAAATGGTGGTATAGCCGGTCTTTACGACAGGGAATTGAGAATGGATCTATTCAAAACCGACAAATTTGCAGGCGGCGAGTTGTTTACCATGCAGTCGACAGGCAATGGCGCCGGAGAATTTACCGATATACAACAACCCACCATGGAAAGCTTCGACAAGTCTGGCAATTACCCGCAGGGATGGCAATTGATAGAGACCGGACCGGTGAAAGACGTACTGCAGATCATCTGCCCCATGCACGACACGAAGGCAAGTATCCGGATTGTACTTTTCAGGGATGTGAAACGGATTGACTTCGAGGTCGATCTGGATGCCTTTAATGGCGAGAACTGGCGTGAGTTCAGGCTTGCATTTCCGGTAAACATGCAAAATGCCAGGGTTGCCTATGAGGTTCCGATGGGTGTTGTGGAAGTGGGCAAGGATGAAATAGCCGGCGCGGCAGGATTTTCGAAACCGGCGCAGATTTACAGTACGCCATGTAAAGATGTGCACCCGCGTGAAGTTCAGGACTGGTTCAGCGTATCCGACGGGAAAGCCGGTATCACCATCAGTTCAAGCGTGGCAGTGTTCGACTGGATAGACCCGACCGATCATCCGGTAGCCTATCCTGTGTTGCAGCCCGTTCTGCTGGCCAGCAGGAAAAGTTGTCATGGCGAAGGCAATTATTACCTGCAACCCGGAAATCATACGTTTAAGTTTTCACTGTATTCGCATCCGGGCGACTGGAAGAACGGTTACCGGCAAGGCGCTCAAGCCTGTCAGCCGGCACATGCGGCGGTTGTCAATACCGCTTATGCCGAAGGATACCTGCCGGAAGCCTTTAGTTTTGCTTCTGTAGCGGGCAAGGGAGTTGTTATCAGTACCCTGAAGAAATGTGAAGACGACGATGCGGTCGTCTTGCGCTGTTATGACATGGAAGGAAAAGACACGCAGGCAAAATTCACTTTGTTTCGCGACATCAAACAGGTGCAGCATACCAATTTGATCGAAGAAGAGGGGAAGGATATACCAGCTGCCTCGACATCATTTGAACACAAAATAGGACATCACGCCATCGAGACGTTTAAAATGAGAATTGACAATTGATCCATTCAAAAAAGACATGAACAGACTTATCAAACCGTCACAACTGTTGCCGGTATTATTCGGCTTTTTCGTCATGGGTTTTGTAGATGTGGTCAACATTTCCACCAGCTATGTGAAAGCCGATTTTGCATTGAATGATAAATTGGCCAATCTTCTTCCCATGATGGTGTTCCTGTGGTTTGCCGTATTTTCGTTGCCTACGGGTATGATCATGGGACGCATCGGACGCAAAAAAACCGTACTGTTGAGCGCATTAGTTACCATTGTAGCCATGCTTATCCCGCTGGTGGAGTACAGTTTTCCATCCGTATTGTTGGCTTTTGCCTTGCTGGGCATTGGCAATACTATCCTGCAAGTTTCGTTGAATCCTTTGGTAACAAATATTGTTCCTGAAAACCGTATCACCGGCACGTTGGCTTTCGGGTATTTCATTAAAGCAATTTCATCATTCCTCGGCCCTGTTATTGCCGGTTTGGCAGCAAGCGCTTTCGGTAACTGGAAACTGATTTTTCCGGTATATGCGGGGGCTACTGTGCTGTCATTCGTCTGGCTGCTTTCCGTACCCGTCAGCGAGCAAAAAGAAGAATTGGGAAAGAGAGGGGGAACTATTTTTGCTTTACTGAAAAATAAAACGATGCTGGTTTTCTTTACCATTATCGTGCTGATAGTTGGGTTTGAGATCAGTCTGATGACCGCCACTCCAAAATACCTGCTGGAGCGTTGTAACATGCCGCTCGAAAAAGGCGGTCTGGGGTGCAGTTTGTATTATGCCGCCCGCACTGTCGGAACTTTTATCGGTTCTATCCTGCTGGTACGGGTGTCATCCCGCAAATTTCTTATATCCACTATGCTGATGGCGGTAGTAACGTTCATTATCGTGATGCTGACCGGTCAAGCGTGGGTAATCATGACCTGCCTTATCCTGGTCGGATTAATGTGTGCCAATGTTTTTGCCATTGCGTTCTCTAACGCAATTCTAACCGATCCGTCCAAAACCAACGAAATATCAGCGCTAATGATTATGGGCGTGGCAGGCGGAGCGCTTTTACCTCCTCTGATGGGTGTCGTTTCCGACGCAAGTAGCCAACTGGTAAGCCTGTTTGTTCCGCTTGCCGCTTTGGTATACATACTTGTATCTGCATTTTACGCAATACGCAATTGAGATTGTTAATAAAAATTTTCTAAAACTTAATAATATTGTGACAATGACCTCAAAAGAACGTTTTCTTACTGCACTCAGGCGACAGAAACCCGACAGGTTGCCGGTAACCACCCACCACGTTATGCCCTCTTTCCTTGACGCTTATTTCAACGGCAAAAACGCCGTCGAGTTTTTCGATTGCTTCGGACTTGATCCTGTTACCTGGGAAATGGCATATACTTTCAATCCCGGCATGGGCGACTATTTCGACCCCATGCATAATGAACTTGGTTTCCTCGAAGCGCGCAGGATAAGTTCGGACAATTGGCATTTCAAAATAGAAACGATTCCCGATCCGGTTTACAAAAAACAGCGTTTTACCATCCAAACGCCAAAAGGCGATCTGTCGATGATACTCCAGACAGATAAACATTCCACATGGGTTTTTGAACATCTTGTCAAGGAGAAAAAAGATATTGAACTTATTGCGGAATTTATGACCTTGCCGGTCTGCGACGTTCCTGTAATAAACGAACGTGCGGACGCATGGGGGCAAAGAGGGTTATTCAGGGGACACATCTGCTGTTTCGACGGTTTCGGACAGCCCGGCACCTGGCAGGATGCCGCCTGTATCGTAGGTACTGAAAAACTGATCATGGCTACATATGATGATCCACAATGGGTGCACGAACTGCTTTTTATTTTGCAAAAACGTAAACTGCATTATATAAAATCGCTGAAAGGCGCGAAATACGACCTTCTGGAACTCGGTGGCGGCGATGCGTCGACTACCGTCATCTCGCCCGACATCTTTAACGAGTTCGTAGCTCCTTACGATACGCTGCTGATTGAGGCCGCCCACGAAGCTGGACAGCGGATCGTTTACCACACTTGCGGAGGCATGATGCCGATCCTCGAAGATATTGCAGCTATGAAACCCGATGCGATGGAGACTTTCACGCCGCCTGGCATGGGCGCCGACGTAAACCTGTCGGAGGCAAAAAGACGCATTGGCGACAAAGTCTGCATGATTGGCGGATTCGACCAGTTTCATTTCTTCACGGGCTGTACTCCCGAAGCATCAAGACGCGAGGTGCGACGTTGTTTTGAGGCGGCGGGCGGCGGTGGCGGATTTATCCTGTCGCCTTCCGATCATTTCTTTGAAGCAGACATGAAACTTCTGGAAGCCTTTGCGGATGAAGCGAAAAAATGTATCTATAAATAATAACCATATTTTATAAACCTTACAAATTATTGTTATTTAAATATTTATGTTGTATTTTAAAAAATTAAAGCATTATGGAAACAGAAAATTTAAATGAAGAAATTTCGAGAGTAGCTCCAACCTTGGTGGAGTTTGATCCTGTGAGCATAGTAGCAGGAAATACTTATGTAATAAAATTGGGACTCCGAACTAATTGCTTTTCCAGAGTAAATGTCATTTCTAATATGGATAACACATTTAATGAACATTCGCCGAAAAATGAACTAACGACGGCTTTGTTTGCAGGCTGGGCAGATGATGAGACCCTTAATATTATTAACAAAATATCCTATCAACTAATAAAATAATTGCCATGAAAAAATTGATTATTATATTATGTTGCATATCATTGTGGTCATGTAAAATGGATTTGCAGAATAATGATGATAAAATGCAAAATGTTAGATTCATTACAAATACAGATGGAAGATTTCTCTATTGTACTTGTTCGGATTCGCAAACAATGGAATTATTATGGGATTACCCTGTTAAGCCAGGTATGGAAGAATGGAAACAATTACAAACAAACCGGGAAATGTTGGATGCCTGTCAAATCCCGGAAAATATTTTATCTTCCCTATCAACAAAAGAATTAGCAGCAGTCTGCTTACAATATCCGCTGCTGATTACAACCATGTTTTCTTTTAATATTCCTGATAATGGCATTGATGTTTTATTCGATGAATTCAATGGAATCAGAGAACTTTATAAAAGAGATGGGGGAGCAGCAGAATTATTGGATTTGTATAACTGCCAGTTAAAAAATTGCACATTATTAAAAAATGAAAACTTTTCCGATCTTGATAAAGGTTCATTTGTTTTTTTAGTTTACACACTTGAATATTTACTAAGTCGTGCAACCGATAATTACAGTGAAGTATTACAAAGTCTTGTTACTGGATATGAAAAACAAAGTAAGTATCATCCAATCTATTTTACTTCCTTATCAAAAAATTTCTTTTCCAGAGGGCATATAATAGTCAAAATTTGTGATGAATGCCTAAATGAGGAACAGAAGAATAAAATCTTTGGCTACTCTGCCCTAACTGATAAAGAGATGGATCTTATAAATACATTGTCGTACCTTTTAATAAAATAGAATTATGAAAAAAAATATTGTTATAATTATTGTTGGAATTGCTTTTATATCTTCACTAAAAGCACAAGTGTTATAAAATGATATTGATACGCTCAAAGAGATGGTTAGCGGCAAAGATAATAAAGTTATTTATCTCCCATACGAAGCGACAGGTATTTTAAAAATCACATTTTCGACAAGACCAATGCGGCTGCTCCCATGAGCGCGGCATCGTAGGCCAGCGCGGTTTTAACGATTTCGATGCCCGCGCACTGCCTGACGGTTGCGCAGGTAAATTCTTGATTGATGGCAGGCAACAGTAATTCCAATGAATCCGATACGCCGCCGCCAATATATATTTTTTGAGGATTGAGCAGATTAGCGGCATACGACAGGGCGCGACCGATATATTTTCCGGCGGTATCGAACACCTCCAATGCCGACTGATGGCCCTCTTTGGCCAGAATAGAGCAGCCTTTGGCGTCCGAAATCAGGTTTTTCTCCGCAAGTATTGTTGACAGTTCCATGTCTTTCAGCGCTTTTTCGGAAAACATCCGGGTAATGGCCGTACCCGACCCGTGCGCTTCGGCGCATCCCCATTGCCCGCAACTGCACTGGGCAGGATGCTCGTATTCCACCTTCACATGACCTATTTCACCGGCGCAGGAGTTGCTTCCATACACTAATTTCCGGTCAATGATCACAGCGCCGCCGATACCGGTGCTTACCGTTACCCACAGGAAATTGTCGCAGGCATTGCCAAACACCAGTTCGCCCATAGCGCATGCGTTGACGTCGTTTTCGACTGCTATTTTATCTGTTCCGAATATCCGCTTAAAATACCCTTTCACATCCATGTCGTACCATCCGGCAAACGAAGCCTGCAGAAGAACGCCTGTGGAGACATCAACCATACCGGGCATGTTCACGCCGATTCCTTTCAGATCGTAGATGGCAAGGTCAAGTTCGGAAAGACATTCGTTGAAACGGGTGAAACATTCCGAAAAATGTGTAATACAATCGCCGGTGTAGGTTGGGAAATGACGTTTGGCCAAGATTTGAGCGTCTGTGTTGACGATGCCGACCATCGTTTTTGTGCCACCTACATCAATGGCTCCCAAGTATTTCATGGCGTTTGCATTTGGATGAGAAGTTCCCGTAACGAACCGATCATGGCGTGTTCATACAATAAGTGCATGTCTTCGATTTGTTCCATCGAATCGGTAGGAGCGATGAGAAGCCAGTCGCACAAGTCTTTCATTTTTCCGCCGTCGCGACCCGAGAATCCGATCGTGGCGACGCCCATTTCGCGGGCTGCCTTCAACGCCGTAATGATATTGGGCGAATGGCCGCTTCCGCTGTAGGTAACCAATACATCGCCTTTTTTTGCGTATGTCTTCAACTGTATGGAAAAAATATCTTCGTAATCGAAATCATTGGCTAAACACGTAACAATAGCATTTGAATCAGCTAAACAAATGGCTCTGAAACCTGTTTGATCGTTTACACGACATCCTTTGACCAAGTCATTACACAAGTGCGAGGCAGTAGCAGCCGAACCGCCGTTTCCGGCTGTAAAAATTGTATTTCCGTCGATTTTTGTCTGTACTAACCGCTGCACGATATCTGCCAATATGCCGAAATCGCTTTTCATTACACGCTGTGTTACATCAACCGCATAGTCGTATAATTGTTTTTTCAATTCCATATTCACCCGGTCGAAATTTTTGTTTTTCGTTGTTGAATCAACATGATGGTAAACACGACAATCAGAAATGCGGGAATGATGATGATGTATTGAATGGTGGCGGCTCCTGCCGCCAGGTGATCGTTCAGTTTTAACAGCTGACGGTCAAAAAGACTCCCGATAACGGGTTGTATGATAGCACCTCCCAAAGTTCCCATGCCACCCATGATAGCCATTCCCAACGCTCCGCTCATGGGACGGCGGTCGGCAACCAACCCCAGCATATTGGGCCAGAAATAGGCTATTCCAAAAGCAAAGATAGTTGCGGCGATAAAAATGAACCAGCCGTTGGAGACACTCATTAAATAAATACCGGTGCCTGCCAGCATTGATGAAAGCAACAATACGCCGACAGGCGAAAAGGCGCGTACAACAGGGGTGGCGAACAAACGCGCCAAAGCGATTGCCAATGAAATCCATACCAGTATAAGAATTGATCCGAAAGCGCTTTCTCCGAAAATGTTGATAACCGTTTTTTCAAACAGGGCGGGTATCCATTGATTGGCTCCAAATTCAACCGACGAGGAAAGAATCATCAGCAAGGCAAGGAAAAGGAATAGCGGTGAAATAATGGCTTTCAACATATCCTTGTAGCTTCCGCCAAGTAAAACACGCTCGGTAGCGGGAAATCTTTGCCTGAAAAACATGATGCCGTACAGTAAGGTTGGGATCACAAGAATGGCCATTTGAATACGCCAACCCACATCTATCCGGTTAAAGAAAAACACCATCAATCCACCCGTAGCGATGCCGATGGCATTCCACATGTGGAAGAGGTTGAGACGGGCTGTTTTCTCATTTGGATAGAGATTGGTAACCAGCGGATTGCATGCAGCATTGACACAGCCGTTAGCGACACCGATTAACAATGTGGCAAAAAACAGGCTCCAGAAGCCTGCCGCAAAAACGGTCAGGATAATACCGGCCAATTGTGCAACGAAGAGCACGGTGACAACTTTTGCCGTTCCCCAAGTTTCGACCAATAATCCGAACAACAGTACGGAAACGGTAACGCCCCACAGGAAAGCGCTGGCAATCCAGCCAGCCTGGGCGGCGGTGAGACCAAATTCATTCATCCAGGGTACCAGATGTCCGCTTCTAGCGCCGAAAGCCACTGCCGTAACAAACAACGATAAGGCGCTGGCAATAAAAAGTCTGTTTTTGTTTTCCATTAAAATTTACATGCTCACAGTTTTGCTTTTTGGTTAGTGAATCGAAGGCCTGCACCGTCGTGATAGCTTGCCCATTCGTCAACGATTGCGCCTTCGGGGCCGGCCATCAGGAAGTGGAAGGTTTCGATCTTTTTCAAATGGACGATATCGCCCACGTTCTGAACGACAAAATTTTTACTTTTAATCGGGCCATGCTTTGCCGGTATCGCGGGTGGATTGGGCGTGGCGTCGCCTACTTCCGAGAAGTTGTAACACCAGCCTTTTGTGACCATCCATGTTTCAAATTTTGCAGGATAAGTGGTTTTCACGTGGGCATGCTCCGGAATCATCTGTCCGGGCAACAGGTAGATGGCATGCGCAAAATACCCGTGTTCGGCATCATTCACCCAGAAAATGCCGCCCATACCTACATTTTCAAAATCGCCGATTCCAAACTCGGCAACCCAAAAGTTCTCTTCCATAAACGATGTAAATGGAATACCGTAAAATTCAAACATGTCTAAGTATGCCTTCCTGGCTACTGCCTCGTTAAACTTCCCATCCGTATAAAAATCGGCATTGGTGTACTTTTTTGAATACTTCATTTCTTTGTCATTTTTTAATTGAACACTATTACTAATTTCACAACAAGACTCCTTTTTTGATGAATTTCCACAGCCAGTCATCAAAGTAAAGGCAACTACCACGGCTAACAGCCGGTTCAAACGAATGATTTTTTCCTTTTTCATATTTTTAACTTTTTAAATTATAATGAGTTTACATATTCTACCAACTCTTCTATTTCTTTCGGGGTAACATTTTGCCTATTGATGCCATGTTTGTATTTTGTAAACACTTCGTCGAGCGTAACTGCCGATCCGTTGAACAGATAGGGGGCGGTTCGCCATACTTCAATAAGGGTAGGCGTGTCCCAGCCTCTTTCAAATTCAATGTCTTCCCCGATCCGGTGCATTTTCATATCTGTAAAATACAGTCCGCTATGACAGATGTTACATTTTAACCTGTCAAAAACCTTGCGGCCTTCTTCCGCTTTTTTTGATAATTTACCTTTTACTAAATAAGGACTTGGAACCGGACGCAAATCCTTTAAATAGGCATCTACACAGGCGGCCGATTCTTCGTCGATATTAAAAAACTGGATAAACCTGAATCCGGCGCGTACGGCTATCTCCGCGCTTTCTCTAATTCCGGAAATCATATTGGGAGGGGTTACATGACTGTATAAAAGGCTTTTGCAGTTTTTAGGATTCCCGATTCCATCATTCATCAAGTCCCAGTTCAAACCGTCCATCCGACCGTCGCCAGGATGACATCCGTTACAGCTTTGCCAGTTCTGAAAACATTTCATCGCATCGTTGAAATATTTTTCACCCAACTGTTCTTTTGTTTCTTCACGATCCTGATTCAGTGTAACTGTTGTCAGCTCGCCGGACGAAACATCCAATATATTCAATATATCTGCAAAATAGGTAGGAATAAACAGTTTATCCTCATTGAGACACATCATGCGCGGGCCATTTCCTTCTAAAGGAATACGTTTTCGAAGTCCGTAGAGAAAGCGCAAATCGTAATCTAATTCCATTTTATTTGGACAGGCTGAAAATTTTTCCAGCATGGCCGGATGATTGATGACGCTGATGTCATGTGTTCCGGAGTGTGAGATGTAAATATTGTTCCGGTCGCATTGGATTCCCCAAATGCCTGCCGCTCCCCGTTCGGGTTCATCGGCCAGAATCGCTCCAAGAAATTCCTGATTATCAACGTCAATGACACTGAAAGCGCTGGTGTTCATCCAGCCTTGCTGCAACTGCGAGGTAGGTACAATGAAACGTCCCAGGTTATGTGTCACATAGATGTATTTTCCGTCCGGTGTAATGCATATATCCCGCAAGGCATTACTTCCATTGGCTAATTGAATGTCTTTTACCTTTGTGAAATTCTTCGTTTCGACGACCGATACGCACGCCGCCACCACATCGACGTCGGCCCGCTGGTTCGGCAGGAAATTGGCCACAAACAGATACATCCCGTCTTTGCTCAACACAGCCGACTTCGGTTCGCGTAATACGCGTACGGTTTGCTCGACTTTGCGTCGCTTCAGGTCAACTTTAGAAACGGTATTCGCAAATTGATTACAGACATAAATTTTTTGCTTATCATGGCTTAAAACGGGACAACACGCACCCGATCCAACGGATATGCCCGCTTCGATTCGTCCTGATGACAGATTTAGGATTTGCAACTCGCCTTTGGTTTCAAAGGTAGTAATGAATGCTTTGTCGCCATCCGAACTAATACCTGTCGGCGTTTCTTTTACAGGAAACGAACGCAGTAATGTCTTTCCGTCACCGGAAAAAAGATCAATTTGTTTTGTACCTTTCTGAGTTAATAAAATCTCTCCCTTTTCCGTCAGCGCTACTCCTGTCGTAAAGAACGGCTGGTTTGCGAAAAAGTTGAGTGAAATACTCAAAAAACAGGCTAATATGTTAAATCGTTTTGTCATAATAAAGACTATATATATGCAAAAAAATCATTTTACAGGTTGATGCATCATATACTTCTCTATGATTTCAGCCACTTCTGACGGAGGCATTTTTTGAATCAGACGGATATGTTTACCGTTCTCATCGGGTGTCCAGGTGTTGTTACCTTCGCTGTCAACGTAAATCCTGCCCTTTTCAGTTGTATAGTAAGGTTCGAATCCTTTGGTCGCTACCAGAACGGCAGTCTGATCCCAGCTCATCCGTCCATTCGGATCGCCTTCGGCAAAACAGAGTTCAAACGCTTCCTTTACCGGGTTGTTCTGAACATCCATTTGAACCAGTTTTTTCCCTGTGAACACTTTACTCCCTATTTCATATCCGCTGAATAGTATCTCGGTCGGCCATTGTTCTGCAACGACAATCGAAGCCGGCGCATCGCAATGAACATTAAACTCCCTGCCTTCGGGAAATCTGCCTGCCATGGAAACCAGCCGTTTTACTTTCCGGGCGACCAACTCCTTTCCTGATAGAGGTGAAATTTCATCGCCTTCGGACAGCAGCAAGTCTTTCATGTTGGTAAAGAATCCAACCGTACAAATAATAACCTGATGATCCGGCTGGGCGTTTAATATTTTCCGGTATACTTTGACAGCGTCCGGGGCGTCCGATGTTTTTGCGGTCTGGTGCTTGTATTTTGCCGGCAAAACTTCTGTCCATTTCACCTTATGCCAGGTGGTCAGATTGACGCCTCCCTCACTTTTAGGTGCGCCAACTGGTATCGAAGGACGGTTAAAATAGGTGTTAATCACTTCGATACAGGGAATAACCTGTTCGTGCTTATTCGACGAGATTGTTGCGAGGATATTCACCTGTCCGCTGTCGGCCAGGGCATGGAGTAAAGTGAGCGCACCCACATCGTCATAATCAGGACCTAAATCGGTATCAAAAATGACGGATACCTTATCGGCTTTATTTGTGCAAGCCATTAACAAAACAAAAGATAAACAGATAAAAATTGAATTTTTCATATTATTAAGATTATCTATAAAACGAATCATCTCCGGATGATCTTCTTCTTTCAAAATTTTCCTCCACGCCCCGCCTGTTTCCTGAAGCGCACGGGTCGCTGTATTCTTCAGGTATGTCGAATGTATCTTTTTCCGAATAGCCAAGATTAGGATTGTTATAGACTTTCCGCATGAAAAGCGCATAAATAGGTAATGCTTCCCTGGCGCCCTGTCCGTAAGACATTGTATCAAAATGAATAGAGCGGTCATCGCCTCCTACCCAGCATCCTGCCACTAAATAGGGAGTTATTCCCATAAACCAGCCATCCGAGTGGTTTTGTGTTGTTCCCGTTTTTCCACCCATCTGTGCTTTTATCGCATAAGGCGCATACCGTACGCTACCTGCCGTACCGCCATCCACGACGCCCTGCAGCATATTTAACATTTTATAGGTTGCATCCTCCGACAGGACTTCGTATGTCTGGTGTGAAAAAGTAGCTATGGTATTTCCATAAGGATCATCAATATGTGTAATATAAATCGGTTCTATGCGAATGCCTTTGTTGGTGAACACCGTATAGGCGCTTACCATTTCCGCAACGGAAATATCGGGCGTGCCCAGACACATGGCTGGAACCGGATCAATCGGGCCTTTGAATCCATACGAGCGTAAATATCTTTCAAGCGCATAAGGTGAAAGGTAATTCATCAGATTGCCTGTGATCCAGTTGGATGATTTTTGTAACCCCCATTTAATCGTGACTTCTTCGCCGATTCGTTCGGGAGTAGAATTATTGGGACTCCAGTATGTGCCGTCTTCCAATAATATGTGCGGTCTTACATGGAGCATTTTGCTGCAAGGGGTAAAACCTTCATTCATGGCATATGAATAAACGAAAGGCTTCATCGTCGAACCTATCTGGCGACGACCCATGGTGACCATGTCGTATTGGAATCGGGCAAAATTGATGCCTCCCACATATGCTTTTACATGTCCTGTCCGTGCATCCATTGCCATGAAGCCTGTTCGCAGGAACATTTTGTAATACAGGATAGAATCGCGCGGCGTCATAACGGTATCAATGAGTCCGTTCCAGCTGAAAACCGTCATCTCCGTTTTTGTATTGAAAACGCGCTCAATTTCTTCGTTGCCTGCTCCGGCATTCTTCAAATCCCGATAACGATCCGACTGGTTGATGGCGCGGTCTATAATTCTTTTTATCTCCGCATCCGCATCCTTTTGCGTGAGATTCGAGAAAGTAAAAGGCCCGTTTCGCCTGTTTCTCTTCTCCCTGAAAAAAGCGGGTTGCAATACTTTCCCAATATGTTCTTTCACGGCCTCCTCTGCATATTGCTGCATGCGCGAATCCAATGTGGTATAGATTTTCAATCCGTCGGTATATATGTTATAGGGAGATCCGTCGGTTTTAAAATTTTTATTACTCCATCCGTACATTGGATTCGTTTCCCATGCAATGGAATCTTCTTCAAATTTTTGTTGTTGCCACTGACTGTAATTTTTGCGATCAGGTTTAGTTGCGCCAAGCATCGTTCGCAGGTATTCCCATAAATACGGCGCTGAACCTTCCTTATGGTCAACAGGGGTATATTTAAGCGTTAAAGGCAACTGAACTAATGAATCGCAGACAGCCTTTTCAAGGTAACCGTATTTATTCATCTGTGTAAGAACGGTATTTCGGCGTCCCTGCACACGCTCGTTGAATCTCCTGGGGTTAAAATAGGAAGGATTTTTACACATGCCGATTAAGGTGGCGGCTTCTTCGATCTTTAAATTCCCGGGCGTCGTACTGAAATAAACATGAGAAGCCGACTCTATGCCTACAGCATTATTCAGGAAATCAAATTTATTCAGGTACAAATTGATTATCTCCTCTTTCGTGTAATATTTCTCAAGGCGAACGGCAATGACCCATTCGATTGGTTTTTGCAGGATACGTTCCGTGATGTTGTTGACGTTGGGAGAAAATAACTGTTTTGCCAACTGCTGCGTGATCGTACTGCCGCCGCCGCCGCTTTTTTGCATCAGTAAACCCCGTTTGATAATTGCGCGCGTAAGGCCTTTTACGTCAATACCGCTGTGTTTCACAAACCGGTTGTCTTCGGCTGCGATTAGTGCATGTACAAGCGCAGGCGATAAGTCGCTATATTTCACATATATACGATTATCTTTACTGTACGAATAAACGCCAAGCATCACACCGTCAGCCGAAATGATTTGTGAGGCATAGCGCTCAATCGGGTTCTCCAACTGTTCGATAGGGGGCATATATCCAATATGTCCTTTTGAAATAGCGACGAATATACCGGTTACGATTAATAATACGAATAAAAAGCCGCTCCAAATAATAATATTGATCCATTTACGGATTTTGGCGGTTTTGTTTTTCTTTTTTTTCTTATCCTGTTTCATGCTTTACGATGTCTGTGCTTTCATCTTCATCTTCTTTCGGAGCTTTTTTTACGAAAAATGCACTTAGTTCATAAAGTCCGTATAGCGGGAAAAAGACGACCGCTAAGGTAAAGGGATCGCCGGTTGGTGTAATGACAGCCGCAACAACTAACAATCCGACAACTGCGTGACGACGGTATTTGTTAAAAAATGAACGCTTTAACAATCCGAGTTGCGAAAATAACCAGCATACTAAAGGCATTTCAAAAACGAGGCCCATAACAAAAAGGAGCGATAAAAAGATTTCCATGTAAGATTCAATTGAAACTTGCTGGACTATCTGTTCACTTAGATGATAACCGCCAAGAAAACGAAAAGCCATCGGAAAAACAAGGAAATAACCCACAGCACATCCGATAAAAAACATGATTGTCCCAAATGAAAATACCCAGCGTACATTTTTTTTCTCGTGATCATATAACGCCGGACTGACAAATTTCCATACTTCATACATCAGATAGGGAAACGTCAGAAGCAACGCCACCCAAAACGAAGTGGTTAAGTGTATCATGAATTGAGACACAAGTTTGATATTTACTATCTCAATCTGTTCAAAGTCTGTAAAAAAAGCAGGAAAAATCGGGAGAATTCTTGATAATTTGTAAAAAACCTGATACAATACAAAACCAGATTCGGTAGGCCACATGATGATTTCGTTAAAAATAAAACGCATACAGATGAAGCCTCCGACAGTAAATACAACAAGAGCAATGATACAACGAAACAATGTCCATCGTAAATCCTCCAAATGGTCCCAAAAGGACATTTCTGCTTCCCGACTCTGATTAGCCATACGCTGGATTGCTGACCGGATCTTACTTGTCGTCTATTTTAATTTCTTCCTCTACTTCCTTAATTCCTCTTTTGAATTGACTGATACCTTTGCCGAGACCTTTCATCAGCTCCGGAATTTTCTTTCCACCGAAAAGCAGCAATACAACAATTAAGATAATAATAAGTTCACCGCCTTGCGGTAACGATAAAAATAAAAAAGTGTTCATAATAAATCCTCCTATAATTTTTCTTTGTAATTAGAATTCAAACTGCAAAGGTACAATATTAATTGATATTATCGTTCTTTTTTGAATTTTTATTGTTATATTTTGTGTAATGTAGATGAATTAAACTACTTTTGCATCTTGAATCAAAATTTTAATGTATGAAAGTTTTTGTTTATCCGGGTCAGGGCGCCCAGTTCGTTGGTATGGGAAAGTCGATGTACGACGGTTTTCCACGAGCAAAAGAGTTGTTTGAGCAGGCAAATGAGATTCTTGGGTTCCGTATAACGGACATCATGTTTTCAGGTACGGACGAAGAACTGAAGCAAACCAAAGTGACGCAACCGGCCCTGTTTTTACATTCCGTCATTCTTTCAAAGATTTGGGGTAAATTGTTCACGCCCGGCATGATGGCCGGCCATTCGCTGGGTGAATTTTCAGCGTTAACCGCCGCCAATGCGCTTTCGTTCGAAGACGGATTATTGCTTGTATCTCATCGCGCCGATGCTATGCAAAAAGCTTGTGAATCATATCCTTCAACTATGGCAGCCGTTATCGGCCTTCCGGATGAAACGGTTGAATCGATTTGCTCCGACATCAAAGACGAAATTGTTGTTTGCGCCAATTATAATTGTCCGGGACAGATTGTAATTTCAGGGACTATGGCCGGTATTGAAAAAGCATGCACGCTATGCACCGAAGCGGGCGCAAAACGCGCACTCAAACTGAGGGTTGGCGGCGCCTTTCACTCACCGTTAATGGAATCAGCCCGTACCGAACTGGCAAAGGCCATTAATTCAACTGCTTTCTCGAAACCTCTCTGTCCGATCTATCAGAATTATTCAGCCCTTCCGTCGATAGATGCAGTAACAATTAAAGAGAATCTCATCGAACAGCTTACCGCACCGGTCAAATGGACACAAACCATCCGTAACATGATTGCCGACGGCGCCGATCATTTTGTGGAACTGGGTCCTGGAACAGTGTTGCAAGGCCTGATACTGAAAATTGATAATTCGGTCACCACCGAAAGTTATCAGGATAAAATCACGAATGACTGATATGATTTACGAAAAAAATACACTTGAATTTGTGACCGTCGCACTCGAATTTTGTGCGCTGATTGAAGCAACAGGTAAATATACCGTGTTTTCATTCACCGATAAAGCCGTAAAAATTCTCCCGTTACTCTACCTGAAAGCTACTTTATTGCCCAAAACCGGCGAGTGCGAAGAGGATAGCGAACCTGAACAATACATCACCGAAGACACGTATGAAGCCATTCGTTTTCGGTTAGCTGACCTGCTTGGCGAATACGACGCTTTCCTTGAAACATTTCATCCGGATATGCAATACAGTGATACGCCGGTCGCCGCAACAATATCGGAATATTTAGCCGATATTTATCAGGATTTAGGCAATTTTGTAGCGCTTTTCCGTCAGGAAAACGAACGTGTGATGGAACAGGCTTTGATAACATGCCAAGAGAATTTTTGCCTTTACTGGGGACAAAAACTGCTTAACGCATTAAAAGCGCTTCATGCTGTTCGTTTTAGTTACGACAACGATTTAGCTGAAACATAAAACTGCATGGATTTTCAAAAGACAATAACAAAAGAAGATATTGCGAAGATGCCAAGGGAGGTTTTTTCTGGCAAAATTGTTGTGGTAAATACAAAAGCTGATTTGATCAAAGCGTTATCCTATTTATCTTCTTTTTCAGAAATAGGATTTGATACCGAGACACGACCCTGCTTTATTAAGAATACGTTTCATAAAATGTCGCTGATGCAACTTTCTACTAATGATACCAGTTTTTTGATTCGACTGAGCAAAATCAACCGGATTCCCCGCCTTTTAAAATCGTTTTTAGAAAACAAAGACATCAAAAAAATCGGCCTTTCCCTACGCGATGATTTTAATGGATTACATCAGCTGATGAAGGTTACTCCGAATAACTTTATCGACCTGCAAAATTATGTAGGCCAGTTTGGCATCGAAGAATTAGGCCTCCAAAAGATATACGCAATACTGTTCGGTAAAAGAATTTCTAAAAGCAAACAAAAGAGCAACTGGGATACGGCATTCCTGTCGAAACCACAAATTCAATACGCAGCGCTCGACGCATGGTCGTGCCTGCATATTTATCAATACCTTGAAAAATTAAAATGAATAACTGCAAAATATACCTCAAACCCAAAAAAGAAGAGTCGCTTTTACGTTTCCACCCATGGATATTCTCCGGCGCCGTCGCTGCCATCGAAGGCAGCCCGGCAGAGGGAGAACATGTCTATGTATATAGTTCTGATAAGCTATTTCTTGGCGTTGGCCATTATCAAATTGGAAGTATCACGGTTCGTATTTTGTCGTTTACTTGCGTTGAAATTAATGTCTCCTTCTGGACGAATCGCATCCATAAGGCGTTTGTACTACGTCAGGCGCTCGGCTTGGTATATTCCATGAAAAATGATACCTACCGCCTGATACATGGCGAAGGCGATGGACTGCCGGGGTTGATTATTGACATGTACGCGCATATCGCTGTCATTCAGGCACATACCGTCGGCATGCATCATGCGCGCAGAGATATTGCAAAAGCGTTACGCGAAGTATTTGGCAGTTATGTCCATCGAATCTACTACAAATCCGAAGGAACGCTTCCTTATAAAGCTGATCTGGGCGAGGCTAATGAATACCTCTTCGACGGAAGCCCTAATGAACCGCCTGTCGCTACTGAAAACGGCATGAAATTTCATGTCGACTGGCTAAAGGGACAGAAGACAGGTTTTTATATTGACCAGCGCGATAACCGGTCGCTACTCCAGCACTATGCTAAGGGCAGGACAGTACTGAATATGTTTTGCTATACGGGCGGTTTTTCCGTTTACGCATTGCAGGGAGGGGCGTCGCTTGTACATTCGGTAGACAGTTCTGCCAAAGCGATTGCTTTAACGAATGAAAATGTATCACTCAATTTTCCGGCAGATACGCGTCATCAGGCTTTTGCAGAAGATGCTTTTTCCTTTTTGGAAAAAATGGAAGAAAAATATGACCTGATCATACTTGATCCGCCTGCTTTTGCAAAACATAAAAATGTGCTGCGGAACGCGCTGCTTGGATATCGTAAATTAAATGCCATCGCCTTGAAAAAGATCAGACCGGGCGGTATCCTGTTTACTTTTTCATGTTCGCAGATCGTTAGCAAAAATGATTTCCGGCTGACCGTTTTCAGCGCTGCCGCCCAAACCGGACGCGCAGTCCGCATCCTTCACCAGTTGACGCAACCGGCTGATCATCCGATAAATATTTATCATCCCGAAGGGGAGTATCTGAAAGGATTAGTATTACAAATTGAATAATTTGTAGAGGCAAGGCATGCCTTGCCTCTACCTGAAAACTGAAAACTGAAAACTATAAATGGACTGGCCTCAACTATTATCCGGCAAACGGCTTGGCGTGGAAAATTACCATGAACGCAAACATGAACGCACTAATTTTCAGCGTGATTATGACCGGCTTATCTTCTCGTCGCCTTTTCGCCGCCTACAAAACAAAACGCAGGTATTCCCGTTACCGGGCAGCATCTTTGTGCATAACCGTCTGACCCACAGTCTTGAAGTATCGTGCGTCGGTCGTTCGCTCGGCAAAAATGTTGCCACCTGCCTGTTACAACGACACACAGAAGCCGAAGGAGCAAACTTTTCCGAGATTGATTCCATCGTTTCAGCCGCCTGTCTGGCACACGATATGGGCAATCCGCCGTTCGGCCATTCCGGCGAACGCGCCCTTTCTGCCTATTTTGCCGACGGAAAAGGCAATCAATTCGAACAGCAAATACGCGACGAAGGAGGCCGCTGGGAGGATTTTCTATATTTCGAAGGCAATGCCAATGCCATGCGCCTCCTGACGCACCAGTTCAAGGGACGTCGCGAAGGAGGATTTGCGCTGACATACAGCACATTAGCTTCCGTAGTGAAATACCCGTACCCCTCCACTTTCGCCTATCCAAAAACGAAATTCGGATTCTTTCAGACTGAAGAAGCTACCTATCATCGCATCGTCGACGAATTGGGTATCCCACAAATCGACCCTGACAAGGAAATCTACGCCCGTTATCCGCTTGTTTACTTAGTAGAAGCTGCCGACGACATCTGCTACCAGATCATGGACATCGAAGATGCGCACAAACTGCGACTGCTGACAAAAGATGAGGTATTCGACCTGTTTCTGGGCTTCTTCAACAAAAAGAGATTGGTGGAAATAGAAAAAACAATCAATATGGTCAATGATACAAACGAACAGATTGCTTATCTCCGTTCATGTATAATTGGCTTATTAGTAGATGAATGTACGCAGGTGTTCATGGATAATGAGGAATTGTTGCTGAAAGGCGCTTACGAACGAACCTTCATCGAAGACGTAAGCGACACCGTTGTAAAAGCCTATAAGATATGTTCAGAAGCGGCGTATGAGAAAATATACGTATCACGCGATGTGGTCGATGTCGAGTTAGCCGGTTATCATATTTTCGGCTATCTGTTGGAAACGATGATGGATGCAATGATGAACCCCGAACATTCGTACAGTAAATTATTACTGAACCGCGTCCCTGAACAATATGATGTGCATGCACCCACCGTGTACGGAAAAATACAGTGCGCACTCGACTACATATCGGGTATGACGGATGTCTATGCGCTCGACCTGTATCGTAAGATTACAGGCCAGAGCCTGCCGGCAGTTTAAATTAATAACAAATTACAAATAAAGAAATGGAAAAAAAATGGAATAGGATTTTACTGAAATTAAGTGGCGAATCGCTTATGGGTAAAAAAATGTATGGTATTGACGAAGCGCGCCTGAACGAATATGCTGTACAGCTAAAAGACGTCGCAGAGATGGGCGTTCAGGTCGGAATCGTGATCGGCGGCGGAAACATTTTTCGCGGACTAAGCGGCGCATCCAAAGGCTTCGACCGCGTGAAAGGCGACCAGATGGGCATGTTAGCCACAGTCATTAACAGTCTTGCACTAAATTCCGCGCTTCAGGCAATTGGCGTCAATGCAACTGTACTCACCGCCATCAGAATGGAACCTGTCGGTGAATATTACAGCAAAGATCGCGCAATTGAGTTGTTACAACAGGGAACGGTTGTGATTATTGCCGGCGGAACCGGCAATCCGTTTTTCACGACCGATACGGCGGCGTCGTTACGTGCCATCGAAATCGAAGCCGATATTTTGTTTAAAGGTACACGCGTAGACGGTATTTATACCGCCGACCCCGAAAAAGACCCCACCGCTAAGAAATTTGACGAAATCACTTTCGACGAAATCTATAAACGTAACCTTAAAGTAATGGACCTGACGGCAACAACCCTGTGCAAGGAAAACAACCTCTCCCTGGTCGTTTTCGATATGGACACGCCCGGCAACCTCAAAAAAGTGGTGACCGGCGAAAAAATCGGCACATATGTAACCGTTTTTTTTTGAATTGCTCTCAACTTGCACTATCTTTGTCCCCAAAAAGTAATTTAGGCATACTTTGTGCGTAAAAAGATGAAAATTAATTATATAAACCAAAAGATTTAAATAAAATGAGCAACAAGTTATCAAGACGTAGTTTTTTAAGCGGTTCAGCCTCGGCGCTTGCCGCAGCATCGATGACGCCGTTAGCCACATCGTGCCAGACTGCTCCGGCAGCACATTCATTTCCAGGTATTTATGAGTTTGGATCGAAATTTGGCGGCGTACAAACCGGCTGTACCACTTACAGTTTTCGCAGTATGCCGGGCGGTTTGCAAAATTGTATTAAGTACTGCAGGGAAACAGGTATCAATTCCATTGAGTTCAGGTCGGGTCCCGACCTCGAAGCTTACCTTGGCGCTCCTCAAATGCCCAACGGCTTTCCCGGCGGAAATCGAGGATTAACACCCGAACAGGAGGCCATTCGCGACAAGTACAATGCTGATCTGAAAGCATGGCGCATCGCGGCTACCCCCGAAAAAGTGGCGACCGCCAAAAAATTGTTTGACGACGCAGGCATTGACATTCACATTGTAAAGTTCACACCGGGCAACTGGTCGGACGAAGAGATTGACTATGCTTTCCGCGCCGCCAAAGCGATGGGCGCCAGAGGCGTCTCCGAGGAAATTGGAGAAGAGGCTGTCAGACGAATGGCTCCCTATGCCGAAAAACATGGACTGTATGCCATCTTTCACAACCACGCACAGTTTGCGCAGGAGGGTTTCACCGCCGATCAATTCCTGAAAGTTTCGCCCGCCGTGATGCTGAATTTCGATACAGGTCACTATTTTGGGTCAACCGGTTTGGATCCCTGTGATTTTATGCGTAAATACCATGATCGTATATTTAGCATCCACATCAAAGACAAAACGGGCCCTAATGCTGTGCAGCGCGATGCAAATCAGGTGTTTGGCCAGGGAGAAATGAAATTGGACGAAATACTGTTGCTGCTTAAAAAAGAAGGCTGGCCTATTTATGTGGATATTGAACTGGAATACGACATCAAACCGTGGTCAAATCAGGTGAGAGAAACAAAAACTTGTGTTCAATTTATGCGAAACATTCTGATCTGAAATAACTTATGGCAACAGACACAACTCAAATTATTAAAGGGGCAGAAACAAAGATGGAATCTGCCATCATTTATTTAGATGACGAACTGGCGCGTATCCGTGCCGGAAAAGCGAATCCGAGGATTCTGGATAATGTACGGGTGTCTTATTACGGTTCGATGACGGCGCTTTCGAACGTGGCTTCCGTCGTTACGCCCGACGCTAAAACCATTCTGATCACCCCATGGGAGCGAACGCTTATAAAAGACATTGAAAAGGCAATCCTTCATTCCGATGTAGGTATCACACCGGAAAATAACGGCGAGGTCATCCGCCTCGGTATTCCTCCGGTAACCGAAGAACGTCGTCGCCAATTGGCTAAGCAGGCAAAATCGGAGGCCGAAAATGCAAAAATAAGCGTTCGTAACACTCGCCGCGAGGTGAATGAAATATTGAAGAAATCCATTAAGGAAGGCGTTCCCGAAGATGTTGAGAAAGATGCAGAAGAAAAAGTACAGAAAATCCATGATAAGTTTATCAAACGGATCGACGAACTGTATGCTGCCAAAGAAAAGGAAATCATGACTGTCTGATGCACGGTCTGGTTGTTAAAAACACAGGAAGCTGGTATACCGTACATACCGGCGACCGGCGCGCGGTTGAATGTAAGGTAAAGGGCGCTTTTCGCCTGAAAGGCATCCGAAGCACTAACCCTGTTGTTATCGGCGATAAGGTAGCGATTGAGATCAATCCCGAAGGGACGGCTTTCATTACGGAGATTTATGACCGTAAAAATTATATGATCCGCAGGTCGACGAACCTGTCTAAACAATCGCATATTCTCGCCGCAAACATTGATCTCGCCATCCTTGTCATCACCGTCAATTACCCGCATACAACGACTGTTTTTATCGACCGCTTCCTTGCAACTGCCGAAGCTTACAGCATCCCCGTTCAGTTCGTGTTTAATAAGATTGACCGATACGATGCGGATGAATTGGAATACCTTGACGGACTGATTCATTTGTATACGGCGATCGGTTATCCGTGTTTGAAGATGTGCGCCGTAGCAGGCGTAGGCACAGATACCTTGCAAAACCTGCTTGAAGGAAAAATAACCCTGTTCTCCGGCCATTCGGGTGTAGGCAAGTCAACCATTATCAATCGTTTACTCCCTGACGTCAACCTTAAAACAGGCGTCATTTCCGAATACCATAAAAAAGGAATGCACACCACGACATTCTCTGAAATGATATCGCTCCCTAACGGCGGATATGTCATTGACACACCAGGTATCAAAGGTTTTGGAACCATTGAGATGGAAGGCGCCGAGGTAGCGCATTACTTTCCGGAGATATTCCGGTTTTCATCGGGCTGCCGTTTCAATAACTGCACCCACCGAAACGAACCGGGCTGCGCTGTTTTACAGGCGCTGAACGATCAATATATCAGCGAATCACGCTATAAAAGTTACCTGAACATCCTCGAAGACAAAGAAGGCGGCAAATACCGCGAGGCGTACTGAAAATCAACTCTAACGCAATTTTTTTTCAGTCAACCGCTTAGTTACAGCCGGCTTGTCAGTGGTGATGTAATCCACGCCGGCAACAATCATTTCCTGCATGTCTTCCTCGTTGTTGACCGTCCAAACGTTCACCTTCATTTTTAGTTTGTGGGCTTCCTCAATCCAGTTTTTATTATTTCTCATCACATCAATCCGATAGTCGATACCGCGAATTTTTAGCGCCTTTAGTTCCTTTGGGGACAGATCACCATTGAGGTATGCCACTTCGGCTTTGGGGTCAAGCCGAACTAACTCCCTGCAAATATTCAGGCTGAACGAGATATACTCCGTATGCTTTCGCACGCCATTTTTTTTCACCATTTCCACTATGGCTGCAACGGCCCTGTCCTCTTTTTCTTTGGTACTGTGGGACTTAATTTCCATGATGAGTTTTGTTTTATTATCTTTTTTACCCTGTTGCAGATATGCTTCGAGCGTGGGTAACGGCTCTCCGTTTTTCAAACGCACATCTTTCAACTGCGCATAGGGCGTATCTTCAATTTTCATACCTTCAATTTTGTCGTCGTGGTTTACGACCAACACGCCATCAGTTGTTAAATACACATCAAATTCCGATCCGTATATCTTCAGCTCCTGCGCTTTCTGCAAAGAAGCAATCGAGTTTTGCGCCGAGCCTGCTACATCCCAGTACCCGCGATGCGCAATCACTTTTGTCTGTGCCGACACCATCTCCAAAGGAAGGATGGCAAGCCATAACAAAATAAATAAAATATTAATTTTCATAACAAATCACATTAATTTGACGACAAAATTATAAAAATTTTTTTATATTTTTTTTATTTCCAAAAAATTACTTTCCTTTGTAGTAAACATCCTTATATTACATCTTTTAATTATTAAGATATGAAACGATTTTTTTCTTTTTTACTATTGCTTACGCGATTGGAAAAAGAGATACCCTTTATGATGCGATTGCTGCAGGCGCTTGGAAAGATGAAAACACGCTGTCGGGTATAATCTATCTTTCAATTTGTCTACTTTACAAGCGCTACGCGGCAATAATCCACGATTTTGACCGTTTCCTTAACATCGTCAGATCCTTGAGGTATCTTATATTCCAGTTCAATGTCGCAATAAATCGGCCATTTTTCTTTTTGGATCAGTTGGAGTATTTCCACAATAGGGGTTTGACCCTCTCCGAAAGGAAGGTTTGCACTTTTGTCATAACTACCTTCCCATGTTTTGTCCTTCAAGTGAATGCTGTAAATACGCTTGTTTAAACGCCTGATCAGGTCGCAAGGATTTTGTCCGGTAGCGCTGTAATAATGGCCTACGTCAAGATTAAGCATTAGTCGGGGGCCGTGCGCCAACACTTTATCAAAACTGAAATCGGGATTACCCGGCTGGCCATGGTTGTGAAAAACAACATTAAACTTGTGTTTGTCGGCAAAAGGAGTCATTCGCTTAGCAGCATCTTCAGATATTTCCATGGCAATACCTTTTGCGCCCAACGCTTTTGCAACCTTAAAAGCATAGTCGATTTCTTCATCCGACCACCCAGCCGCGCCCATGTTCAGGAGATGTATCTTCACTCCCTGTTTGTTAAACATCTTCCTGATTTCCTTGAACTTGTCCATCGAAACAGTGGTTCGCCATTGCCGAACAGCCTGTCTGTCTGACGGTCTGCCGGCATACTGTTCTGCCGCATCGCTCAACAATTCAACAGAACTGATACCCGATTGCAGGGTATACTTCAACATGCCCTCAATCGACTGGTCGGGCATGGTCCGGTAACTGTATGTGATGGCTCCAATCTGAACGCCGCCAAACTTTGAGTTCGGTTTTTCGGCTACAACATGCTGTAAACAGAATACAGCAAGCAAAATAAAAATAATTTTCTTCATAGTTTTTAGTTATAAAAAGTTTTTTTTAATTATTATTCAACGTATCCCACATCGCACGGTATTTCAACAGTTTGAGGTATGACGCTTTTTCGGTTGTGGCCTCTTCCAGATCGCTCGTAATATATTCCTGCTCAGCAGTAAACAGCAGGGACAGAATGTGCCACCTGATATTCGTTTTCTTTTGTTCCATATCATTCATTTAAAAAAACCAGTTTCTGCTTCTACCGGTTGCGTCCAGGCATAATAAGTATCAAAATGTTCGTGATGATCTATGTTATAGGATATCCTAACCCGGACATATTGGTCGCTTGGCTGAATTTTGTACTTTGCCTTTGCAGCATTTACGCTTTTCAGGATTTTCCCGTTACATCCGATAAATGCGATACAGTAACCGGGAGACAGGTCTTTAAGGTCCTTTCGCGCATAACCACGGCCTGCCTGAAGTTCGGCAAGCGTGGATTTTTCATCTATCTTAACGCTTATTACATTATTTTCAACCCTGTAATCATCTAAAAAAACACCTGTTGAAGCGTAAAAATCCCCTGCTTCGATGGCGTTCATGATATCTTGAGAACCTATCGAAGCCGCATGTACCATGATCCATCCTCTCCCCGGATTCGCCATTTCGCGATCGGTCTGTTTAAGCTGATGCGTATCATCGGAAGCAAGCCCGAATAACAACTTGCCCTGCATAAGGATTGAATCCCATTTAATCTCAACTGCAGAATGTATCTCATTTCCCCAATTATACACAGATGGGTGACCATTAAAAAGTTCCATATGCTTTAAGTATTTAACCGGCAATATATCAGCAACCTGTACCCCCGTCACAAAATTCGGATGATTGAGTACAGGCAGCCCCCCTGCGTCAAGTATATCCTTTACATGCATGGCCAAAATACCAGAGTGCGTTTCCGGCAAGGCATTAAATTCAGCGTCGCTCAGCTCGCCATTTTTTAACATATTCCTGAATGAACTGATGGTAGGTATCCTGCCAGTCGTATGTAATGCACTCGTATGAATAACCAGTTCATCGCTTACTTCATTTCCCGGAATCAGGATAAAATCAGGACGTGTTGCAAACGGCAACTTGACAGAATCAGGTTGTAACGGATAATTGTGATCGGTTACAAACAAAAAGTGATAATCATTGTCATGATACCATTTGATAACATCCTTCACATCGGTGTCGCCATCGGAATAAGTTGAATGTGCATGTGTATTCCCTTTATACCAATTGTGCTCTTTTTGCCGTGCACATGCCGCCAGCGCGGCTATCATTAAAATAAATGCTAACTTTTTTGTAAGTGAAAGCATGTCATGTTTTTCAGGGTTACATGGACCTGTCGTATTAAATAAACGCATATGTTATCCAAATTAGTTAAATTTTTCGGATACAAAAGTACAAATAAATAATCTGATAACAAAGTAAAATGTCTTAATTATTGAGTTTTTCCACAAATTATTTATCAGGCTGTTGAATAAAAATTGCTATGGGGTTGTGCTTGTGTGCAGTCATTGCGATTCGTTTTTCGATTTTCTGATCGGTTTCGGGGTTACCGGATGTGCCATTGAGGAGGTATGCATCGATTTGTGGGTAGGTTATTCCCAATTCGTTTTCGTCGGTTTGCCCATCCCATAATCCGGCAGAGGGCTTTTTGTTCAGGATGCAATCGGGTATTTCCAGATAACGGGCAAGGGTGTACACTTCCTGTTTGGTGAGCATGGCAAGCGGGTTCAAGTCGCATGCGCCGTCGCCCCACTTGGTGAAATAGCCGATAGTGCGCTCGGCGAGGTTGCCAGTACCGATCACAAAAAGGCCTCCTATTTGGGCTATCTGGTAGAGGTAGGTCATGCGTACGCGGGGGCAGATGTTGGCATGGCTCAGTTCGATGGATTCGAAGCTTGCGAAATTACCGGATAAAGTGCACGACTTAGCATCATCTTTGTTAGTCAAGTCTGGCGTTATCCTCAATGCATCGACTGCAGGCTTGATGTCGAAAATATGGTATGAAAAGTTGAATTTGTTAATTAATTGCATGGCATGGTCGGCGCTTCTGGTGTTTTTCATGTCGTCGCCGTATGGCATCAGTACTAATTGAACATCTACTCTGCCTATTTGACACAGCCGTGCCACTACGCTACAGTCGATACCCCCACTCATGCCCAGCGCCACGCCGTTGCGATGTGCCTGCTTGACTTTTTCGTTTATCCATGCTGCGATTTTAATGGCATAGATTGCTGCATTATCGTCGTTAATGAAAAATGATTTCAACAATTTATTTTTTTGAATTGGCATAGTCGGCGATGAGGCCGTTACACATCCATTCGGCTAATAGCTGGCGGTTGGTATTTTTAAGAAAACGCTCCTGATCGTTGCTGTTTTGAATGTTTCCGAGTTCTGCAAACAGGCTGACGGGATTTGTATTCTTTATCACATATAGATCGCGCGGACTAACGGTACCGTTAAAACCTCTGCCGGGTCGGAGTGTGTTATACCGTTCCTTAAAAGTGGTTTGCATGGTTTTCGCCATATTTTTGCCAGAAGCGCTGTCGCGGTTATAATAGAAGAAAACATCTAATTTTTCATTTTTGCTGCGGCTGTCTAAATGGATAAATACGGCTCGTTGGTATTTGTCAGTCGATTTCCGGGACAAGGCGTTGATCTCATCGCAACGTTGCTGGAGGCGTTTTTTCTGATTTCTGGGTATTTCTTTTCCCCTGCATGTTTCCCTATTGTTATTTTTCAGGTACTTCGCATCACGAATGCCATCGTTCTTGTCCTGAATGATAATGTGAACAGTCGCCCCCTCCATCATCAGGCTACGTGCAAGCCGCAACATAATATCATACGCATATTCTTTTTCGTGAATGGCAGTCCCGTTGGAATAACCGATTGCACCGCAGTCAGGACCGCCATGACCGCTTACCAAATAAAAGGTCGCTCCTTTCAGTTTATTGGAATTGATGGTATACCTGCTGTAATCTTTGCCAAAAAGCGGTTCGGTATACGTATTGTTTTTATTCGAAACTACATTCGCCGAAGTGGCAGTAGTTCCCTTAGTAGAGGCTGTTATTGGCGGTAAAGTGTAGGATACACCTTTTAGTAAAGTATTGTTCTTGCCGAGTTTGGTCTTATTCAACTCGACAAAAGCATCAAAATGTTCTTTCGGGTTTCGACCATGGTTGAGCAGGAACCTGTTGATCCCTTCACCTTCTTTTGGCTTGGCCGTTTCTGCCGAAAAAACTAAAAGATTACAAAACAAAATTAAAAAAAATACAAATGTATACTTTTTCATGCGTACAAAAGTTTATCACTAACATCACAATTAGCTCCGTTACACGTTTTATTATTCATTTTTTCGCCACAAAATTAGAAAAAAAAAAAATACCTTAATAAATCCTTACGTTATTTAAATATATTTAATATACATAAACTATTATTAACATTTTTTTTCGATAGAAATTTTGCGTTTTATACTATTTTTGCATAAAAAAAGAACGATATGAAACGGTTTTTTTACATGACAACATTTGTATTATTGTTGTTAACATATTGCGTATCAGCACAAAATAAACAATCTACAACGATGCGTACGAGTCAATACGAGCAAAAATGGGCAGAAGTAGAGTCACTTCGCCAGCAACAACTACCCAAATCGCTTTTACCGGTGGTCAATGAGATATACCAATCGGCATTGGAAGAAAAAAACTATGAACAGATGCTCAAAGCGATTATCTATCAGTTGAACTGTATCGGCATTCTGGAGGAAAACGATATTGGCGCCAACCTGATTTTCAGCACCTTGAAAAAAGACGCGGAAGCGTTGCCACAGCCGGCGCAATCAATCGTTTATTCGATGATCGGACAGATGTATGGCGACTACCACGCACAAAACAGCTATTCAATTCAAAACCGGACAACAGCGCTTATCGAACAGGAAGACGTTCGCACATGGGACAGTCGCACTTTAATCGAAGAAGCCGTCAGATACTACAAACTTTCGTTACAGGACGCCCAAACCCTGCAAAGCGAACCGGTCGAAAGCTATCAGGCAATATTGCTGCAACACGAAGATGTCAGTTATCAGCCCACGCTGTACGACTTGCTGGCAAACCGTGCGCTGGCTTTTTATGCCGGATCATCGGGTTTTCCATTGCTTCCCCAACAGGCTTTTGTGGCGAACAGTCCGGATTATTTTGCGGAAGCGCCAAAATTTGTAAACTTGGACATCCAAACCGGAGATACGCTTTCTTTCGCTTTTCTTTCGCTGAAAACGTATCAGGAACTGTTGCGTTTTCATCTGAAAAAGTCCGGGTTTGACGCTTCGGATCGCAAGGCGAACATCGATGTGGCTGCATTGACTGATGTTGACCTGCGGCGCATGGCTTATCTTCGGAATAACGGCGTTTTTGGCGACAATGAAAAATTGTACGAAGAGGCGCTCGTCAATCTGAGCAAAACCTATCTGCCGTATGAGCAAAATGCGAACATCCTGTTTCAGCTTGCCGATTTTTACTGCAACCGGGGCCAGCGATGGAGTAACAGGAAAATAGATGAATATAAATCCGGTTACGTCAGGGCTTACGAAACATGCGACCGAATTGAAAAAGAATATCCTAATCAGTTACGCGAACATGTAAAAGCGCTGAAAGAAAGAATTTTGAATAAGGAACTCAAAGTGCAGACCGAAAGCGTGCAACTCCCCGGTCAGCCGTTCCTGGCGCTGTTGGAATTTAGAAATGTGGAAACCGTTTACAAAACTGTCTACCGGCTGACGGAAGCGGAAGCGATCGATTACAGGGAAAATCGAAGCAAATACAATGGCGACGTACCGCTTACCGCTTTTGTGAAGTCGTTGAAAGGCGCTGCCTTACAGGAACAAACCAGACTTCCGGCTACCGGCGACTATCAAAAGTATACGACCGAAATCAAAATAGCGCCGCTCGACGACGGATTTTATATCATCATCTTATCCGACACGCAAGACTGGCTCAAGTCGTCGACCGTATATTCGAGCGCTATGGTGCAGGTATCGCCGCTGATGGCACAGGACCGTTACGTTGACAATATGTTGAAAGTTTTGGTCACTGACCGCAAAACCGGCAAACCGTTATCCGGAGCAAAAATCAGTCTTTACGATAATACAAAACAGTTCGCCGCCTTTATAAGCGACAAAGACGGCGCGGCTGTCGAAAAAATCCCCGAAAGAAACTATATCAGACGTTATCGCGTGACTGTCGGGAACAAACAGTTAGTTGTATTTAATAATAATTTATACAGCAGGAACAATTATAAAAAAGATGAAATCCATGCGGTGACTTTTACCGACCGTTCCATTTACCGGCCGGGGCAAATAGTTTATTTTAAGGCTATTCTGTATCAACAACAGGTAGATAAGGAGAAAGAATTACTGCAAAATAAAACCGTCAATGTGCGTTTTCGGGATGCAAACTGGCAGGTTGTTTCGGAGCAAAGGCTTACATCGAACGAATTTGGCAGCATGGACGGCAGTTTTACAATTCCGCAAGGCCTGCTGAACGGACAGATGAGCATCGATTTTGAGGACTATGGAAGAACTTATTTTCGTGTGGAGGAATATAAACGTCCGACTTTTGAAGTGAAATTTATGCCGGTTGATGGCAACTTTGCGCTGAACGAAACGGTAAAGGTGACGGCAAACGCAAAAGCGCTGGCCGGTTATGCAATTGATAATGCGCAAGTTCAATATGAAGTGGTAAGGTATGCCAGTTATCGTTATTATTACGGTTTCTATCCCCCTGACAATGATTCGCGCGAAATCAGTTCCGGCGTTTTAAAAACCGATGCAAACGGGAACGTGACGATCGAATTTACGGCGCAAGCAGATGATATTTCCGACGACAGAAAAATATACACCTATTGCGTAACGGCTGATGTGACGGACATAAACGGCGAAACACAAAGCGCTTCCGTCAATGTGCTTGTCGCCAGCAAACCCCTGATCGTAAATACAAGCGTTCCGGATCGCCTCTTCGACGGGAAAACGGATCAGTTCACCGTTGAAACGACAAACCTGAACGGCGATTTTACGCCGGCAATGGTAAGGGTGGAAGTGTCGTTATTAAAATCGCCCGGTAATTCCGGAAAGGCTTTACGCCGGCGAATATGGAACGACAAAATAGATTTGCCGGCAATTCCCGAAAACGAATTTCGCAAGGATTTTCCGCTCGACGCATATTATAAAGACTTTAGCCCCGATCTGTTTGACGTTCTGCAGACCATTGCGGATTATACTGTCGAAACCGCCGACAACAGGAAGCTGGATTTATCTTCACTGAAGCGTTCAGGGTATTACAAACTGATACTGACGGCTGACAATCACAAGGGCGTCGTTACGGATTATGTCCGTTATTTCTATTTTTCGACGAACAAACCTGAAGCGATCGCCAACATGAACCAGTGGTTGACGCAGGTAAAAGTGACCGGCGAGCCGGGCGAACAGGCGGAGTTCCTGATTGCCGGCGGCGAAAAGGAATCATCCGTTTATTGCGAGGTGATACATCAGTCCCAAGTTGTGGAAGCAAAATGGATCAGGACAGGTACTGTTCCCCAAAAAGTTACCTTTCCCATACGTGAAGCCCATCGCGGAGGGTTTACCGTTCAGTTGAGTATGGTACAGAATAACCGGATTTATACCGCATCCACACCGATAAATGTACCGTATACCAATAAAATGCTGGACATAAAATTAGCCACTTTCCGCAATCTGCTGTTGCCGGGCGAACGCGAGACGTGGACGATGCAGGTAAGCAATCGCAAAGGCGAAAGAGAAACGGCAGAAATCGTGGCGTCGTTATATGACGCCTCCTTAGATGCCTTGGAACCGCACTACTGGAATGAAGGACAGATTTATCCCATGAGTTCATACAGTTATTATTATCAGTGGAATAGCGCTTCCATTCAACGCCTGACCGAACAATCTTTTGTAAACAGGATTGCTGTCAATTACAGTTTGCTAAACTCGTTTATCAGAAAAAACTACGCGAATATCAACTGGTTTGACGCCACGTATAGAAGAGCGTTTGACGCTTATCGTCCGATGGTGATGCGAAGCGCTCTCGCAAGAGCCGGAGATGTTGCGCCAATGGCGGACATGGCAGTCGTAGAAGAAACAGTATTAATGGAAAATGAAGTTGTTGTTACCGGATACGGCGCTGAAAAAAGAGTGGAGGAAACAGGTTCCGCTACCGCTCAGGCAAATGAAGCCGATACGCAAAGTCAGCTGCCGGACATGGATTTGACCGCTATCGCAACACGGACAAACTTCAACGAAACAGCCTTTTTCTATCCCGCATTGCGCACTAATGAAAACGGTGAAGTGTTGATCGAGTTTACCATGCCGGAAGCGCTTACGCGCTGGAAGCTATTGAGTTTTGCGCACACGCGCGACTTTAAAATCGGGGAATACACGAATGAGCTGATCACGCAGAAACAGGTAGCCATCAGCGCTAACCCGCCGCGTTTCTTCCGCGAAAACGACGTCATCGAACTGACGGCCAAAGTAAACAACCTGACCGAAACCGACCTGTCTGGACAAGCCCTGCTCCGCCTGTACGACGCCGTCACGATGCAACCTGTTCCCGTCATTGCGACTCCTCCTTCCGTCATTGCGACTCCTCCTTCCGTCATTGCGACTCCTCCTTCCGTCATTGCGAGGAACGAAGCAATCCAGCAATCCGAAAACGCACAACCCTTCGACGTCAAAACCGGCGCCAGCGCCAGCCTCCGCTGGCAACTCATCATCCCCGAAGGCGTTCAGGCCATCACCTATAAACTGACGGCACAGGCCGGTACGCATACCGACGGCGAAGAGAAAACCGTCCCCGTACTAACCAACTCCATGCTCGTCACCGAAACGCTTCCGTTCAGTATTCGCGCTGGAAAGCAAAAATCGCTTACCTTCGACCGGTTAGTGAAAAATCAGTCGACAACGCTCCGCCACCATAGCCTGACGCTGGAGTTCACCTCCGCACCGGCATGGTATGCCGTACAGGCCTTACCGTATATCATGGAGTATCCGTACGAGTGCGCAGAGCAATCATTCGCTCGCTATTATGCAAATTCGCTCGCCACGACAATTGTCAACAAAACGCCGCGTATCAAACAAATATTCGATTTGTGGAACACACAGGAAAGTCAGGCGCTGATGTCCAACTTGGAGAAAAATCAGGAACTGAAACAGGTGATGCTCGAAGAAACGCCCTGGGTCTTGCAGGCGAAGAACGAGAGCGAACGCAAAAAACGTATCGGCCTGCTGTTCGACCTGAACCGTATGGGCAATGAGATGAACCGCGCCTTTAACAAATTCAGCAAGGCGCAGAACGGCGACGGCGGATTTCCCTGGTTCGAAGGCAACCCCTCCAACAGGTATATCACGCAACATATTATTTCAGGACTGGCGCACCTGGAAAAACTGAGCGCCCTGCCGGACAGCCATCACGGGGAGGTTCAAATGATTGTACAAAAAGGATTAAGCTATCTTGATTATTGTATCGGAAAGGATTATGATGAACTATTGTCACAAAAATCCGACCTCAAAAAACAACATACCGGTTCTATTCAACTGCATTACCTGTATGCGTGCAGTTTCAGCGGACATCAACCGGAGGGAAAATACAAAACGGCTTTCGATTATTACCTGAATCAGGCCGGACAGTTCTGGGGAAATTTTTCAACCTATAATAAGGCGCTTGCCGCGCTTGTACTTCACCGGTATAACCAGCCCGAAAAAGCCATGATGATCATCCGATCGCTGAAAGAGTACGCTCAACAGTCCGACGAAACGGGCATGTACTGGAAAGACAATGTGGCCGGATATTTCTGGTATCAGGCGCCTATCGAAACACAGGCGATGCTGATTGAAGCGTTCAATGAAGTAGCAAACGACGGGCAGGCTGTCGAAGAAATGAAAATCTGGCTGCTCCGCAACAAACAGACGAACGACTGGAAAACAACCAAAGCAACATCCGAGGCGGTATATGCATTGCTAATGACAGGCGGAAACCTCCTGGACGAATCGAAATTATTAGAAATTGAAATTGCCGACAAACCGCTGTCGGAAGTTGCTGGTGAACCCGTCAAACCCGAACCCGGAACAGGTTATGTCAAAACTGGCTGGCAAAGCAGCGACGTCACTCCGCAAATGGGACGGTTCACAGTAAAAAATCCGAACGACAAAGGAATCGCATGGGGAGGCATGTACTGGCAGTATTTCGAACAGTTGGATAAGATTACATCCGCCGAAACGAACCTGCGCATGAACAAACAACTTTTCCTGCGAACGTTCACAGACAGAGGCGAAGTGTTGCAACCCATTAACGAAAACAATCCGTTGAAGGTAGGCGATCCGGTTCGCGTGCGTATGGAGCTTCGCGCCGACCGCGATTATGAGTATGTTCACCTGAAGGACATGCGCGCCGCCGGCTTTGAACCGGTTAGCACAGTTTCCGGTCATCGATTTCAGGACGGGTTGTGGTATTATGAAAGCGTGAAAGACGCTTCTACCAATTTCTTTATCACTTACCTGCAGAAAGGGACGTATGTTTTCGAGTATGACCTGCGCGTATCCCATGCAGGCGATTTCTCAAATGGCATTACTACATTCCAGTGTATGTATGCGCCGGAGTTCAGCGCACACAGCGAGGGGATTCGTGTGATTTCTTTCGATAATAAGCACGCAGATAACACAGATTAGAAGGATTTACACGGATAAGTTATACAATAATATAAGGAATATGTTACATCAGACGGTATTTCATAATTCGATTGATGATTGGGGCATTTCTATCCTGATTATCATAGGGGCGCTCTTATTAAATAAGCTGATCATTGTCGTAAATCAAAAAGTGATTAAGAAAATCACATCCAGAAGCCAAACAAACTTCGACGACATACTTTTTACCGCGCTCGAAAAGCCTATATTAATGGGCGTCTTTCTACTTGCATTCTGGGTTGCTGCAAAGCGGCTTCATCTTGGTGCAGATGTTATTGATGTCATCTCGAAATCGTACGATGTGCTGGTCGTATTGAATGTTACCTGGTTTTTTGCCCGTTTTATCACTGCATTAATCGAAGACTATACAAATAACAGTAACAAAAAAGAAAAAAGACGGTTTAAAGTCGACGACAAATTGCTCCCTATCATTCGGCGGATCGCGCTAATTATTATTTGGATTATCGGGATTGTGACAGCGCTCAACAATGTGGGCATAAAAGCTGCCACGCTATTGGGCACATTGGGAATTGGCGGTATTGCATTTGCGCTGGCCGCACAGGATACGATCAAAAACATCTTCGGAGGCTTCACCATTTTTACAGATAAGACATTTCGTATCGGCGATATCATCCGGTTTGATTCGGTGGAAGGTACGGTTGTAGATATCGGGTTGCGCAGTACGCGTATTCGTAACTACGATAAACGGCTGTTGACGATTCCCA